>Ga0208123_100343_pt1 | contig 20216 bp, 16 predicted proteins | sample LakWasMe92_HOW11_2_FD_183914 | JGI IMG/M metagenome (GOLD analysis project Ga0208123, IMG submission 183914) | Freshwater sediment methanotrophic microbial communities from Lake Washington under simulated oxygen tension - Sediment Metagenome... | ecosystem: Environmental > Aquatic > Freshwater >... | reverse complement strand
GCACAGCACCTCCAGTTCCTGATGGATGCTGTAAAGCGCAAACTCGCTGTGGTCCAGGAGAATCAGGTGGTCGGGCTGTTGACGCAGGATCTGGCGGCACAGTTCGCTGCCGATGCTGCCGCCGGCGCCGGTCACGAGCACGATCTTCTGCGCCAGATCCCTGGCGATCAACTCGGCATGCGGGGGCACGGGGTCCCGACCAAGCAGGTCCTCAATGTCGAGTTCGCGAAAATCCTGCACCGTGACCCGCCCGCTGGTCAGGTCGGCCATGCCAGGCAGGGTGCGGATGTGCACCGGCAGGTGCCGCAGGCTTTCGATGATGCGGTTGCGGCGTTCGCGCGTGACGCTGGGCAAGGCCAGCAGTATGTCTGTGATGCCCAGCTTTTTGACCACGGCCGGAACGTCTGCACCCGCATAGACGTGCACGCCGTTGATACTGCGCCCGATCTTGGCCGGATCATCGTCCGCAAAACCCAGCAGGCTGTACTGGCCGCTCATGGCCAGCGCCGCCGCCGTCTGGGCGCCGGCCATTCCTGCGCCATAGATCAGGGAACGTCCTTGCCCTGAAGGATGCCCCTCGCCGGCCAGCCAGAAACGCGCCAACGCACGGCTGCCTCCCACCAGCAGCAGGAAGATGAGCGGCTGCAGGACGCCCAGACTGCGCGGCACATTGTCCCAGCGCAGCCAGAGCAAGGCCCCCAGCAGCAGGGCCCCGTAGATGACCACCGCCTTGGCCGTGGTCAGCAGCGCGGCCTGCCCGGTATAGCGGAAGATGGCCCGGTACAGGCCCAGGCGGATGAAGACAGGAATGGCCAGAAACGGCGCGAGCACATAGACGCGCAACTGCGACTCGTCAGGCCAGTGCAGGCTGTCCAGCCGCAGGGAAAATGCCAGCCAGGTTGCGGCCAGCGACAGGCCCACGTCCATGGACAGGACCACCAGCCGCTTCACGGCCCGCGGCCAGGCAAGAATCTTATGCTGCATTGCTGTCGCCGGTTCCTCAGGCCTTGATGGCGTAGCTTTCCCGGTTCTTGCCCTGGGCCACCAGTTGGGCCAGCCAGCGCGGCATGGAGCCCCGGCCGCTCCACGTCTCGCCCCTGGGGCCGTGGTATTTAGCCGCCACCTTGGCGCCTGTCTTGGCGGAAGGTTTGCGGACGGCCTTTTTCGCAGCCCTCTTCTCGTCGCGCGCGGTCTTGGCCCCGCCACGACGCGGGCGCGGCTTGCCCATGGCCTGCTGCAGGTCACGTAGTGTGATGCCGAAGGCCTGCATCCTGGCCAGGATGTCCTTGACGGTCTTGTCAAATTCACGCGTCTTGATGTCAGCCGCCTGTTTTTGCAGCTTTTCGATCTGGTTCTGGATCTCGAACAGGTTGCCCATGCATGACTCCTTGATAAATGAAAACTCGCCTGCCTGAACGGCAATGCAAAATCAGGCGTCCGCCTCAGCGTTGAGCGCCATGATGTGCCGGCGGAGGCCGGCTTCTGCCCGCCTCTTGCAGCAAACCGCTCCAGAAAAATCCGATCAGCGCGGCCTGCATCTGAAGGTAATGCTCCCTATAGACCGAGTCGAAGAACCCCCGCAATATCCAGAAAGTACACAACAGGAGCAGCCCGACTCCCCAGACGGTCCATTCATTCTTCGACAGGTCGACCACGGCAACCCACAGGAGATAAAGAAACATCCCAAGGTACAGGAGCATGCCAGCCCATCCCAAGGCAAGCGCCAGATCGATCCAGCCCTGATGAGGATGCACAAAATTGATGGCAGGCACCTTGCCACAGCGCTCGTGAATCAAGCGCTTGTAGGCTTGCCTTGAACCATCCAGCCCCAGTGGATGCTCAAGTACAAGCACCAGGCCCGCTCGCATCACCAGCACGCGTCCCCCATCCCCTTCCATGCCTTGCACGATCTCGTCCACCTGATCGACCGGCAAGCCTGCCAGCCGGCCCCTGATCCCGGATTCCAAGTCCGGGCTAATGCCATTGCAAACCGCCTCCATGGCGTCTGGCACCCAAAACCCCATGGTGGCCTTGTGGTAAAGAGTCTGCCATCTTGGATCCTTCTCATACAGATGGTAGGCAAGAAGGCCCAGCGCGCACGATATGCACAACACAGCCACGCCGACGGGTGCCAACCTTTTGATCGTAAGCTTCTTCTCTGCCCCTCGCCCCTCTCTCAATACCAGCCGACCGGCAGTAAACATGCCGGCGAGAATCAAAAAGACGATGCACAGTACAGACGCTCTGGAGATCGCTAGAACAGGTGCCAGGAACGAGCCCCCCAGAAGAACAGCCAACCAAGTGACCTTGATCGCCAGACCTTGCTGCCAGCGTGCCAGCCCCCATACAGAAAAGACGACAAATGCATGCGCCGCAGCGGCGCCCAGATTGGCATGGATGGGATCAAAGCCACGAAAACCCCAGGGAAAGCTGGCCAGGCTCGGCAAGCCTACACTGCCGACATTGCGTGTCACAGCATCAAGTAGCGCGACCCAAGAAGTGGCTTCGACATTTGCCGGATAACCGAAACCGCCCACCCAGGCCCACAGGAAAAGGGCCAGGTATAAGAGGGGGTAGAGGGCCGACGCCAGCGCTACTGACAGAAGATCCGAAGCAGTCGGCGACCTGCGCCAAACGAGGACAAACGCAACGAGCCAGGCCAGCAGCGACTCCAGCCATTGCCCGCCCAGCTCTCGCCAAGCCACGCCTTGATCCTGGGCGATCAGCGGAGAAAACACCAGGAAAGCCGCCCACACAAGGAGCCATGCGGGGACCTTTTGCACGCTAGGCGGCCGATGGCCGTCCTTGCCAGTGGCAACGCAGAACACAAGGGACTGCACCACCAGGATGGCCAATACAACATTCCTGAGAGCGATCGTGCCCGCCACTGGCAGCACCGCCAGGTAGACCAGAAACAGCCCCCAATGCACCCGCGCCGGAAGCAGAAGGCGTCCCATCGCCTGTTGAGCCCACAAGATCCGAGTAGTCATGCCGCTGGAGACTCTTATTCCTTCGATGCCATCCGCATGACGTTTCGGATGGCTAGCCGTGTCGCGTCAATATTCTGTTGACTCAGAGTCGGGTGAACGAGCAGCATGAGACTCGTCTCCCCGAGTACCCTGGCAACGGGCAAGCGCTGCCTGGGCTGCAGCGCGGCATCGACAAATGCCTTTTCGAGATAGACCTCGGAGCACGAGCCATGGAAGCATGGCACCCCCTGCTTGTTGATCTCATCCACGATGCGATCCCGCGACCAGCCGTCCTTCAAACGTATCGGATCAACATAGACATAGCATTTGTAATGCGCATGCTTCATGTCTACCTGCACCTGCGGAACACGCAAGGCCGGGAATTCCCGGCATGCCTCCCAGATGGCAAGCGCGTGTTTTTCTCGCAGCGCACTCCACTCCGACATCTTCTTGAGTTGGATCCTACCAATGACAGCCTGCATTTCCAGCATACGCCAGTTCGTGCCAAAGCTTTCATGCAGCCAGCGGAATCCAGGCGCATGCTCCCGTTCGTAAACGGCAGCGTAGCTTTTGCCATGGTCTTTGTACGACCACATCTTGTGCCACAGGGCTTCATCATCAGTGGTCACCATGCCACCTTCACCCCCGGTGGTCATGATCTTGTCCTGGCAGAAGCTCCAGGCACCCACATGGCCAATGCTGCCCACGCTGCGCCCCTTGTAGCGCGCACCATGGGCCTGCGCACAATCTTCAATTACCTTGAAGTCATGCTGCTCGGCCAGGGCCATGATCGGGTCCATGTCGCAGGGCCAGCCGGCCAAGTGCACACAGATCACAGCTTTCGTTCGGGACGTCAGGACCTTCGCGATGGTCTCTGCTGTCAGGTTTCCGCTGTCCGCGTCAACGTCCGCGAACACCGGGGTTGCACCGGCATTCACAACACAGGAGACGCTCGCAATATAAGTGCGAGGGGTGACCACCACCTCATCCCCCGGGCCAATCTCCAGCGCTTTGAGCGCTACGTCGAGCGCCAAGGTGCCATTGGCCAGCGACACGGCGAAGCCAGTCCCGCACCAAACAGCGAACTCCTTTTCGAATTCACGGCATTCACTGCCCGTCCAGTAGTTGACCTTATTCGACAACAGCACCCGCTGAACGGCCAAAGCCTCCTCTTCGGTGAAGCTGGGCCATGGAGAAAAGGGCGTATTCAACATCTGCTGAGACTTTGATTGTTAGGAGGAGTTACGAAAGTCGTCTTGCCGGATTGCCCGCAACGGTCAGGGCATCTTCCACGGGGCTCACCACGACAGATCCCACGCCGATCACGACCCGCCCACCGATCCGGATGCCTTGCTTCACAGCCGCACCGGTGCCCACCCAGCTGAGCAGCCCGACTTCCACGCCGCCAGAGAGGTGGGCCCCTGGGGCGATATGAACCGCATCTCCAATGCGGCAATCATGATCAACCGTCGCGCCAGTATTGATTATGCAGGCTTGCCCCACGACGGCATCGATGTTCACGACTGCGCCGGCCACGACAACCGACCCTTCACCTAAAGTGCAAAGGCGACTGAGGGTGGCAGCCGGGTGCACCACCGAAACCAGTTTCGCCCCGGCAGCACGCAACTCGCAGTGCTTGCGCCAGCGGATTTCGCAATCGCCGATGGACACGATGACGCCATCGAAGTCCCCCAACCGCGCCATCAGATCCGCAGAGTCACCTGCAACCGGCCAAACTCCATTCGTGCGGCGATTCGGCCATGCGTCATCGAAAAACTCCACACTGTCCCAGCCACAGAGCAGGGCTGTGTCGGCCACCACCTTGCCGTGACCGCTGGCGCCAAGCAGGGCGAGCCGCTTCATGACTTGTCCCCCGTGAACCGGGGCATGGTGGCCTCGCCCTGGGCGCTGATGCCTTCGCGCACCAGCACCTTGCGTACCGTCAGCCAGAGGATACGCAGATCCAGCCAGAGTGAACGATGATCGACGTACCAGACGTCAAGCCGGAATCGCTCCTCCCAGCTGACGGCGTTGCGCCCGTTCACCTGGGCCCAGCCGGTGATGCCCGGGCGCACCTCGTGGCGCCGCGCCTGTTCGGGGGAGTACAAGGGCAGGTATTCCATCAGCAGGGGGCGCGGGCCGACCAGGCTCATCTCGCCACGCAGCACGTTCCACAACTCGGGCAATTCGTCCAGGCTGCTGGCGCGCAGGAAGCGCCCGAAGGCGGTGAGCCGCTGGGCGTCGGGCAGCAGCTCGCCATCGGGTCCACGTGCATCGGTCATGGTGCGGAACTTGATCATCATGAACGGCCGCCCGTGCAGGCCGGGGCGGACCTGGCGGAACAGTACGGGGCTGCCGAGCCTGGTCCGGACCATGCGAGCCAACAGCAGCATGGGCAGCCCCAGCAGCAGCAGCGCCAGACAGGCCACCAGTACATCGATTGATCGCTTCAGCATGATCGGTATTGTCTCGTCATTCAACGTCCGTGCGTCTCGCCAGGCTCTGTCCCCCGGTCACCCAGTCCACCCAGTGGTCCGCCAGCGCGACCCGATCAAAAACCTCCATGGCCAGAGCATGCCCGCGCGCGCCCATTACCTTGAGAGCTTCGCGGTTGCCAGCAGCCTGCTCCAGCGCATCGGCGAACGCCTTCGGATTGGCTGGCGGCACGGCGAATCCGCAGCCGTGCTGCTGGATCAGCTCGGCCAACCAGCCCGGGTAATTATTCAGCACCGGCAAGCCGGCCGCGATGTAGTCGAAAAACTTGTTCGGCGAGGTGCCATAGTAAAAGGCAGGGACGTTGTCCAGGATCTGCAAGCCAAGATCGGTGGCGGCCATCAGACCGGCCAGCCGGACCTTATTGACCGGTTCGTGGAACACGACATTGTCCAGGTCTTCGAGCTTCGCGCGTGCTTGAAGGGCAGATTTGAGCTTGCCCTGTCCGATGAGCAGCAGCTTGATATCCTTACGCCCTCTACGCTTGAGTTCCGCGGCTGCATCCAGCACGGCATCCAGCCCGTTGGCCAGCCCGTGCGTACCAGCGAACACGGCCATCAGGTCACCGCCACGAATGGACTCCGGGCGCCAAGGATCCACCGCCGCCCCGAAGATGCCCAGGTCACATCCGTTGGGTACCATGGCCACGCGTTCGGGCGGCACGCCCAGACGCACGATGCCCTCGACGATGCCCGGCGAAAGGCCGACCAGTCGGTGAGCCGAACGGTAGCTGACCCATTCCAGAACGGACATGGCCCACAAGACCAGTGGATTGCGTATCACGCCCATCGCGCGTGGTAATTCAGGCCAGAGATCGCGCACTTCAAACACAAAGGGTTTGCCGCGCAACCATCGCGCGAAGATTCCCGGGATACCCGCTGTCAGCGGTGTGGTGGTCGCGAACACAACATCGTACTGTTCGGTAAACACCAGTCCGATGCTGCGCAAGGCGAACTTTAGAAAAGTCAGCGCGCGCTTTGCGAAGCCATCGCTGTTCGAATAGCTCAGATCGAACTCGACGACATCAATGCCGGCAACCTGTCCACGACGCCGGCCGCGCACGAAAGGTTGGCTCAACCCCGTCTCACCACCACCGTAGCTGCCACACACCATGGTGACTTGGTGGCCGCGCGCCAGCAGGCGACGCGACATCTCGTAGGAGCGGATCCCGACAGAGCCCTGCGGGGTGGAAAAATGCTGGTGGAAGTACAGGACTCTCATGCGGTCCATCGATAGTCTGTGGTCAGGACCCCGGCCTGCTGCACCTCGATCTCAAGCACCGGCACGGCTGTCTTTTCGAGGTAGTGGCGCGACTCCCAACCCTCGACCAGTTCGCAGCGGACCACGGGCACGCTGGCCTGCACCACCAGGGTCTGCTTGTCATTCGTCAGGCGACACCCGTCCAGCGTCCATTGCCCCGGCGCCAGGCGCCAACGCAGCACAGCCTTGCGTGCAAAGCCCGCGACCTCATCCACGACGCGCAAATGGGCATCCCCCAGGCTGACGCGACGCAAATGACTGGCACCGTCCCTGTCACGATAAGCGGCAGCAAAGTCCGTCGTCGCAGGCGCTTCGCGAAGATCCTCGACGCGTGCCGCCTGCAGCCAGTCCCCCATAAGGAACCGTCCCAGCCGGGGCATCTGGTCCCGCTCGTCGAACTGCACCGTATTATGACTGGCGGTACCGCCAAAGTATGTCAGCCAGCGCGCTTGCACGTTGTAGCTGTAGGTTCCAGCATCGCGCAGAAGGTTGTCCCCATCCCGCCAGAAATCAAGATGCAACGCGTCTGCCTGGCTGGGTCGAAAGTGGAAACGCGGATAACGCAGCATGGCCATGACAGGCCCGCGGCGCAGAACCGCGAAACCTCCGTCGTCCGCCATGCCACTTCCGACTGGAGGTGCCACGGTCTGCGGCACCGGCAGGCCAAGCCAATGCAGGGGGTGGTCCCAGACACCGGACTCAGCGAAGGCACGCCGCCCTGCGAACAGACTCATGGCCAACTGGACGCTGGGACGACAGTCCCGATACGGCGTATCCGTCAGCTGTAGCAGCCGGGCGCCATCGTTGGCCCCCAGATTAGGACCCTCACCATTGATCGGGTTGATCATGCGATGCAGCCAGCTGGTCGCCGCCTGCAAGCGCTGCTGCACGCTTGCGGCAAATTCCGGCAGCCCCATGTGACGTCGCCAGACCTCGGCCATGCTGAAGGTGTCGAGCATCACACGGTGGTAGTTGAGCGAATACTGACTGAAGCTACCCTCCTCGCCAATCAGCCGCAGTGCCCGGTTTTCCAACCAGCGGTGCCCCAGCCGGGCCCAGCGGGCGCCTTCCGGCAGGCCGAGCGCTTGCAGCCAGCTGCCGCCGATGAACAGGGCGGCGGCCTCGGACGTTCCGTGATTGTTGTCCTGCCCGATGGCATAGGACAGGGTGGGCGCAATGCGCTTCAAATGCAGGTGTATCAGGTCACGCAAGGCCGAAGAAGCCTGCCGCGTCTGGCCCAGCATCAGCGCCGCCATGGCCAGGTGCATGACACGGATGGACGCCTCCTGTCCGCATTTCCAGTTGGGGCCGCGGTAGGGCAAATTGTGCTGAAGCCAGTCGTCCAGCCAGTGGTTCAAGCGGTCCAGAGCCTGGGCGTTGCCATTGCGCGCGCGCTGGGCAAACGCCAGCACCCAGTCCATGCGCGACAGCTCCCAGACCAGCTTGATATCGCCTACGCGTGGGTCGAAATCGGCGATCTTCCACCACGGCCTCCCAGGTTCGGGGACCGCCTGCCCGGTGAGCGGGTTGGCCAGCCAGTCCGGCGGCGTGCTGCCGACCTTCACCGGCCAACGGCCGAACAAATGGGCCACGTCCTGCCAGTCCGCCACCGGCGGCGCAGCAACCGGCCGCAAGTCTGGCCCCTGCGGCGTAAAAAAACCCCCTTGAGGCACGGCGGCGCCAAGTCGTCGCACCGGGTTCAGTCCCAGCCTGACCCCCAAGCGGTAAGCAGCCACGCGTGCGATGCTGGGCACACCAAGAGCCCATACCGTGCGCAGGAGGGTTAGGATACGACTCATTGCCCGCGCAACTGGAGGGCAGCATCGATCGTGACACGCGCCACTTCGAAAATCTCGTCCGGGGCAATCGCCGGCGCCCCCTGCTGCACGCCCTGCAGGAACGCCGCCGCGCAGGCTTTCTGCCCCTTGTCCTGCTTCCACAGGTTGAACTTGCTGAAACCCGGCCAGCCGTAGCCCTTGAGCCTGCGAAAGTTGTCCAGCTGCAGCACCCGGCCCGCGGCAAACACCTCCACGCGCTCTTTCGGGAAGCTGGCCGCTCCGTTGGCCAGATACATGATGGTGCCGAAAGATCCGTCCGAAAAGCCCATCGTGATGGATGCCTTGTCCTCGGTCACCTCCATGCCGGGCACATCCCCCATGCGACGGGCCTGGATCGAGATGATGGGACTGCCAGCCAGGAAACGCATCAGATCGATGAAGTGGCAAGCCTCGCCAATGACACGCCCGCCACCCACAGCCCCGTCCTGCGTCCAGTGGGCGGCCGGGATGGCACCGGCGTTCATGGTCATGAGAAAGGACTTCGGCTCCTTCACGGCCTGCAGCAGCTCCTTCATTTTCTGAACCTGCGGCGCGAAGCGCCGGTTGAAGCCCACCATCAGTTGCGGCCCGGTGCCTGAACGGTGCGCCCGCTCATAAGAGGTCTGCACTTCGGCCAGCTCTTCCAGATGGATGGCCAGTGGCTTCTCCACGAACACGTGCTTGCCTGCGCTCAACGCTTGCGTGTCGTGCCGCGTCACGATCGCGACGGTGTTGATGGCGGGATTGCCCAACATGGCCTCGATGTCGGTGGAAGCCTCGGCAAAGCCCGATTTGCTGCCATGGATGACACCGCTGATGCCACCCGACGTCACGATGGTGTGAAACTGGGCACCCGCGGCCTTGAAGGCGGGGATCAGCATGCGCGAGGCATAGTTTCCCGCTCCGATGAAGCCAAGCACCGGTCGCGCGGCATCGAATTGCAGCCCCGTGCGCAAGGTCACACTGCGCACCTCACGGTCGACCGAGGCCGCGCTGTATGCCAGCAGGATACCCAGGCCACTCTTGTCGTCGGTGAGCTGCTGATAGGCGGCCGGCGCGTCCTCGAACGCAAAGCGATGCGTGATCAGCGGTTTGACGTTGATCTGGCCAGAGGCCAGCATGTCCAGGATGGCTTCGAAGTTGCGCTGCTCGGTCCAGCGCACAAATCCCAGGGGGTAGTCGTGGCCCTGCTCCTCATAGGCCGGGTCGTAACGTCCGGGCCCGTAGGAGCAGGACACCTGGAAACTCAGTTCCTTGGTATAGAAGTCAGCCCGGTTGAGCTCCAGCCCTGTCACCCCCACCAGCACGATACGGCCGCGCTTGCGGCTCATGCGCGCCGCCTGAGTGACTGGGTCGCTGGACTTGGTGGACGCGGTGATGATCACGCCGTCGACGCCCTGCCCGCGACTGAACGCCATACCAGCAGCCACAGGGTCTTCACCTTGACCGGGGTTGCAGGTCTCGGCGCCGAACTGGCGCGCCAGGGCCAGCTTGGTTTCGTCAAAGTCAATGGCCAGTACCCGACAACCTTGGGCACGCAGCAATTGCACGGTCAGCAGGCCAATGAGCCCCACACCCGTCACCACAAACGCCTCGCCCAGGGTGGGCTGCGCCAGGCGCATGCCCTGCAAGCCGATGCTGGCCACCACCACAAAAGCCGCCGACTCATCGTCCACCGCATCCGGGATTCGCGCGCACAGGTTCCCGCCCACCTTCACCACATCGGCGTGCGGGCCGTTGGACACCACGCGGTCTCCGGCCTTGAAACCTTCTACCCCCTTGCCGACCTGGGCCACCACGCCCACATTGCAGTAACCCAGCGGCAGGGGCTGCGCCAGCTTGGATTGGACCGCCTCGATGGTGGTCATCAGGCCGTCGGTACGGACCTTGTCCAGCACCATGCGCACCTTCTCGGGCTGCTGGCGCGCTTTCTCCAGGTAGGAGGCCCGGCCAAAATCCACCAGCATGCGCTCAGTCCCGGCAGAAATGAGGCTGACCGTACTGTGAATCAGCACCGTCTCCGGACTGACAACGGGCGCAGGCGCCTCGGCGATATAGGTCGCCCCCTTCCCCATATCCTGCAATATCTGCTTCATCGCTTGATCCTTGTTCTCACTGCAAGCGGGCGGGCCGGGCGTAATTGATCAGCACCGCCCGGTATGGGCCCTTGAATACGAACAGGCTACCCGCCGCCGCCCCCACCACACCCACGGCGTCGATCAACTCCTGCATGTGGTCCAGGCTACCCGCGCCACCCAGCACCGACAATGGCGTGGACACGGCCGCACGCACCTTGCGGGCGAGATCCAGGTCATAGCCGGCCATCTCACCGTCGCGATCGATTGCATTGATCACGATTTCGCCGGCGCCGAGCTCCACCGCCTGCTGACAGAATTCCAGCAGATTTACTTTCTGCTTTTCCTTTCCGTTGCGGGTGTAGACCGTATAGCCCCCCACCAGCTTGTTCTTGCGCACATCCAGCGTGATGACCACGCTCTGGCCGCCAACCGCCTCCGCCATTTCGCGGATCAGCGCCGGGCGCGCCAGCGCCGATGCGCTGATGGACACCTTCTCAAAACCCAGCGCAATGATCTGCGCCGCCTGCGCCGCACTGCCAATGCCGCCGCCATAGCACAGCGGCATGCGCGACTCCACTGCCAGGCTCCGGAGCAACGCCAGATTGGGCGCGCGCCCCTGGGCACTGGCATCGATGTCGAGGAACATCAGTTCATCGACTTCCTTCTCATTGAAGATCTTCACAGCATTGAGCGGATCGCCCACGTACTTGGGGTCCTTGAAGTGCCGGGTTTTCACCAAGCCACCGTCATGCATCAACAGGCAGGGAATGATTCGGGAACGCAACAAGCTCACAACTCCGCAAAATTGCGGAAGATGGCCACACCATTGGCGTGGCTCTTTTCCGGATGGAACTGCATGCCGAAGACGTTGCCACGGGCCACAGCACAGGTCAATTTCTGCCCGTACTCCACCGTGGCGGCCACGTCGTCAGCGCTTGCAGCGTCAAAATGATAACTGTGCAGGAAATAGAAACCCCGGGCCATGTCCACACCATCGAACAAGCGAGCTCCAGGCCTTGGCGTGACCGAGTTCCAGCCCATGTGCGGCAGACGGGGGGGCGCCAGTAAGGACGTCGCATCGATCTTGCGCACCCGCCCGTGGATCCAGCCCAGGCCTGGTAGCACACCCTCTTCGCTCGAATCCGCGAGGATCTGCATGCCCACGCAGATGCCCAGCACTTTCTTCTGGCGCGCCATGATCTGCTCGTTGAGCAACTCGACCATGCCTGACTTGTTCAGGTAGCTCATGGTGGCGTCGAACGCACCCACGCCAGGCAGAACGTAGCGATCAGCGGCCTCCAGCTCACGCAGGTCGCCGGTGATCTGGTGGGGGATCTTCAGTTGCTTGTAGATGTTGGCAATCGCACCCACATTCCCCGACCCGTAGTCGATGATGGCGATCATCGTTTGACGGCCCTCTCTACCCCGAGCCATTTCAGCGTCTTGGCGCCCAGGTCGAACAGCCATTCCTGATTTCGATAGTCCTTGTAGGTCTTCCTGGGCATGGCGTGGTAGCGGCGCAACTCTTCCACGCTGATGCCCAGCTTGGTGGCGATGTACTCGAATTCCTCTTCGATGGTCTGCGGATCATAGGCCGGCTTCTCCAGCCTAGCCAACGCCTCCTCCCGTGTCATTTGGCCCGTCAGGATCAGGCTGGAATACTGCACACGCCGGGTGTCGTAACCGAAGCGGGTCGGCAACCAGTAGCCCTCGTAGAACTTGGTAAAACGGGACTCAAAATGCTTCTGTGGATAGGGGCGCCAGCCGTATCTTTCTGACAACTCCTTGATGGCAAGTTCTTTGGTATAGGGCAGCCAGTTCAGGGGCTTGACCACCTGCACGCCCTTGAGGTATCGAAGATAGACTTTGTGGAACAGGATACTGCTGAATGGATAGGTCTTGAGCGGACGCGTGCCAAAGCGCCTATGAATGTCGCGCAACTGCACCATGTCCGTCCCGTAGTACAACCACTCCAGAGGATTGCGCACGCACTCGGTTGAGTAATTTCCGCCGTTGAGGATATACCTGATCCCGTGTTTGTTCGCAAAATGGTACAGAGTGGCGACGAAGGCGTGGTCCTGCGGGATGTCCAGATGCGGCACACCAGCCTTGAAGAAGGCCAGCTGGAAATCACGCATCTCGTCCCAATTGATGACTTCGGTGTAGAGGTCCAGCCCGAGCTTGTCGACCAGCATCTGGATATTGTTCACGGCGATATCAGTGTTCCACCCACCATCCACGTGGAACACCAATGGACGAAGACCGAACTCTGTCACAGCCAAATGCAACAGGTAAGAGCTGTCCAACCCACCGCTCATGCCGATGATGCCGTCGAACGGCTTGCCCTTGCCCTCGCGCTTGATGTTCTCAACGACCTGCCGAAACATGGCCATGCCCTGTTCGTTAGGGTACCAGTTGGGCAGCACATCGCGTCTGAATCCGTTGCAATGGTCACAGACGCCGTTCTCATCAAAGACAATCTGACTGTCAGTGGTGTCCATCACACAACTGCAACATACTTTATAGGGCATCATCATTTGCTTTCAGCGGACAAATGGCACGCTCACCGTCGCCCGGAACATTCCTAACGGAAAATCTTGACATATTTCCGATACTCCCTGTGAGCGGCTTTAGCCATATTCCAGCGTTGTCGGCTGGGTAATTTATCCATCGAGCCATGCCAATGATGGACAACCTGTAGCGTTGGCTCGTAGTAGACGCTTTGCCCCAAGTCACTGAGCTGCTTGCTCAAAAAATACTCCTCGGACATCATGAATGTCGGCGCCCAGAGCTCGTCAAACTGCTCGAAGAATCGTGGCGTCAGGAGATAACAAGCCCCATGCCCTTGATAAATATTGCGCGCAATTTGCCATTGGCTTTCATCGGACCGGTCTGCAATAGCCCCCATTTTTTTCGCGGCCCACTTGATCAAGCAACCCAGATGGTAGTTTGAGTAGTAAATGTCATAGAAGATCTCCCGAGTTCGGCTGATCCCGGAAATGACATGCGGGTTCTGATGCTCGCCCTCCACAGTCACGATGTCCGGAGAAATGACGGCATGGGTACTCAAGGCCGGCTTGCACGCCTCGAGCTTGTCCAAGAAGTCGGCTGGAAAGACCAGGTCGTTGTTACCTACGATCACCCAGTCACATGCGGGATCGGTCTGCCTAAGCTTCGCCAAGCCCTTGTTCAAGCCCGCGAAGTAACCCAGATTGGTCTTTGAATATACGACCTCCACCTGGGCGATGCCATCAAGCAGGTTGCCCAGGTCAACTTGGTCGTTCTCGGTCGACGCATTGTCGACAACAACTATCCTGACCTCGTGTCCGGCGTTTTCAATCAACGACACAACCGCCTCGCGCGTCAACTTTGCGTTGTTGTAGTTTGTGCAGACGTAACCGACCTTCACGACAGGACTCCAAAGTTTTTTGTGCGAATCCAGTAGTTGATCTGGAAGATGATCGCCGTCACTACGATGCTTGCATAGATGCTATTCCACACAAAAAAGCTCACGATGAACGAGCTATAGACAAATCCAACAAAGTGCGCGAATACCGATATCGACAAAGCCTGATTTCGCCCCAAAAGCAGGCTCCTGAAAAAGGCGTGAACGACCAACCCGGCCCCAACCCAAAAGAGCAAAGCCCCATAGAGCCCAAAGTCCGTGATCAGTCCTCGAAACACCGTGTAGATATTTGACTGCAAGACATTCTGGTAGGCAAAAAATTCTGGGTATATCCCCGGCGGAACCACACGAGAATCACCTAGGGCCCTGAAGACAGCCATGAAGGTGTAGAAACCATGGGCACCAAAGTCATTCACGTAGGTCTGCGTCGACTCTTTTCCTATCAGTGATGAAAACCAATCGGAAAAGGCATAGAGATGTCCAGAGGTATAGGAAGCGAAATACCACGTCATTTTTTCGATGACTGCGGCATAGTTTCCCGCCAATTCAGGCATTCGTATCCAGAACGCACTAACAAGAAAAGGAAGAAGCACCAATGCCCCGATGACAATCTTGGTCAGCGTATGTTCCCCGAGAATCTTCCCATCGCCTTTGCCAATACTGTTCACCAGAATTCCGGCCCAGAATAGTGCCGCAACCAGGAATAGCGTCCCCTTGTTTCCCTCCACAACCATGGTGAGTACTGACGCCAAAAAAGCGATGCAGATAGTGGCCAGTCCATCCCACCGATTTCGACGGGCCGCATAGACAACGCCCCCCAGGATCGCAGCGGGATACGTGAGAACAACGCCGATTTGCGAGACTACATTTTTTGAGATTTCACCGGCATACCTGCGCTCGAGATACTTATTGGCAGTCGCAAACAAGTCAAAGACGATCTCTCGCAACAGGAAGCCCTGAAGAGTCCAATTGATGACGAGACAGAGAACCACGAGCCAACTCAACCCGTAGAACGACAACCAGAGAAAACGCGTGTCGTATCTGGCGGCGATATCGATCGCCTTATTCGCCTGATAGGCCTTACCCCAATCAAAAACCAAGGCCGCCCCGGAAAACAGCAGGCAGGCGACCAGGATGTATCCGACGGCGAGCGGTTCGACCGGAACTGCAAACAGGATGACCAGCGGAATGAAAGTGAACCCGAACCAGAATAAGCCAAAGATGCACGCCGGGAATATCCACGTTCCCACATGACGACGCACAAGCCAAGCCTGTCCGAGCATCAATAGACTGAACGTGATGGCAATCAGTTTTTCTTGCATATACCACTCCAATAATTCACCCGCAGCCGGGATAAATCTCTGCGCCGGTACCACATCATTTCATTCGCATTGAATACAAGCAGCATGGGGGAACCCGACCGCCTCATGCACCGCCTAGAGAACTGACAACGCGAAAATATCCTTGATGCAGGAAGTCGCTGCCGAACCGGGGCTCAGTGCATTCTAAATGTGCGCCCTGCATCGCTCAGATTCATCAAATAAAGAAGCTGCACGCTCATTGGCACGCCTGGCGTTGATAAAGCTGGGGCAAACATCTCCGTCCATCACAACAAAACACCAAACTTTTTTATGCGAATCCAGTAGTTCAACTGGAAGATGACAGCGGTCACGATGATGCTCGCATAAATGCTATTCCATACAAAGAAACTCACAATGAATGAGCTGTAAACGAACCCGACAAAGTGCGCAAACACCGAAATCGACACGGCCTGGCTCCGACCCAGAAGCAAGGTTCTGAAAAACCCATGGACGACAATCCCGACTACAACCCAGAAAAACAAAGCCCCATACAAGCCAAAATCCTGAATCAAGCCGCGGAATATGGTGTAGATGTTGGACTGCATCACATCCTTATAGATGAAGTATTCCGAGTAAATCCCTGGCGGAACAACGCGCTCATCCCCCAGCGCCCGGAAAAGCCCCATAAACGTATAAAACCCATGCGCGCCAAAGTCATCCGAATACGCCTGGGCCGACCCCCTGCCGATGAGTGCTGAAAACCAATCGGAGAATGCGTAAAGATGACCGGAGGTATAAGAAAAAAGATACCACGTGATTTTCACCATCGCTTCGTCAAAATCCCTCACCCAATACATCACCCGAATCCAAAATGCCGTAATCACGATCGGAAAAAAAATGACCGTTCCCGCTGCGATCTTGATCAGTGTGTTCTTGCCAAAAACATAGCCACTCCCGTGGCTGATGCTATTCACCAGGATGCCCGCCCAGAAAAGTGCCGCAACGAGAAAGAGTGTCCCCTTGTTTCCCTCTACCACCACCAGGAGCACTGAGGGCAGGAAGGCGACGCAGCTCGCGAGCAATCCATCCCAACGATTCCGGCGTGCGGCGTAAACCACGCCGCCCAGAATAGCCGCGGGGTACGTAAGGATCACGCCGATTTGCGACACAATATTTTTGGATATTTGACCGGCGGATCGACTTGTCAGATATTTCGCTGCCGTAGTTTGAAACTCAAACACGATCTCCTTCAATGAAAACCCCTGAAGGTGCCAATTGATGACGATACAAAACAGTACGACCCCGCTAAAACCATAGAACGACAGCCTGAGAAATCTTGTGTTTTCACTGGCCGCCATGTAAGTCACCTTGTTGGTCTGATAGGCGGCGCCCCAATTAAAAAGCAAAGCCGTACTAGAGAACACCAAACAGGCGCCCAAAATAAAGGCGATCGCGCGCGGCTCCACCGGGACCGTGAACAGGATCACCAGCGGAAAGAATGTGAACCCGAACCAGAACAGGCCCAAAATGCAGGCGGGAAAGATCCACGTTCCTACATGACGACGCACAATCCAAGCCTGCCCCAGTATCAGCAGACTAAACGCGATAGCAATGAGTTTTTCCTGCATTTACCCCTCCCTTAATTTATTTGCAACGGTCACGCCGCACCCTGCTAATCCCGCAGGTATCTGTACACAATCAATACAAGCAGCATGACTTCTGAAACTACGAACCCGACCGCGGCCCCCATACCGCCGCTGAAATAGACCAGCACGAACACAATCAACACGTTGGCCAGACCGATCCAGGCCGTTACCTTCAAGAGGTAACCCGTCTCCCGCAGTCCAGTCAGGCCGGCCATTCCCAGCATGAAATTCGCAACGCCAGCAAAGGCTGACGCACTCATCACGAGGAACAGTACACGAACATCATCGGCAACACCCAATTCCCAGCCCAAGACCTGGCGCGCGACCAGTTCCGCAGCCGCCAACAGCAGCAGCAAGGAAAGCAGTACCCAGAGTTGCGGCCAAACATAGCGCAGCAAGTTACGCAGCAATATCCCACTGGGCCTGCCAGCTTGCGTTGCCAGAGAAATTATGTTCGGGAAAAAAAGCTGGTTAAAAGGCCGGATGGTGGCCTGGACCATTTTCACAAATTTCTCGGCCAGGGCATAGGCGGCAACCATACTACCGCCCACCCCCAGGATGCCCAAGATCAAAACATTCACATCCCGATAAAGACCCACGGTCAGATTGGCCAGGAAGACGTGCCTCCCCCCCACCAGTGCATCACGAACATCCTTGATCGGCACCTTGACCAAGCGCACATTAAGCTGCGAGGCGACATAGACCAGTGATGCCATGGCTGCCAGCAAAACCATGGAAGCGATGACCAACGGCACGATGATGGCATTGCTTTTATTCAGACCGATGAGCAGTATCGACAAAGCCAGCAATCGTGTCACCCAGGCCGCCACGGCAATCACAGCATTTCTTTCCAGACCCAGGCACAGCCAGTTAGCCTGGAGTGCATAGGCCATAGGCACCATGAGCCAGCACAGCACCGGCCATACCAACTCAGGGTTGATCATCCACGCCGAGCCCAAACCGACGGGGATCACACAGACGAACAAGCAGAGCCTTGCATACAAAATGCCAGAAAATATTTGGGATATCTGCTTTGCGTCCCGCTGCACATCAAGCCCGACGACTTTGGCTACTCCCTCGATTTCAAAACTATAAAAAACAACAATCCCAAGGAGCACTGCGATGGACTCCGCCAGTACGATTTTGGCGAACTCATCTGCCCCGATGACGCTCAGGGCGTACGGGAAAATGATCAAAGGCAGGACTGCATTGGCGGCCTGAATTCCCCCGAGCGATGCGAGATTTTTAACCTTCTCAGGGAAAGATGCTCGCATCTTCACATGCTCCTTGGGTGACCTTCTGGCCACGGCACTTGAGTCACGTTCTATCCGCCACACACGTACGCGCCAATGACTGCCATGTGTGCTCTTTCAATGCTTTCAAGTTGCATGCATTAGGAGGGGACATCTCGGGAATGCCGTCAATGGCTTCGGCAAGCTTCATAACGTCAGGCTCCACGCTGACAAGGCCACCAAACCCTCCCTGAAAATCACTCACATCAAAATCAGAGGCAACCAGAACACGCAAGCCCTTGCCCATAGCCTCGACCACGGAAATGTCGTAATCACCGATGTCCAATGAAATGAGGCAGTCAGCGCAGCCGAGTTCTCGCTGCAACTCCGGATCTCCAACGGCGCCGAGGAAATGAATGTCGTTCCGCCTTGGACTCTGATCCGCCAATGTCTTCAACCGGGCCTCTTCAGGCCCTGTGCCGATGATGATCAACTGCGCCTCGGTCCGCGCTGCCGAAAAAGCAGCAATCATTAGATCAATTCGCTTTTTTTCAACCAGCCTGCTAACCGAAAGTAGGCGCATGGGTTTCGCGACAGGTCGCGGATTGCTGATCGCCAGCTGATCAATGAAGTCCTCGTCAAAGGCTGCCCGGCAGACTATGGCATCACGGCCATAGACAACCGACACCTCCCACTGACCTTGCTTTGAGACCGCAAACACGCGCTCGGCAGATCGCAGAGCGCGGTATTTCAAACGAGACACCAATTCATTGATCAACCAGACCGCGATTGGAAGGCGGGGCGGCGGCATGATCACAGTCTCACGATAGCCCGGCCTAGAGGCAATGATTGTCTCTAGATGCTGTCGGAACTTGCTTGAATATCGAGTTATGTCGGTCTTGAACTGATACATCTGACCGAACACAAACACACGATAACGAAATCGCAAAAGTCTGGAAAGAAGATACAGCTTGATTGCATCGAATTCACTCTGACACAGCACCAAGTCCGGCCGGTAGTGGCGGATGACACCGAGCAAATCCAGCGTTCCCCTCAGCTTACTAAACAAGCGGGGGAAATAGCCAGCGTTGTGATCGAGCGTTCGATGGATGCACCGAATCGACGAAAGGTTGTAACGGCCGTCGAAACTTGCAGCAGGATCCAGCCGATCGCAGACGATATTGGCGTCGTGGCTTTCCGCTCGGAGTGCATTGACACCCTCAAGAACGAAGCGCTCACCCCCACCTTTTTGCTCCAGGCTGGAGACAAACCAAAGCACCTTCATCGTGAGTCTTTCTGGTGATCGCTTCGACGTGTAAAGCCCCAGCCCACCACTTTAATTTCTATGCCTTCCCGCGCCAAGAGGAGCATAACAAGAAGGTTAAACAGGAGCCAGCCACCAGCCCACCCAGGCACGCCCAAGCCGCTGATCGCAGTGGCTTGAAGCATTGCATGCGCCAGCATGAACAGGACGACATGCCTGACGACGATAGCGACCGACTTTCTGACGACAAGGAGATCAAACAGGACGGCGTTCACTGCAAATAGCAAATATCCAATTGCGGCGCATATGACCCATAGCAAAGGAACTGTCGCCGCAGCGTCCCAGACCAAGCTGGACAAGATCCAGTAAGTGCTCACAAGCACCAGTACCACCGCAGTCATCGCACAGAAAAATAAGGGGCTGAACCGCAAGATAAGGCGCGCTGCGCCCCCCCCCGGTTCGTGCTTGTGACGAAGCACTCTCATGCTAACGGCACCTGCAATAACGAGTAGCACGGGAAGCGCAAAACGTTCGAAGAAGATCTTCGCCCCCGCCATGGTCGAGAAGTCTTCCTGGCTTCCCACCAACCGAAACAGCGTGAAGTCAACATTCACGACTGCATAGGAGAAAATATTGATCGCCACAAACGATGTTGCGCTTGACAGATATCCGCGCTCATCGGAGCGCAGAGCCATCAGTGGAACAAAGATGCGCTCAAGTTGCTCGCGGACAACAATCGTGGCCGTCACC
>Ga0208123_100332_pt1 | contig 20619 bp, 19 predicted proteins | sample LakWasMe92_HOW11_2_FD_183914 | JGI IMG/M metagenome (GOLD analysis project Ga0208123, IMG submission 183914) | Freshwater sediment methanotrophic microbial communities from Lake Washington under simulated oxygen tension - Sediment Metagenome... | ecosystem: Environmental > Aquatic > Freshwater >... | reverse complement strand
AGTCATCTGCGCTTGAATCCTTCGGTGTGAGAGCCTGGATTCTACCGGTGGCTGGCTCTCTGCCTCTCGTTTCAAGCGTTGCGCTTATTCTATGAATTCAGGATTAATAAAGAATTGAGCAGTGGCTGAGTTGGGGTTTGGGTCGCGCGCCATGGCAACTGTATACTTATCGTTTTTTAATCCGTTGTCCGCTTCATTTTTTATTGGTGAATTAGTCGGTTTTTGACTCATGCCCGGTTCATAGCCTCCGCCTTGAGCCATAAAGCCACTAATTACCCTGTGGAAGATTGTTCCGTTGTAGTGACCGTTTCTAACGTAATCTAAAAAATTTTTTACTGAGATAGGAGCTTTTTCGTCGAACAACGTTATGGTTATTTCGCCAAGGTTGGTTGTAAGTTTGACTTTGCTCATTTCGCTCACCTTGTTTTTACAGAATTTAAGAGTTACTAGCTGATTGGGATTAAGTGCTGTAGGTCTCAATTTCCTGATGTTTCATCAAGTGGCTGACGTCGTTTTAGTCGTGTTTGATGTCTGATTTTTCGCCGATTATTTTTTATAAAATACTGTTAGAAATAACAGTTCCGACGAATGGTTGGTTTTAACTATGGCTATCAACACCGATGCCCAACTGCTGGAGCCGGGTGATGCCGTTCGCTTGTACGAAGTCGACTCCACCCACCTGGGAGGCGACGTGATGCGCTTTCACGGCCATATGCAGAACGGCACGATCATCTGGCAGGGACAGGCCTACGACCCTATCAGCCTTGGAACCAAGGGCTTGGATCTGAACGGCGATGGCCGTCCTGCCTTGCCACCCCGCTCTTTGCAGTCACCGATGCAGTGCCTGTCGCCACCAGCTTCGGCGGGTTTACGGAGAAGAGAGAGCCGAACTTGACCGAGTGTTTGCTCAACGAATTATCAGAATTGCCGAGGAGGGGGATGAGGGATTGATTGCGTTGGCGGGTGTCAGGCATACGTACGAGCAATCAGTTAGTGTGGTTCGATCTAACTCCACTCTACAAACCGCTATACAAAAAATTCCAGACTGAAAAGACAAGCGGCGGAATGCTAGGGAACATGCAGAGTCGCTGAAAGCCCCGTACCGCCTGGGCTGGTCGCCGATGTAAAAACGTGGGGGGAGGAAGGCGGAAAAACAAGAGAAAACAAAAGTGGAGCGGGTAGAGGGAATCGAACCCTCAACTAAAGCTTGGGAAGCTTTCGTTTTGCCACTAAACTATACCCGCTCAGAGCGGCTGACTTTGTACCAGATGTGCGCGGCAATTTGAAGTTTTTCTTTGAAAAATGTGCAAGTTGCGAGCGTCAGCCGACGTTTGAGCCAGCCCTGGGGTGTCGCTCCAGGGCTTTGCTTTCAAATGGCAAACACCTGCGGGGCCTGGCCCTGGTGATACCGCAGTCGGTTCACCGACTGTTGCGGTTGCAAAAAGCCCATCAATGCCTGCCGGCTGTCATTGCACGCGGCCTTGTGCTCCATGTCCAGGAAGTGCCCGGTGGCCTGGATGGTGCCGAAGCTGCTGTTGGCCACATGTTGCCCGAACAGCCGGGCATCCTCGGCGCTGGTGTATTCGTCCCACTCCCCATTCAAGAACAGGACCGGAATGTCGATCTGCCGTGCGGCCTTGAGGTAGCACTGGCGGTCGCTGTTGAGCACCTGGCTGATGTGGTAGTGCATCTGCCCGTATTCGTGCTCGGCCAGGGTGCTGACGTGCCGATAGTTGAAGCGCTTGAACAGCGGCGGCAGGTGTTTGCCGATGGTGCTGTTGACCAGGTGGCCGACGCTGTGGCGGTCGAGGTTGCCCAGGTAGTCGACGCCGCGCTCCAGGTAGTCGCGCATCGGTGCGTTGATCACCGGGGAGAATGAGCTGATGACGGCTTTCTCCACGCGGCGAGGGCGCTGGGACAGGGCGACGAGGGTGGCGACGCCGCCCCAGGAAAACGACAGCACATGCTCGGCGGCGAAGTGCTCGATGAGTTCCAGGAGGATCTGGCCTTCAATGTCCTTCGTCAGCATTTTCTCATGGCGATTGTGGGCTTTGGAGCGACCGGCGTAGGGCTGATCGTACAAAACCACATTAAATTGCGGGTACAGGCTTTTCACGGTCTGGGCGAAAGACGCAGTGGTGGCCATGGAGCCGTTGACCAGGATGATGGTCTTTTGAGCAGCCTGCGCGCGATAGAACTCCGTGTAAACCCGATACTGACCCTGTATATCCAGCACAGCGATTTCTGGCCTCATGTCGTAAGACTCCTGGCAAGCGGGTGGTGCGCACAGATCACTCTGCACGAGCTTTGTGACAGGTAGGCATACGCCTGGAAAGGAGGCCCATGTCGGTCCGATGAGGCTGGCCGACGGCTGTTGTTATGGCGGGCAAGGTGTTTCTTGGAGGGTCGAGTAACTCGCCAGTCAGATTACGGCTGGCGTTTTGATTCAAGCAGGAGGCGGGCCAGGTCGCCCGTTTCACCCTGGGGTTTTGGCGATCACCGGCTGAGCGGTCATATCTGCTGGATTTCGGCGTCGGTCAGCGGCCGGTACTGGCCGGGGGTGAGCTGTTCATCCAGCACCAGCGGCCCCATGCGTTCGCGGTGCAGGCGCGTCACCTTGTTGTCGAAGTGCCCGAACATGCGCTTGACCTGGTGATAACGCCCTTCAATGATGCTCAGGCGCGCGCTTTTGGGGCTCAGCACTTGCAGGTCGGCCGGTTGGGTGGTCAGGTCCTCGAAGGCGAAGTACAGGCCGGCGCTGAATGTTGCGGCGTAATCCGGGCCGATCTCTTGCTCGGTCTCGACGTAGTAGACCTTGGGCAGCTTGGTCCGAGGCTGGGTCAGGCGTCGCGACCACTGGCCATCATTGGTGATCAGCAACAGGCCGGTGGTGTTGAAGTCCAGGCGGCCGGCGATATGCAGGTCGCCCTTGTCCGGTTCATCCAGCAGGTCGAGGACGGTGGGGTGTTGCGCGTCGAGGGTGGCACTCACGCAGCCTGGCGGCTTGTGCAGCATGAAATAGCGTGCGGGTTTGCCTGCTTGCAGGGTTTGACCATCACACTCCACGCGGCTGAATTCGCGAACGTCATGGTGAGGGTCGGCAACCGGCAGCCCATCGACGTGGATCCGGCGCTCCGTCAGCAGCAGGCGCACTTGCTGGCGATTGAAACGGGGCAGGTTGCTGAGGAACCGGTCGAGACGCATTACCGGGCCTCGGCCTTGCGCAATTGCTCATCGACCTGGGCACAGCGTGGGCACAGGCAGGCCTTGTTGCGCAGTGCCTCGGGCAACGCCTCAAGCACCGCCGGGTCGATACTGACGTTGTAGCACCAGCAGGCCTGGTCGACGGTACGTGGGTCGGCCAGGGTGCAGTCGTTGCGGGCGCCACAGGCAGGGCAAAGTTGAGGTGTGGTCATCGGTCGGTTCAGGCGGTATCGGACAAGTCCCGGTGGAACCCGGTGTGCCTTGCACGATACAGCCAAGGCCCGCTATTGCAAACTGCCCAGGTACTGGCGCCAGCCGCCAAAGTGGCTGATGTCGAGTGCACCGGCGAGTCCGTAGGGTTCGCAGATAAAGCCGCTTTCCCAGCGTCCATCGGCCAGTTGCACCTTGCCCAGGCCCAGGGGGGCGGGGATGCCGTGGACAAAGGAGCCCAGTTCGCTGCTGGGCATCTCCCAGACTTCGACTGCAATCGCCACGCCGCCTTGCGCCACTCTTAGCAGGCCGGGCCGGTAGGGGGGGCCGCCGGCGAGGGCAAAGAGTTGGTAGTGGGCTGCACTGTGGGTACGCTCCAACAGGCGTGCGCCACGCCGGGTCAGTTGCCCGTTGAGTGCCAGGCCTTCCAGGTGCGCACCGCAGACCACCAGGCGCGTACGGTCATGGCTGGCGGTGCCGGTTGCTGACGCAGCCGAGGCCTGCTGGCGCTGCAGCGCGTGCGCCACACTGAGCAGGTACTGATCGGTAAACGCCCGACCAAACAGTGTCACGCCCCAAGGCAAGCCGTTTTCCATAAAACCGCTGGGCACGGCGACGGCGGCGTAATCGAGCAGGTTCATGAAGTTGGTGTAGTAGCCCAGTTCGGCGTTGCGTAGCACGGGTTCTTCGTGCAACTCGTCGAGAGTCACGGGGCGGCCGATGGTCGGCGTCAACACGCAATCAAGGGTTTGCAGTGCCTGGTCGCACAGGGTCTTGAGCATTTGCAGGCGGTATTGGGCGCGGAAGGTGTCGACACCCGTGACGGCGGGTGCCTTGGCCAATACTGCACGAATCACCGGCAGGACTGCCTCAGGCTGGCACTCCATCAAATCGCCCGCGACGCTGTAGCGCTCCGCGACCCATGGCCCTTCATACAGCAGGCGGGCGGCTTCGAGGAACGGCGACAGGTCGAGGCTGACCGGCTCGCCACCCAAGGCGATCAGGCGGGAAATGGCTTGGCGAAACAGGCGCGGGCCTTGCTCGCAGCCGAAGAATTCAAGGTCCTGATCCCGTGGCACACCGAAACGAAAAGGCCGTGGCGCCCCAAAGGCCGAGGCATCATTCCAGGCAGGGTTACGGCGACTGTAGGCGTCCAGAGGGTCAAGCCTTGCGGTCAGCGCCAACAGGTGGCTGGCTTCCTGCGCCGTGTGGGTAAACGTGGTGACGCAATCCAGGGTGCGACATGCCGGCACCACCCCCGCTGTGGAGATCAGCCCTTTGGTGGCTTTGAGCCCCAGCAGATTGTTCAAGGCTGCCGGTACACGACCGGAGCCGGCAGTGTCGGTGCCCAAGGCAAAACTTGCCACGCCCAGCGCGACGGCCAGCGAAGACCCGGCACTGGAGCCGCCCGACGGATACTGCGCCAGCACACTGTTGGGGCAGGCGCCATACGGTGAGCGGCTGCCGTTGAGCCCTGTGGCGAACTGATCAAGATTGGTCTTGCCCAGTGGCACCGCACCGAGGGCGATCAACTGCTCGACGATGGTCGCCGAGCGCGACGGTGTATAGGCGAATGCCGGGCACGCCGCCGTGGTGGGCACACCGGCCAGGTCGATATTGTCCTTGATCGCAAATGGCACGCCGAACAGCGGCAGGTCGGCTATCGCCTGGCCCTCCAGTGCTCGCAGATAAGGTTCGAGTTCTGCAACGCTGAGCAGGTGGATAAACAGGTGATAGTCCGGGTTCAACTGTATGGCTTTTTCCCGCAGTTGCAGCAGCAATTGGCGCGGGGTGATGTCGCCACTCAGGTAAGCGCTGCGCAGGTTATCGAGTTGCAGATTCATGGCTTGTCCGCCTGTAGGAAAGTAGAGATCAGTCACGCTCCAGCACCACCACGCGTTGCCCGGCGCCGATACCACTGCCAGGTTGCACGGGGATTTCCCGCACTGTGCCGGCGAATGGCGCGAACACGGGGATTTCCATCTTCATTGACTCCAGCACGACCAGCACCGCACCGGCCGCGACGCGCTCGCCCGCCGTCACCTGGACCTGCCAGAGGTTGCCGGCGATGGGGCTGTCGATACTCGCTTGCTTGGCCTCAAGCGGTGTGTCTTCTGCTAGGGGGGAGGGGCGTTCCTCGCTGTCGAAATGTGCCTGGCCACTGGCGATCCAGCGCTCGCGTTCGGCGTTGAAGGCATGCTGTTGTTGTTCACGAAACGCACCAATGCTCTGGGCCTGCTGCGCCAGAAAGGCCTGGTAATCCGCCAGGTTCAACTGGCTGTGTTCGATGTTCAGTTCAAAACGCCCAAGCGGGAAGTCCCGACGAATCCTCAGCAGTTCTTCGCCACTGACCGGATAAAAGCGGATCTGGTCGAAGAAACGCAGCAACCAGGGCTTGCCGTCGAACGCCGCCACTTCGCGGTAGCGGTTCCACATTTGCAAGGTGCGCCCGACAAACTGATAACCACCGGGGCCTTCCATACCGTAGACGCACAGGTAGGCGCCGCCGATGCCCACGCTGTTTTCGGCGGTCCAGGTGCGCGCCGGGTTGTATTTGGTGGTCACCAGGCGATGGCGCGGATCCAGTGGCGTGGCGACCGGAGCACCGAGGTAAACGTCGCCCAGGCCCATCACCAGATAGTGGGCGTCGAACACGGTGCGGCGCACTTCATCAAGGTTGGCCAGGTCGTTGATGCGGCGGATGAACTCAAGGTTGCTTGGGCACCAGGGCGCGTCCTTGCGCACGGTCGTCATGTATTTTTCGATGGCCAGTTGGCAGGCCGGATCGTCCCATGACAAAGGCAGATGAACGATGCGCGAGGGTACTTGCAGGTTGGGCGTGGCGCACACGGCATGCCATTGGCGGGTGATCAGGGGCAGCAGATCGGCCAGAGGCAGTTGCTCGGGCTGGTAGTGGATTTGCAGGGAACGAATGCCCGGTGTCAGGTCGATCACGCCGGGCAGGGATAGCGCTTGCAGCGCTTGCATCAGTGCGTGGGCACGAAAGCGCAGGACCAGGTCGAGCTCGGGCGCGCCGATTTCCAGGAGCAGGTGCGTGTCGCCGGCGAGACGGGCGACGAGGCGGGTGTCGTCTTTGCCAATATCCACAACCACAGGTGAGGCGATCAAGTGTGGGGGTACGTTCGGTTTCCACGGTTGATCCCAGTCCCGGGCGAGATCGCGGGCGGTCTTGAGATCGATGGGGGTGAACTGGAGTGTGTCACCGGCCTTGAGCTGGCCCAATTGCCAAAGGTCCGCTTCGATCACCGTCACCGGGCATACGAACCCACCCAGGCTCGGGCCATCCGGCCCCAGGATCACCGGCATGTCACCGGTAAAGTCCACTGCCCCGATGGCGTAGGGGTTGTCGTGGATATTGGAGGGATGCAAACCCGCTTCACCGCCATCCGTACGCGCCCACAGCGGTTTGGGCCCGATCAGCCGCACGCCGGTGCGGCTGGAGTTGAAGTGCACCTCCCAACGGGTGGCGAAGAAGGTGTCGATGTACTCCGGCTTGAAGTATTCCGGTGCACCATGGGGGCCGTAGATCACCCGCAGTGTGCGAACGTGGGCAAGTGGTTGTGGCTGCAACGTCTGGCCGGCACTGGTATCGAGCAGCGGTGACAGATGCAACACATCGCCGGCGCGCAACGCCCGCCCGCCATGACCGCCAAACTGCCCAAGGGTAAACGTGCTTTTACTGCCCAGGTAGTCGGGCACTTGCAGGCCACCACGCAGGCACAGGTAGCTGCGGGCTCCTGCGCCAGTGAGCATGCCCAGGCTTAGGGTGGCGCCGGCGGGGATCAACAAGGCAGTGTTCATCGGCACGCTTTGATCGTTCAGCAACAACGTGATGGGAGCCCCGGTCACGGCCACCACCGCCGTGCAGTTGAAGCGCAACAGCGGCCCGCTCATGGTGATTTCCAGTGCGGCGGCACCGTCTTCGTTGCCCAGCAAGCGATTGCCCAGGCGCAGGGCACGGCTGTCCATCGGGCCTGACGGTGGTACACCGACGGCCCAGTAGCCGAGGCGGCCGGGATAGTCCTGGACACTGGTTTGCGTACCGGGGCTTAGCACCTCAAAGGTATCGGCGTGGTAAACCAGGTCTTCCAGGCAGCGGGTCCATGGCTGGCCGCTGACAAAAGGGGCGGCCGAGAGGATTTGGCGCAGGTAATCGCGGTTGGTTTCCACGCCGTACAGTTGGCTGTCGCCCAGGGCCTGGTGCAGATCCAGGCGTGCCTGTTCACGGGTCGGTGCCCAGGCAATGAGCTTGGCGATCATGGGGTCGAAATAAGGCGGGATCTCACAACCGGCTTCGACCCAGGTGTCGATCCGCAGACCTTCGGCGCAGGGGAAGTCGACTTGGGTCAAGAGCCCCGGGCTCGGTTGGAAATCCCGACCAGGATCCTCTGCGTACAGGCGGGCCTGAATCGCATGCCCCTGGGGTTTGAGCACCAGTGTGTGCAGGGGGGGTAACTCTCCCGCCGCCAATTGCACCATCCAGCGCACCAGATCCACGCCCCATACCTGTTCGGTGACGCCATGTTCTACCTGTAAGCGGGTGTTCACTTCCAGGAAGTAGAAACGCCCGTCGGCGCGATCAAAGATAAATTCCACAGTGCCGGCGCTGCGGTAGTTCACGGCTTTGGCCAGGCTGATGGCCGCCGAACACAAGGCGTCGGCCAGGCCCTCGGGCAGGTTCGGCGCCGGGGTTTCTTCGAGGACTTTCTGGTTGCGCCGTTGTACGGAGCAGTCGCGCACGCCCAGGGCGATAACCTCACCCGCGCCGTCACCAAATACCTGGACTTCCAGATGGCGGGCCTGCTGGATGTATTTCTCGATAAACACGCCGGCGTTGCTGAAGTTGTTCTGCCCCAGCCGTTTGACCGCGTCAAAGGACTCGCTCAACTCCGCGGCGTCGCGACAGACCCGCATGCCGATGCCACCGCCACCGGCGGTGCTCTTGAGCATGACCGGATAGCCCACGCGCTCACCGGCCAGCAGCGCGGCCTCCAGGCTGTCGAGCAGCTCAGTGCCTTCCAGCAGCGGGACCCTGTGTTGCTTGGCCAGGGCGCGGGCCGTGTGTTTGAGGCCGAACACACGCAGTTGCTGTGGGGTTGGCCCGACAAAGGCAATCCCCGCGTTTTCGCAAGCCTCGGCAAAGGCGGCATTTTCTGCAAGAAACCCATAGCCCGGATGAATCGCGGTGGCCCCGCAGGCCTTGGCGGCGACGAGGATTTTCTCCACCGATAGGTAGGTGCCTGGTGCAGCCCCGTCGCCCAGGCTATAAGCCTCATCAGCCTGCTGGATATGCAGGCTGGTGGCATCGGCTTGGGAATAGACGGCAATGCCTTCGACCTGCAGGTCACGCAAGGTGCGCAGGATACGGCAGGCGATAGCGCCACGGTTGGCGATCAAGAGTTTTTTGAACATGGCTAAACCCCACAGGCTGACAACGGCTCAGCCTTGTCCTGGGATGCGGGCCGTCCCGCACAGTGGGCGTGGCGCCAGGGTCGTCCATGGCGCAGATTCCAGGGCTTCAGGGTTTTTGCAGGCACTGCCCGCTTCGGGACTGGCATAGGGCAAAAAACCATCTACGCAGGCGCTTGAATTTCAGTTCCATACCAGTAGCTCCGCAGGGGTGGGGTTGTAGGCGTTGCAGGGGTTGTTCAGTTGTGGGCAGTTGGAGATCAGCACAAGCACGTCCATTTCTGCGCGCAGGTCGACGTACTTGCCGGGGGCGCTGATGCCGTCTTCAAAGGTCAGGCCGCCGTCGGCGGTAACCGGCACATTCATGAAAAAATTGATGTTCGGCCCAATGTCTTTTTTGTCCAGGCGCCCGTCATGGGCACAGGCCCGCAGGTAGTTGTCGCGACAACTGTGCATGTAGCGTTTTTCCAGGGCGTAGCGCACGGTGTTGCTCTCCTGGGCGCAGGCTCCGCCGAGGGTGTCGTGGCGCCCGCAGGTGTCATCGACGATGGTCAGCATTGGCTGGCCGAGGTTGGAATACAGCACGCTGCCGGTGCCCAGGTAGATGTTGTTTTGCCGGCGCAGAGTGCGTTGCACGTCATAGCGTTCCCTGGGGTTTTTCAGGCTGTAGAACAGGGTGTCGACCGCCTGGTTGCCCTTAAGATCAAGGATGCGCAAGGTCTGTCCGGCCTTGACCTCCATCAGCCAGGGTTCGCCGGCGGGAATGGTTGCACGGTAGATCGCGGTGTCCGGTTGTTTGGCAAGTGCAATAGACATGACAGGGCCTCAGGCGAACAGACGGTCAGTGTTGATAAAACCGCGCTCGTTTTCCGGGCGCGAAGTGCGGCAGTGCTCGGCGACGCTTTTATCGGCGTTCATCCAGCTCAGTTTCAAAGGTTGTGGTGCGTAGTCAGGGTTGGGGTCCAGCGGATGTTGCAGGGCGGTGAGCACCACCAGAGTGTCCATCGGCGCGTAGAGTTCGATGTAGTCGCCAGCCTTGGCGTTGCCCGGTACAAAGTGCAGGCCACCGTCGCCGTCCACGCGGACTCTGCTGAACAGATTGAGGGTCATCAACAGGTCGCAAAGCCCCAGGCCCCATTTGCCCAGTTCCACCAGCAGGTTGTCGGTGCCGTTGCGCAAGAAGCCGTTACGCCGTTCCTGGAAGCGGCCCTGGCCATACTTTTCGGCCACTTCCGAGGCGCAGAGCACGCCGCCGATGCTGTCGCTCCAGCCGCAGGTGTCGGCGGTGATGGCGGCCAGTACGCGGCCCATGTCCGAGTACAGGCAGTGGCCGGCAGTGAGCTTGGCGGTGTGTTGGCATTTGAGGCTGTCGGGCAGGTTCAGTCGTTCGGTTTTTTCATTGGCATTAAGCAGGGTCAGGCTGACATTGGCGCCACCGCGAATATCGGTCAGGCGCAGCAGTTGGCCACGCTTGAGCACGAAGGAGCGGTGGCCGCCGCCGGGCAGCATTTCTTCGGCGAACGGTGGAAACAGTTGAGTGGCATCGATCATTGGCACGTCGCTCCAAGTTCGGCGGCGAGTGCCTTGCGACGCTCGCTGTTCAAGGGAATGTCATAGGTGATACGGGCGCCATAGGCGCCGGGGGCGTGGGGGTCGACGCGCACCTTGTCAAAGACCAGAAGGCGTGTGCCGAGGCTGAAGCCCTCGCTGAGGTCGTGGGTGACCATGAACACCGTCAGCCGGGTTTCACGCCACAGCTCCAGCAGCAACTGATGCATGTCTTTGCGAATGCCCGGGTCGAGAGCGCCGAAGGGTTCGTCCAGCAGCAACACACGGGGCTTCATGATCAGGGCCTGGGCAATGGCGAGGCGTTGTTGCATGCCGCCGGACAGCTGTGCCGGGTACTTGTCCAGGGCGTGGCCGAGACCGACTTTGTGCAGCAACGCGGCGGCCTGTTCGCGGGCGGCTTTTCTGGCGTTGCCAAACAGCCGCCCCAGCCATGCGGACTTCGGTAGTTCGAGGCCCAGGGTGACATTGTCGAGCACGCTCAAATGGGCAAACACCGAATAGCGTTGAAATACCACGCCACGGCTGGCATCGGGCTCGGCGGCGAGGGCTTGGCCGTCCAGCAGGATCTCGCCTCGGCTGGCGGTTTCCTGTCCGAGCAACAAGCGCAAAAAGGTTGATTTGCCGCAGCCCGAAGTGCCGACCAAGGTGCAGAACTCCCCTTCGGCAACCTGCAGATTGAGGCCTTCGAGCACCACCTGCTCGCCGTAGCGCTGCCACACGTTGTTGACGCTGATAAAGCTCATGCCCGTGCTCCTTCATACCAGGGAAACGCACGCCGGGTCAGGGCCTTGAGACCCCAGTCCATCAGCCACGCCAGCAGGGTGATCCACACCACGTACGGCAGAATCACATCCATGGCCAGATAGCGGCGTACCAGGAAGATCCGATAGCCCAGGCCGTCGGTGGACGCGATGGCTTCGGCGGCGATCAGAAATAGCCACGCCGAACCCAGCATCAGGCGCAAGGAGATCAGCAGGCGAGGCAGCAACTGCGGCAGCACCACTCGCAGCATCAGGGTCCAGGTCGAGGCGCCGAGGGTTTGGGCCTTGACCAGCAACTCGACGGGTATTTCCCGCGCCCGTTGCTCCAGGTCACGGGCCAGGCAGGGGGTAATGCCGATCACGATCAGCATCACTTTCGACAGCTCCCCGAGGCCAAACGCGATGAACAAAATCGGCAGGATCGCCAAGGGCGGCACCATCGACAGTACCGTCAGCAAGGGAGACAGCGGTGCCCCGAACAATGGCAAGGTGCCAGCGGCCATGCCCAGGCACAGGCCGGCGAGGGCGCTGATGCCCAGGCCGATGGCCAGGCGGCGCAGGCTTGCAGCGCTGTCTTGCCACAGCAGGTATTCGCCGGTGCGGGTGTCAGCGGTGAAGGCCAGGCGCTTCACCGCATCACTCATTTGCCCGGCACTGGGCAGCAATTTGTCGTTGGGGTTTTCGGCCAGGCGCTCGGCCGAGCCCACGAAATAGGCAAGCAACAGCAGGGCGAACGGCAACAGCACCAACAACAGGCGGCTGGAACGATCCGGATGACGATTGATCAGGCGCATGGCCGTGTCCTCTTACAGCGTGCCGTCGGCGGCCATCTGCACGTAGCCGGGGTCGAAATGCAGCTTGAGGTTGGCGATGTCGCCGCGGGTCACGCCGTTGGCGAAGCTCATGCCTACGGCGTTGGTGTCCCGGGCACCTTCGCCGAGCAGGCCGTGTGCAAAGGAGAACTCGGCGACTTTGCCCATGGTCGCTGGCAACTGCGCACTGGTGGCGAAGTCGAGCGCCTCCCTGGGGGTGGCGAACAGTTTGGTCGTGCCCAGTTGTGCCTGGAACCCCTTGAGGTCGGTACCGGACGCCTTGGCCATGTGTTCAAGGGCGCTGGTGCCGGCTGCGGTCTGGGCATTCATCAGCGCCACCACTTCAAACCAGGCACCGGTCAGAGCCTTGCCCAGGGCGGGGTTGTCTTTGAGTACCTGGGTGTTGACCACCATCATGTCCATGATTTCGCCAGGCACTTTGCTGGAGTCGAAGACTTGGCTGGTCCCGGGCTTGGCCTTGATCTCAGACAACATCGGGTTCCAGGTGGTGACGGCTTGTACCTGATCGGTGTTGAAGGCTGCGGCAATATCAGCGTCGGAGGTATTCACCACTTTCAGCTCTTTTTCGCTCAGACCGGCCGAGTCCAGGGCCCGTGCCAGCAGGTAGTGGGAGACAGAGAGCTCCACCAGGTTGACGTGCATGCCCTTGAGGTCGGCGACGGTTTTGCCTTGGCCTTTGATCACCACGCCGTCGTTGCCGTTGGAGAAGTCGCTGACCACCAGCGCGGTGCTCTCGACACCGCCGGCAGCGGGGATGGTCAGGGCATCCATGTTGGTCATGGTGCAACCGTCGAACTGGCCGGCGGTGTATTGGTTGATGGATTCGACGTAGTCGTTGAGTTGCACCATATCGATCTTGATAGCGTACTTCTTTGCCCACTTGTCGAGGATGCCTTGGCTGCCGGCGTACTCCCAGGGCATCCAGCCGGCGTAAAGGGTCCAGCACACGCTGAAGTGGTCTTTGGGCGCAGCCGGGGCCTGCATACTCATCAGGACAGTGAAGGCTGCGGCGAGCAAGGTGGGTAGACGTATCGAAGGCATGGATGCTTCTCCAGTTGATCAAGGGCGGACAGGAACAACGCGGCACCGTGAACGGTGGCTTGTCTCCCGGGCTTTTATCCCGCCGTGTAACCTCAACTGGAGGTCGCCAACTCTCGGACCAGCCACTCGCACATGCGAGCCGGAACCCTAGTCGGCCATTGCAAATTGTGGTGCCGCGAACCTGTGATGACTCCTGCACGGGAAGAGGTAAAGCGAGAGTCGTGCCAAGTCAGGCAACGGCCGTTTTATAAGGGGCGCGTGGCGGGGGAGTGGGGGGGCAGGGCGCTGTTGTGCGTGGTCGTGGTGCGCGATTGCACTGTGATGGCGCGAACGGTTGCTTGATGTACATGTATCAATCTATGTCCAAATCGCACCAGATTTGGTTTTCGATGTCTGATCCTTTGTCATTCAGTGAAAGCTGTTTGTCGCCTCCCAGCGTCGCTGGGGTGTGCTCTTCCGCGGTCCAGGAGGCCGCCATGTATCGTCGAATGCTCCTTATCGCTGTGCTCGGCCTGACCCTTTCTGCCTGCGTGCCTTATTACGATGGAGGCTCCCGCTACTACCGATCCGAAGTCTATACCGCGCCGGCGCCGGTCTATTACTACGGCGGTGGCCCGTCTTACCAGTACCGGCGCGGCTATTATGCCCCGCCGCCACGTTACTACCCGGCGCCGCGTTATTACCAGCCGGCGCCCCGTTACTATCAAGCCGGACCAAGGGCGGGCTACCGTCCACATCCCAGCCAGGGGTGGGGTGATCATCGAAGTTACGGTGGTCACGGTCGAGGCGATGGCCGTGGCGGTGATCATGGCCGGGGGCGTGGCGGGCACCGGTAATCAGCTTTCCTTGAAACGGCGCGAAATGCGCCGTTTTTTTTGGGTGTGCGTCTGTCGGCACTGTCATATTTCACAGCTATCTTAAAGGCTCTTCTAGGACTTTACTGAGCGGCAGTACCTCAGTCTCTCAACGGAACGACACATGATTGCCCGGGCACTTTTTTTATTTTTGCTGGGGAGTTGTGCCATTGCTCAGGGTAGCGAGCAATTGGGTTGCCCATACCCTTCGTCGATCAAATTCCGGGATGGCCATTTCCAAAGCGAAAATGGCCAATGGAAAAGCCTCAAAGTGGAGGCGGCAAGCTTTTTGGACCGGTTTGTCGGGGCGGTTTTTGTTCCGCTCGAGGGGCAACAGCGCCAACAAGGCTATGTGGAGTATTGCCTTTACAAGGCGGGCAATAACCAATGGGTCAACCTGAGGTTCCAGGCGCCTGAACGCCACTTCAGTATGTCACTGACCGATTCCCTGCACTGGGTCCCGGCCCGGGGGCCTTTTGAGCAGGACATCTACCTGTGCACGGACAGCCAGCCCGACAACTGTTCGTTCACGCTCAAACGCTCAAAGTCCTGGCCCAGCCGCTGACTGCGGCCTGTCATAAATCAGACAGGTCTGCCAGCGGATGCCGTCCTTCCCAGGCCTTGTGAAAGTGGGCCTCGACCACGGCGTCGGGGATGTGGTTGATATCCGGCCAATGCCAGTGTGGCTGCTGGTCCTTGTCGATCAGGCGCGCGCGGACCCCTTCGCTGAATTCTGGATGCCGGCAGCAATTGAGGCTTAGGGTGTACTCCATCTGGAACACCTCTGACAGAGACAGGTGCCGTGCCCGTCGGATCTGCTCCCATACCAGGTGTGCGGTCAGCGGGCAGCCCTCGCTCAGGGTCTTGCCGGCCCGGCTCAGCAGCGGGTCGCTATGCTCGCGCAGTTGGCTCAATGCCCGCCAGGCGCCGCGCACATCGCCGACATCCAGCCATTCGTCGATCTGCGGGCGTCGCGGTAGCCACTGTGGCTCGGGCTGCTGGCTGGCCGCTTCCTGGGCCAGGGCCTTGAACAGGCTGTTGAGCTGCATCGCGGTCTGTTCTTGCCAGTTCAATTGCAACAGGCCCTCAAGCATTTCGTCCTGTTGCTCATCGCGCAGGAAGCGGTCGGCCAGGCCCAGGTCCAGGGCATCGCGACCATTCATATGGGCGCCGGTGAGGCCCAGGAACAGGCCGAGTTTGCCGGGCAGGCGCGAAAGAAACCAACTGGCGCCGACATCCGGGTACAGGCCGATGCTGATTTCCGGCATGGCCAGGCGGCTGCTCGGGGTGACGATGCGCAGGCTGGCGCTTTGCAGCAAGCCCATGCCACCGCCCAGCACATAGCCATGGCCCCAGCAAATCAGTGGCTTGGGGTAGGTGTGCAGGTGATAGTCGAGACGATACTCGGCGGCAAAGAACTGCGCGGCCAAGGTGGGCACTTCACCCGGGTGCTCACGGCAGGCCTGGGCCAGGCTGCGCACTTCGCCGCCAGCGCAAAACGCCTTGGCGCCGTTGCCACGCAGCAGCACACAGACGATTTGCGGGTCCTTGGCCCAGCTGTCCAGGCGCTCGTGCAGGGCCAGGATCATCGGCAAGGAGAGGGCATTGAGGGATGCTTGCGCGTCCAGGCTGGCGATACCGATACGGGCACCGTCTGTGCCCGTGAGCTCTTCAAAGTGCAGATTCATCATGACCTCAATCGGTAAATTGAACGTTGAGTATGATCCCTTCGTGGGAAAGTGCCGGTTCTGCGTCAGATCAATTGACAAGTGGGGTGGGCTTTCCTAGGGTTCGCCCATTCTTTTTTACATGATGCTTTTCTGATGACTGCCGACGACCGTATCAAACTCGAACCGAGCTGGAAACACGCCCTGCGCGAGGAGTTCGAGCAGCCGTACATGAACGAGCTGCGCGAGTTCCTGCGCCAGGAGCACGCGGCGGGCAAGGAAATCTACCCGCCGGGCCCGCTGATCTTCAACGCGCTCAACTCTACGCCGCTGGACAAGGTCAAGGTGGTGATCCTCGGCCAGGACCCGTACCACGGCCCCGGCCAGGCCCATGGCCTGTGCTTCTCGGTGCAGCCGGGCGTGCCGGCGCCGCCGTCCTTGGTCAATATCTATAAAGAACTCAAGCGCGACCTCAATATCGATATCCCCAGCCACGGCTGCCTGCAAAGCTGGGCTGACCAGGGCGTGTTGCTGCTCAACACCACCATGACCGTGGAGCGCGCCAATGCCAACGCCCATGCGGGCAAGGGCTGGCAGTTCTTTACCGACCGGGTGATCGAGGTGGTCAGTGAGCATCAGCCGCATTTGGTGTTCCTGCTGTGGGGCGCCCATGCCCAGGGCAAGCAGAAGCTGATCGATGCGAGCAAGCACCTGGTGCTGACCTCGGTGCATCCATCGCCGTTGTCGGCGTATCGCGGGTTCTTGGGGTGTGGGCATTTCAGCCGGACCAACAAGTTTCTTGAGCAAAATGGCGAGACGCCGATCGAGTGGCGGTTGCCGCCTATCTAAGGCTCAACGCCAATGGGTGTGTGGGAGCGGGCTTGCTCGCGATGGCGGTGGGTCAGTTGATAGAGACTTGACTGACCCACCGCCATCGCGAGCAAGCCCGCTCCCACAGTAGAGAGGTGCCAGCTTTTAGACGGTGCCCGGCTGGCGGTTCCAGTGGCGGAATAATGGCTCTGCCAGGAACAACACAAACAACAGTCGCATTACCTGCATTGCCGTCACCAACGGCACCGACAGTTGCAGGGTCTGCGCCGTCAAACTCATCTCCGCAATCCCGCCGGGCATCATGCCCAGCGTCAGCGAACGCAGATCCAACTGTGTCAACGCACTCAAGCCCAGCGCCGCCAGGGTGGCGATCAACATGCTCAGCAGTGTGCCAATCACCGTACGGCCCATGAACGACGGCGCCCGGCGGAAGAACTGCCGGTTGAAGTGGCAACCCAGGCCGCTGCCGATCAACCATTGGCCGATTTGGCTGCCGCCGTCGGGCAGGCCGATGTGCAGATCCCAGGTGATACTGGCGATGGCGCTGACCAGCAACGGCCCGAACAACCAGGGGTTGGGTTGGCGCAGGCGCTGCCAACCCCAGGCGACCAGGGCGCCGACGGGAAACAACAGGGCCAGCCAGGCCCAATCCACGGGCGCCGGGTGAAACTGTGGCGCACCGCCGCCCAGCAAGTACTTGAAGATCGCCGGCACGCACAGCACCACCAGCAATACCCGCAGGCTCTGGCCAGCGGCCACGCGACTGAGCACTGCGCCATTGCGCGCGCCCAGGTTGACCATCTCGCCGGAACCGCCCGGCATGCTCGAAAAAAACGCGGTGGCGCGGTCTTCACCGCTGCGGCGCATCAGCCACACACCGACAATGCTCGACAGGCTGGTGACCAGCGCACCGAAGAAGATCAGGCCAAAGTGGCTCATCACCTGCTCGACCACCAACGGGGTGAAGTGCAGACCGATGCCGATGCCCACCACCCATTGCCCGCATTTGCGCCCGCCGGGAATCTCGGCCAACTGCCAAGGGGTGAGGCAACGCACCAGGATGATCGCCAGCAACGAGCCGACCATATACGGCAAAGGCCAGCCGATCAGGCTGGCCAGGTAACCGCCGGCCAGGCCGACCAGCGGTGTTCCCCACCAATGTCTGAGGCTAACCTCAGACATCGGCTACAGCACGACGCTGCAGGGCGCGCTTGCGCCAGATGCGCAGCAGCGGTACGAACAGCATGATTGCAGTCAGCACCCACACGCCAAAGGTGATCGGGCTGGACCACAGGATCTCCAGCGCACCGTTGGAGATCGACAGCGCCCGACGCAGGTTCTGCTCCATCAGGCCGCCGAGGATAAAGCCCAGCAGCAGTGGCGACAGCGGGAAATCCAGCTTGCGCAGGATATAGCCGAAGATGCCGATGCCGATCATCAGGAACAGATCGAAGGTGGTGGCGTGGACCGCGTAGACGCCAATAGCGGTGATGATGGCAATCACCGGCACCAGTGCCCAGTTCGGCACGGCAAGGATGCGCGTGAAGATACGGATCATCGGGATGTTGAGGACCACCAGCATGATGTTGGCGATAAACAGCGAAGCGATCAGGCCCCAGACAATGTCCGGTTGTTGTTGGAACAGCAGCGGGCCAGGTGTGATGTTGTACAGCGACAGGGCGCCGATCATCACCGCCGTGGTGCCCGAGCCTGGAACGCCCAGGGTCAGCATTGGCACCATGGCGCCGCAGACTGAAGCGCCAATGGCGGTTTCCGGGGCGGCCAGGCCGCGCATGTCGCCCTGGCCGAACTTGCCACTGGCGCCGGCGATACGTTTCTCGGTCATGTAGGCCACGGCCGAGGCCATGGTCGCACCGGCACCGGGCAGCACGCCGATGATAAAGCCCGAGATGCCGCAACGTATGTTCACCGTCAACACCGACAAGGCTTCCTTGACGTTGAACATCATGCGTCCGGTGGCTTTTACGGCTTCCTGGCCGCGGTGGGTTTTTTCCAGGAGCAGGAGGATTTCACTGATAGAGAACAGGCCCAGTACCAGGACCACGAACTGGATGCCGTCCGTCAGGTGAATATTGTCGCCAGTGAAGCGGTACACGCCACTGTTGGCGTCGATACCCACCGCCGACAGGAACAGGCCGATCAGCGCTGCGACAAAGGTTTTCAGCGGTTTGTCACCGGCCATGCCGCCCAGGCAGACAATCGCAAACACCATCAGGACGAAATATTCCGCCGGGCCGAAGGCTATCGCCCATTTGGCCAGCAGCGGTGCGAACAGCACCATGCCGCAGGTGGCGATAAACGCACCGATGAACGAACTCCAGGCCGACAACGACAACGCTACACCGGCCATGCCTTTACGGGCCATCGGGTAGCCGTCGAGGGTGGTCATCACGGTGGAGGCTTCGCCCGGGATGTTCAGCAGGATCGAGCTGATCCGCCCGCCATATTCGCAGCCCAGGTACACCGCTGCCAGCAGGATCAGCGCCGACTCGGGCGGCAGGCCCAGGGCGAACGCGATGGGGATCAACAAGGCCACGCCATTGATCGGCCCCAGGCCTGGCAACAGCCCAACCACGGTGCCGATCAGGGTGCCGATCAGTGCGGTCACCAGGTTATAGGGGCTCAGCGCGACGCCGAAACCCTGGCCCAAATAGCCAAAAGTATCCATATCAGTTCTCCAGAACGTCGAGCAGACCGAGGGGCAGCGGCACGTCCATGGTTTTATCGAACAGCAGATAAAGACCGACGCTCATCAAGGTGATGACCACCGCACTGGGCAGCCAGCGGCCGCCATACAGCCGTGCCATCGGAATACCGATCAGCATGCTGCTGAGCATGAAACCCAGGGGTTCAAACGTGGCGGCAAACACCAGCAGCAAGACCACGCAGAGCCCGATCTTGACCAGGGTCGGGCGGTCCAGCGCCGGTTCATCTTCAGTATGTTTGGTGGGTTGCGGACGAATCAGCATGTAGATCAACGCCAGGCCCATCAGCCCGAGCAGCAGCAGCGGGAACGCCCGGGGTCCTACGGGTTCGTAGGAAAAGGCCGCCTGATAGGGCCAGGCCATCAGCGCCAGGCCGATGCAGACCAACAACATCACGCCAGCGAAAATGCGTTGTAAGAGCATAGGGGGACTCCTTTGCGACTCGTGTAGGCGCTAGCTTGCTCACGAAGAACGCCAGGACATCGCGTGTATCCAGGCAGCACGCGTCATCGTTGCAGTTTTTCGCGAGCAAGCCCGCTCCCACAGAGGGGCGATTACTGGATCAGGCCGAACTCTTTGGCCAGCACTTTGTAGTCAGCCACCTGTTTCTTCACGTAGGTGTCCAGCTCCTGGCCGGTCATGGCGAACGGGAACAGCTCGCGCTGGTCGCGCAGCTTGGCGAAGTCCTCGGAGGCCAGCAGTTTGTCGAACGCGGCTTTCCACCAGGCGTAGTCTTCATCGCTGACTTTTGGCCCGAGGTAGAAACCACGCACCACCGGCCAGACGATGTCGTAGCCTTGCTCCTTGGCCGTCGGGATATCCTTCATTTCCGGCTCGTCCAGGCGCTGCTCGGAGAACACCGCCAGCAGGCGCATATCACCACTCTGGATATGTGGCATGGAGTCGGAGATATCGGTACTTCCGACCTGGATATGCCCGCCGAGCAGGGCGGTGGCGATTTCGCCGCCGCCTTCGAGGGCCACGTAACGCAGGTCACGCGGGTTGATCCCGGCGGCCTTGGCGATCAGTGCGGTTTGCATCCAGTCCTGGCTGCCGACGGTGCCGCCGGAGCCGATCACCACTTTGCTCGGATCTTTCTTCAGGGCCTGGACCAGGTCGTCGAGGCTCTTGTAGGGCGAGTCGGATTTGACCGCAATCGCGCCATAACTGGTGCCGACGGCGGCTAGCCATTTCACGGCGCTCTCATCAAAACGCCCGAACTTGCCCTGGGCCAGGTTCAGCAGCGAACCACTGGACCAGGCCACCAGCGTGCCGGCATCGGCGGGGCGCTGGGCCACGACGGCGTTGTAGGCCACCGCCCCCACGCCGCCGGGCATGTAGGTCACGCGCATCGGCTTGCTCAGCAGTTTTTCGTTGATCAGTGCGCTTTGCACCAGCTTGCAGGTCAGGTCAAAACCACCACCGGGGGAGGCCGGTGCGATGCATTCCGGGCGCTTGGGTTCTTCGGCGGCCAGCAGTTGACCGGCAAACAG
>Ga0208123_100326_pt1 | contig 20995 bp, 7 predicted proteins | sample LakWasMe92_HOW11_2_FD_183914 | JGI IMG/M metagenome (GOLD analysis project Ga0208123, IMG submission 183914) | Freshwater sediment methanotrophic microbial communities from Lake Washington under simulated oxygen tension - Sediment Metagenome... | ecosystem: Environmental > Aquatic > Freshwater >... | reverse complement strand
GGCGCTCGAGCGTTCGCTGGACATGGTTATCGGCCTGCTGGCGGTGCTCAAGGCCGGTGGCGCCTATGTGCCGCTGGACCCGGATTACCCGCAGGATCGCCTGACCTACATGATCGAAGACAGCGGCCTCAAGCTGCTGCTGAGCCAGGCCCACCTGGCCTTGCCGATCCCGGCTGATGTGCAGGCGTTGGACCTGGGCCAGGCCCTGGACGGCTACAGCACGGCGAACCCGCAGGTCGCATTGGACCCGGAAAACCTCGCCTATGCGATCTACACCTCCGGCTCCACCGGCAAGCCCAAGGGCGTGATGGTGCGCCATGGCGCGCTGACCAACTTCATTGTCAGCATGGCCGCTGCACCGGGGATCGCTGCGCAGGATCGCCTGCTGTCGCTGACCACGTTCTCTTTCGATATCTTCGGCCTGGAGCTGTACGCGCCATTGATGGTCGGCGCGCGGGTGGTACTGGCCAGCCAGGACACCCAGCGCGATCCCGAATTGATCCTGCAGCAGGTGCAAGAGCAGGGCATCACGCTGCTGCAAGCCACGCCCTCGACCTGGCGCATGTTGCTGGAAAGCCCCAACGCGGGCGTCCTGGCGGGCCGGCGCTTGCTGTGCGGCGGCGAGGCGCTGGCCGATGAGTTGGCGCAGCGCATGACGGCCCTGGGGGCCGAGACCTGGAACCTGTATGGCCCGACCGAAACCACCATCTGGTCGGCCTTGCAGCCGTTGACGGGCGAACACAGCCAGCCATTCCTGGGCAAGGCGATCAATAACACCTCGCTGTACATCCTCGGTGAAGACCTGTCGGCCAACCCGGTGGGGGTGGCCGGCGAGCTGCTGATCGGTGGCGATGGCTTGGCGCGCGGCTACTTCGAGCGCCCGGGGCTGACCGCTGAGCGTTTCCTGCCCAACCCGTATGGTGAGCCGGGCGGGCGCTTCTATCGCACCGGCGATCTGGCGCGCTACCGGGCGGATGGGGTGATCGACTACATCAGCCGGATCGACCATCAGGTGAAGATCCGTGGGTTCCGCATCGAGTTGGGAGAGATCGAAGCGCGTCTGCTGGAGCACACCGAGGTGCGCGAAGCCGTGGTGGTGGCCCAGGACGGTGCGCACGGTCCGGTGCTGGTCAGTTACCTGGTGGCGCCTGAGGCGGCACAAGACAGCTTGCGTGAAGCGCTGAAACACCGCCTGCAGCAACAACTGCCGGACTATATGGTGCCGCAGCACTGGCTGTTCATGGAGCGCCTGCCGCTGACGCCCAACGGCAAGCTGGACCGCAAGGCCCTGCCCAAGCCGGACGCCAGCCAGGTGCAAAAGCACTATGTGGCGCCGAGCACCGAACGCCAGCGGCAAGTGGCGCAGATCTGGCAGGACGTGCTCAAGCTGGCGCAGGTGGGGCTGACGGATAACTTCTTTGAACTGGGCGGGCACTCGTTGCTGGCCACCCAGGTCATGTCGCGGGTGCGGCAGTTGCTGGGCGTGGAAGTCCCGCTGCGTACCTTGTTTGAACACAGCACCTTGCAGGCCTTTGTCCAGGCCCTGGAGCCAGAAGCGTCGAGTGTGCAGGCCCCGGCGTTGACCCGGGTCGTGCGCGATCAAGCGTTGCCGCTGTCCTATGCCCAGGAGCGCCAATGGTTCCTCTGGCAGTTGGACCCGGACAGCGCCGCCTACCATATTCCGACGGCGTTACGCCTGCGCGGCGTACTGGATGTGGCTGCTTTGCAGCGCAGTTTCAACGCGCTGCTGGCGCGTCATGAGAGCCTGCGCACGCAGTTTATCGAGGCCGATGGGCGCACCGTGCAGGTGATTCAGCCCGAGATGACACTGACCCTCGCCGTCGAACCCTTCGGCCCCACAGACGATTTCGATAGCCGGCTCAAGGCCCGGGTCGATGAGGAAATCAGCCAGCTGTTCAATCTGCAACAAGGCCCGTTGCTGCGGGCCAGGCTGCTGCAATTGGCCAGCGATGACTACGTGCTGATCGTGACCCAGCACCATATCGTCTCCGACCGCTGGTCGATGAAAGTGACCGTGGATGAGTTGATTGAACGCTATGCCGGGTACAGCCAGGGCCGGGACGTGCAACTGCCGGCCTTGCCGATCCAGTACGCCGACTATGCACTGTGGCAGCGCCAGTGGATGGACAGCGGCGAGCGCGAGCGTCAACTGGCCTACTGGCTGGAGCAACTGGCCGGTGAGCAGCCCGTGCTGGAGTTGCCGACCGATCACCCGCGCCCGGCCCAGCAGAGCTACCGTGGCGCGCAAATTCATATCCCGTTGCGCCCAGGGTTGGGCATGGCGTTGAAGCAGTTGGCCCAGCGCGAGCAGGTCACGCTGTTCATGCTGCTGCTGGCTTCGTTCCAGGCCTTGTTACATCGCTACAGCGGGCAAAACGACATTCGGGTCGGGGTGCCCATCGCCAACCGTAACCGGCTGGAGACCGAGGGCCTGATTGGCTTCTTCGTCAATACCCAGGTGCTCAAGGCGCAGTTCAGCGAAGGCCTGTCGTTTCGCGACTTGCTCGGCCAGGTACGCCGCACCGCACTGGCCGGCCAGGCCTGGCAGGACCTGCCGTTCGAGCAGTTGGTCGACCGCTTGCAACCCGAGCGCAGCCTGAGCCATAACCCGTTGTTCCAGGTGCTGTTCAACCATCAGAGCCAGGACCCTCAGGTCCAGCACAGCACTCAACTGGGCGCGCTGCAGGTCGAAGGTTTGAGCTGGGAGAGCACCACTGCGCAATTTGACCTGACCTTGAACACCTTTGAATCCGAAGACGGGGTGTCGGCGTCACTGATCTATGCCACTGATCTGTTCGAGGCCGCGACCATAGAGCGCCTGGCCTTGCACTGGCAAACCCTGCTGGAGGGGATTGTCAGCCATCCGCAGCAGTCGGTGGCCGAGCTGGCGCTACTCAGCGCCCACGAGGTGCAACTGATCAGCCACGACTGGAATGCCAACGCTTCGCCCTTTGCCGATCAGCCCGGTATCCAGCATCTGATCGAAGCGCGCGCGGCGCAACAACCGGAGGCCCTGGCCCTGGTGTCGGGCGAGCACACCCTCAGTTACGCCCAGCTCAATGCGCGGGCCAACCAGTTGGCACACCGTCTGATCGAGTTGGGGATTGCCGCGGAAGTCCGGGTGGGTGTGGCGATGCCGCGCTCCAGCGAGTTGGTGATTGCCTTGTTGGCGGTCTTGAAGGCCGGTGGCGCCTATGTGCCGCTGGACCCGGATTACCCGCAGGAACGTGTGGCCTACATGCTTGAAGACAGCCAGGCCAAGGTGTTGTTGACCCAGGCCGGCTTGCTGGCACAACTACCCCAGGGGGACGCCCAGGTACTGCTGGTGGAGGCCGGTGGCCATGAATTTGCCGGGTATCCTGAGCACAACCCGGGGCCGCGTGGGCACTCGTCGAACCTGGCCTATGTGATTTACACCTCCGGCTCCACGGGCAAACCCAAGGGCGTGGCGATTGCCCACCGTAACGTGCTGGCGCTGATCCACTGGTCGCAGCAGGTGTACCGCCAGGCTGACCTGCAAGGTGTCCTGGCCTCGACGTCGGTGTGTTTCGACCTGTCGGTCTGGGAAATTTTCGTCACCCTGGCCAGTGGCGGCTCACTCATCATGGCGCGCAACGCCCTGGAGCTGCCTGACCTGGCGGCCCGCGATCAAGTGCGCCTGATCAACACCGTGCCGTCGGCGATTGCCGCCCTGCAGCGGGCCGGGCAGATTCCCGCGAGTGTGCGCATCATCAACCTGGCCGGCGAACCGCTGAAGCAGGCGCTGGTAGACGTCCTCTACGCGCAGCCCACGGTGGCGCACGTCTATGACTTGTATGGCCCATCGGAAGACACCACCTATTCGACCTGGACCCGGCGCGGCCGCGGGGCGTCGGCCAATATTGGCCGGCCCCTGGCCAACACCGCCAGCTACTTGCTGGACCGCCAGTTGCAAAGCGTACCGGTGGGCGTCGCGGCCGAGCTGTACCTGGCGGGCGAAGGCATTACCCGTGGCTACCTGTTCCGCCCCGGCCTGACTGCCGAGCGCTATGTGCCCAACCCGTTCTCGACCACGGGCGAGCGTCTGTACCGTACCGGCGACCTGACCCGTTACCGCGCCGATGGCGTGCTCGAATACGTTGGGCGCATCGACCATCAGGTCAAGGTGCGTGGCTTCCGTATCGAATTGGGGGAAATCGAGGCGCGGTTGCTGGCCCTTGAGTCGGTGCGCGAAGGCGTGGTGTTGGCGATCGACGGGGCCAGCGGCCAGCAGCTGGTGGCCTATCTGGTGGCATCGGTCAGTGCCAGCGCAGGGCCGGCCGCCCTGGGCGAGGCGATCAAGGCACAACTCAAGGAGCACTTGCCGGAGTACATGGTGCCGGCGCATGTGGTGTTCCTCGACCAGTTGCCGCTGACCCCCAATGGCAAGCTCGACCGCAAGGCTTTGCCGGCCCCGGACCTGACCCAGAACCTGCGGGCCTATCTCGCCCCGGGCAATGCCCTGGAGCGCCAGCTGGTGGCGATCTGGCAGGACATCCTCAAGCTGGAACAGGTCGGGGTCACCGATAACTTCTTTACCCTGGGTGGCGACTCGATCATCTCGATCCAGGTGGTCAGCCGGGCGCGTCAGGCGGGCATTCGCTTTACCCCTAAAGATTTGTTCCAGCAACAAACCGTGCAGCGCCTGGCGAGGGTGGCCGAGGTCGGCGAACCGGACGTACTCGGTGAGCAAGGCCCGATAAGCGGGAGCAGCGCCCTGTTGCCGGTGCAGCAGTGGTTCTTTGAACAGGCCATTGCCGAGCCTCAGCGCTGGAACCAATCGGTGTTGCTCAAGCCGTTGAACCCTTTGGACCCGCAACGCCTTGAGCAGGCCTTGCAGGCGCTGATCAGTCATCACGACGGATTGCGCCTGAGCTTTGATCCGCAGGCCCTGACGGCCCGCTATCGCTCCCTGGCGCAACAGCAGCAGATGCCCGCGCCGCTCTGGCACAGAACGGTGGCCGACCTGGACGAGCTGGAACGGCTTGCCGACCAGGCCCAGGGCAGTCTCGACCTGGAGCAGGGGCCACTCCTGCGCGCCGTGCTCTTTGAGTTGCCCAATGCCCAACAGCGCCTGTTACTGGTGGTGCATCACTTGGTGGTGGACGGCGTGTCCTGGCGCATTCTGCTGGAGGACCTGCAAGGTGCCTACAAGCAGCTGTTGGCTGAGCAAGCGGTGCTGTTCAGCCCCAAGACGGTGTCATTCAAACGCTGGGTCGAGCACGTGCAGGCCTATAGCCAGAGCGCCGCTTTACGGCAACAGTTGCCCTACTGGCAGGCCCAGGGGCTGGCCGATGCCGTGCAACTGCCTTGCGACAACCCGCAAGGCTCACTGCAAAACTGTCACGCCCAGACGGTCTACACGCGCCTGGACTCAACCCTGACCCGCCAGTTGTTGCAAGACACGGCCGCAGCCTATCGGACCCAGATCAACGACTTGCTGTTGGCCGCGTTGGCGCGGGTGGTCTGCCGCTGGACCGGGCAGGGCTCAACGTTGATCCAGCTTGAGGGCCATGGTCGTGAGGAGTTGTCCGAGCCGTTGGACCTGACTCGCACCCTGGGCTGGTTCACCAGTATGTTCCCGGTCAAGCTGACGCCCGCCGACGCGATTGCCGACTCGATCAAACAGATCAAGGAGCAACTGCGTGCGGTACCGGACCGCGGGATCGGCTTTGGCCTGTTGCGTTACCTGGGCGACGAGCCGACGCGCCAGGCCCTGAGTCAACAGGCAGTGCCGCGCATTACCTTCAACTACCTGGGGCAGTTCGACGGCAGTTTCGATGCCGAGGACGCTGGGCTGTTTGTCCCGGCCATTGAAGCCAAAGGCGCCGAGCACAGCCCGCTGGCGTCATTGGGCAACTGGTTGTCGCTCAATGGCCAAGTGTATGGCGGTGAGCTGAGCCTGGGTTGGACCTTCAGTGAGCAGATGTTCAGTGAACCGGTGATCCAGCGCCTGGCCGATGAATACGCCCGTGAGCTTAAGCAACTGATCGAGCATTGTTGCCAGCCGCAGCATCGTGGGCTGACACCGTCGGACTTCCCGCTGGCGAACCTGAGCCAGCAGCAACTGGACGCGTTGCCGGTCAGCGCCGATGCGATGGAGGATGTGTACGCGTTGTCGCCGATGCAGCGCGGCATGTTGTTCCATGCCTTGTATGAACCACAGGGCGGCAGCTACACCAACCAGGTCCGGCTGGATGTCGAGGGCCTCGATCCGCAGCGTTTCAAGGCGGCCTGGCAAGCCACGATGGATGCCCGCGATGTGTTGCGCACCAGCTTTGTCTGGCAGGGCAGCCTGGAGCAACCGGTGCAGGTGGTTCACCCACACGTCAGCGTGCCGTTCACGGTAGTGGACTGGCAAGGGCGTGCCGACCTCGAAGCCGCACTGGATGCCCGGGCCTTGGCCGAGCTGGCGCAGGGCTTTGATTTGTCGCAGGCGCCGCTGTTGCGCCTGGTGCTGGTACGCGTCGATGCACAGCGTTATCACTTGATCTATACCAACCACCATATCCTTATGGACGGCTGGAGTGCCTCGCAGTTGATGGGGGAGGTGCTGCAGCGCTACAGCGGTGAAGCGCTGGCGTTGAATGCCGGCCGCTATCGTGACTACATTCAGTGGCTGCAACGCCAGGATGCCGAGGCCAGCGAGCGATTCTGGAAAGAGCAACTGCTGGCGCTCAATGAGCCGACCCACCTGGCCCGTGCGATCGCATACGCGCCGGTTGCCGGTGTGCAGACGCTCTATGGCGAGCAACGCCAAGTCTTGGACGAGCCCACCACCCAGCGTCTGCGCAGCCTGGCCCAGGCTCACAAAGTCACCCTTAACACCTTGGTCCAGGCGGCCTGGCTGTTGCTGCTCAAGCGTTATACCGGGCAAGCGAGCGTGGCGTTCGGGGCCACCGTGTCCGGGCGCCCAGCGGACCTCAAGGGCGTCGAGCAACAGATCGGGCTGTTCATCAACACGCTGCCGGTGATTGCCAGCCCACAACCGGAACAAAGCCTGGAAAGCTGGTTGCACAGTGTGCAGCAGTTGAACCTGCGCCTGCGTGAGTACGAATACACGCCGCTGTTCGACATTCAGCGCTGGGCAGGGCAAGACGGTGGTGACCTGTTCGACAGCCTGTTGGTGTTCGAGAACTACCCGGTGTCTGCGGTGCTGGAGCAGGAAGCGCCGCAGGAACTGGTGTTCAAGAACGTCAGTTATTTCGAGCGGACCAACTACCCGTTGACCGTGATGATTGGCGTCGGTCAGACCCTGGCGTTCAACTTCAGTTACCAGTGTGCGCATTTCGCGGCTTCGAGCATTGCTCAGGTGAGCGAACAACTGCTGGCGGTGCTTGAGCAGATGCTTGAGGTGGCAGCGGACAGTCCGCTGGGCGAGCTCAAGCTGTTCGCGGCCAGCCAGCAGCAAATGCTGCATGACTGGAACCGCAGCGCCGTGGCCTACCCGGCCGGGCAGTGCATCCAGCAGTTGATCGAGGAACAGGCCGCGCGTACCCCCGAGGCCCTGGCGCTGGTATTTGCCGAGCAAGCACTGAGCTACGCCGAACTCAACGCCCGGGCCAACCAGTGGGCACACCGCCTGATGGAGCTAGGTGTTGGCCCGGATGTGCTGGTGGGCGTGGCGCTCGAGCGTTCGCTGGACATGGTTATCGGCCTGCTGGCGGTGCTCAAGGCTGGTGGTGCCTATGTGCCGCTGGACCCGGACTACCCGCAGGATCGCTTGACCTACATGATCGAAGACAGCGGCCTCACGCTGCTGCTGAGCCAGGCCCATTTGGCCTTGCCGACCCCGGCCCATGTGCAGGCGTTGGACCTGGGCCAGGCCCTGGACGGCTACAGCACGGCGAACCCGCAGGTCGCATTGGACCCGGAAAACCTCGCCTATGCGATCTACACCTCCGGTTCCACCGGCAAACCCAAGGGCGTGATGGTGCGCCATGGTGCGCTGACCAACTTCATTGTCAGCATGGTCGCCGCGCCGGGGATCGCTGCGCAGGATCGCCTGCTGTCGCTGACCACGTTCTCTTTCGACATCTTCGGCCTGGAGCTGTACGCGCCATTGATGGTCGGCGCGCGGGTGGTACTGGCCAGCCAGGACACCCAGCGCGATCCCGAATTGATCCTGCAACAGGTGCAAGGGCAGGGCATCACGCTGCTGCAAGCCACGCCCTCGACCTGGCGCATGTTGCTGGAAAGCCCCAACGCGGGGGCCCTGGCGGGCCGGCGCTTGCTGTGCGGCGGCGAGGCGCTGGCCGATGAACTGGCGCAGCGCATGACGGCCCTGGGGGCCGAGACCTGGAACCTGTATGGCCCGACCGAGACCACCATCTGGTCGGCCTTGCAGCCGTTGACGGGCGAACACAGCCAGCCATTCCTGGGCAAGGCGATCAATAACACCTCGCTGTATATCCTCGGTGAAGACCTGTCGGCCAACCCGGTGGGAGTGGCCGGCGAGTTGCTGATCGGTGGCGATGGCCTGGCGCGCGGCTACTTCGAGCGCCCGGCGCTGACTGCCGAGCGCTTCCTGCCCAACCCCTATGGCGAACCGGGCGGGCGTTTCTACCGCACCGGCGACCTGGCGCGCTACCGCGCAGACGGGGTGATCGACTACATCAGTCGGATCGACCATCAGGTGAAAATCCGTGGGTTCCGTATCGAGCTGGGGGAAATCGAGGCGCGTCTGCTGGAGCAAACCAGCGTCGTCGAGGCCGTGGTGGTGGCTGTTCCCGGACCCACCGGGCCGCGCCTGGTCGGTTATGTGGTGCCTCAGGACCGCTGGCTGCTGGCGGCCGAGCAGCCGCGCCAGGCGGATTTCGTCAGCCAGCTGAGCGAGCAATTGAGCACCAACCTGGCCGATTACATGGTGCCGTCTGCCCTGGTATTGCTTGAGCGCATGCCGTTGACTCCCAACGGCAAGCTGGACCGCAAGGCCCTGCCGGTGCCGGACCAGGCATTGGCCCAACCGGCGTTTGTCGCGCCCGGCAGCGAGGTCGAACGTCTGCTGGCCGAGATCTGGCAAGGTGTGCTGGGGGTTCGTCAGGTCGGGGTGAGCGATAACTTCTTTGCCCTGGGGGGCGACTCCATCAGCTCGATCCAGGTGGTCAGCCGTGCCCGTCAGGCGGGCCTTGAGCTGAGCCCAAGGGATATTTTCCAGCACCGTAGTATCGAGGCCCTGGCCCGGCATATCCGCTGGGCTGTACCGGCGATTGCGGCTGACAGCACCTTTAGCGAACAACCGTTGCATGGGCTCAGCGATGAACAGTTGCAGGGTCTTGGGTTGCCTCTGGAGCGTATCGAACAGCTGTATCCCTTGTCGCCCATGCAGCAGGGTATGTTGTTCCTCGGGCTGAATGCGCCGGATGCCGAGCTCTACATCAACCAGTTGAGCATTCCGGTGCAGGGCCTGGATGTCGAGCGCTTCAAACGCGCCTGGGGCGCGGCTTGCGAGCGGCATGCCATTTTGCGCACCGGCTTTGTCTGGCAAGGCCTGGAGCAGCCGTTGCAATTTGTCATGGCGCGTCTTGAGCTGCCATTGGTCGAGTTGGACCTGCAAGGCGCCAACGATTTGCCCCAACGCCTGGAGCAGTTGGCCCGCGATGAGCGTGAGCGGGGCTTCGATCTGGAGCGCCCGCCGTTGCAGCGCATTGTCCTGGCACGGCTGGGGCCCGACAGCTACCAGATGGTCTGGACCTATCACCACTTACTGATCGACGGCTGGAGCGTGTCGCAACTGCTGGGAGAGATCCTGCAGCACTACTCGGGCGCAGCGTTGCCGGAGCCTGTGGCCTATCGCAATTACATCGCCTGGCTGCGCCAGCAAGACCCACAGGCCAGCCAGGCGTTCTGGAGCCAGCAGTTGGCACGCCTGGACGCACCGACCTACCTGGCCAATGCGTTTGCGACCGGGCAACGCGGCGACGGCCATCATGCGTTGTACAGCCGCCTGGGCGGGGCCGCGACCGAACGCTTGAAAGGTTTTGCGCAAGCCCAGCACGTCACGCTCAATACCCTGGTGCAAGCGGCCTGGCTGATCTTGCTCAGTCGCTACAGCGGCCAGAGTAGCGTGGCGTTCGGCGCCACGGTTGCCGGGCGTCCGGCTGAACTGGCCGATTCCGAACGCATGCTGGGGTTGTTCATCAACACCCTGCCGGTGATTCAAGTGATCGATCCTGCGCGCCCATTGGGTGACTGGCTACGCGAGATCCAGGATTACAACCTGCAACTGCGCGAACGCGAGTACACGCCGCTGTCCGATGTACAACGCTGGGCCGGGCGCAGTGGCCAGGCCTTGTTCGACAGCATTATCGTGTTTGAAAACCACCCGGTCGACCAAGCTCTCAATGCGGTCGAGGATCCACGCCTGCGCTTTGGCGAGACCGGCAGCTACGGGCGCACTGACATTCCGATGGACCTGATGGTGACGCTCGAAGACGGCCTGGTCATCGAGTACATGTACTTGCAGGCGCATTTCGACGAAGCCTCGGTGCAGAGCATTCGCCGCAACATGGAAGGGCTGCTGGAACAACTGGCGAGCAATGCGCATCAGCTGTTGGGCACTCTCGGTCTGCCTGAGGCACTGACTGGCGAGGCGCCGCCGGTGGAGGCCGGATTTGATGGCCTGTATGTGCACCAGCGTATTGCCCGGCATGCCGCCCGTGCGCCGCAGCAACCTGCCGTGTTGTTTGGCGAGACCGTGTGCGGCTATGCCGAACTGGACGCCGCCGCCAACCGCCTGGCGCACCTGTTGGTCGCCGAAGGCGTGGGGCCGGAGGTGCGAGTGGGGGTGGCCATGCCACGCGGCGAATCGCTGATCGTGGCCTTGCTCGCGGTCTTCAAGGCCGGTGGCGCCTATGTGCCGCTGGACACCGGCTACCCCAAGGAGCGTCTGGCCTACCTGATGGAAGACTCCGGGATTGCCTTGCTGCTGACCGACACCGCGTTGCGCCAGACGCTGCCGGTATTGGCCCATGTGCGGGTGCTGGAACTCGATCGACTGGACCTCGCCGACCGGCCCGCGACAGACCCGCAAGTGCCGCTGCACGCGCAAAACCTGGCCTACGTGATCTACACCTCGGGGTCTACCGGCCTGCCCAAAGGCGTGGCAGTGGCCCATGGTCCGCTGGCCATGCATTGCCGGGCGATTGGCGAGCGCTACAGCATGGGGCCTGAAGACTGCGAATTGCTGTTTATGTCCTTTGCCTTCGACGGTGCCCATGAGCGCTGGCTGACCACGCTGACGCACGGCGGGCGCCTGTTGATTCGCGATGACAACCTATGGACGCCGGAACAGACCTTTGCGGCCTTGCACCAGCATCGCGTGAGCGTCGCGGCGTTCCCGCCGGTGTACCTGCAACAGTTGGCCGAGCATGCCGAGCGTGAAGGCAACCCGCCGGCGGTGCGTATCTATTGCTTTGGCGGGGATGCGGTGCCGCAGGCCAGCCTGGCCCTGGCACAGCGGGCCTTGCAACCGCAGTTCATCATCAACGGCTACGGCCCGACCGAAACCGTGGTCACGCCGCTGATCTGGAAGGCGGGGCCCGACGACACCTGCGGGGCGGCTTATGCGCCCATTGGCAGCAAGGTCGGTGCGCGCAGCACCTATGTCCTGGACAGCGACCTGAACCCCTTGCCCAAAGGCGCCGCGGGTGAGTTGTACCTGGGGGGCTACGGCATGGCCCGGGGTTACCTGGACCGTGCGGGGCTGACGGCCGAACGTTTTGTAGTGGACCCGTTCAGCCTCGACGGTGGGCGCTTGTACCGTACCGGTGACTTGGTGCGCGAACGCCAGGATGGGGTCTTCGATTATCTGGGCCGTATCGACAACCAGGTGAAGATCCGTGGGTTCCGTATAGAACTGGGCGAAATCGAATCGCGCCTCAAGGGCTGTGCCGGGGTGCGGGACGCCGTCGTCGTCGCCCGTGAAGGTGGCAGCGGCAAGCAACTGGTCGGCTATGTGGTGCCCCAGGACATGCAGGGCGACCGCAACTGGTGCGAGCACCTGCGCGAACAACTGCGGGGCGAGTTGCCGGACTACATGGTGCCGGCGCACATGATGGTGCTGGCGCGTATGCCGCTGACCCCCAATGGCAAGCTCGACCGCAAAGGCCTGCCAGACCCCGATATCAACCAGCAGCAACGCGGCTATGTCGCGCCGCGCACCGAGCTGGAGACAGCCCTGGCGCAGATCTGGCAGAACGTACTCAAAGTCGAGCAGGTCGGCCTGACGGACAACTTCTTCGAGCTGGGTGGCGACTCGATCCTCAGCCTGCAAGTGGTGGCCAAGGCGCGTGCGCTGAAGGTGCATGGCTTCAGTCTGAAACTGCGCGACCTGATGCAGAAACCGACGATTGCTGAACTGACCGGCAGCGCTGAGGCGCCGGCGCCTGAGGCGAAACCGACGTCGATGCTGACGATGAATCAGGCGGGGACGCAACTGGCCCCCTTGTTCTGTGTACACGCCGGCTTTGGCACGGTATTCGACTACGAGCCCGTGGCGCGGCTGTTGGCCGGGCGCCGCTCGGTGCAGGCGATTCAGTGCCGCATGCTGCTTGACGCCCACTGGCAGGAGCAGTCGCTGGAGCACATGGCCGTGGCTTACGTCGCTGACTTGCGCACACGGCAACCCGAGGGGCCTTACCATTTGCTGGGCTGGTCCCTGGGCGGCACGCTGGCCATATTGATGGCGGCGGAGCTGGAGCGCCAGGGCCAGCAGGTCGAGTTCCTTGGCCTGATGGACAGTTTCGTTCCGGGCACCGAGCCCGGTGCGCAGAGGGATGAGGGGCTGGAGGATCTGCACGCGTTTATCCAGGTGATGATGCCTGGCGTGCAGGCGACCCTGCCGCTGACCCTGGATGAAAGCCCGGCGGGCTTGCGTCAACTGTTCGCCGGCTTACTCGCGCAGCAGACGGTCGCCGTAGGCTCGCTGTCCCAGGTGTTGGGGGCGGATGAGCTGGGGCATATCTTCAGCGTGGCTCGGCGTCTCAAGCATTTGTCCCAGGCATTGGTCCGGTGCCCGCCGATCCAGGCGACGCCTCATTGTTGGTGGGCCGCAGGCCATGAAGCGGCGGCCCAGGCATTGAGCCTGCAAATAGGCCAGGACGCTGGCGGTCCGAGCTTGCCTTGCGGGCATTTTGAAGTGCCTCGCAATCCGCGTTTCCTTGAGAGCCTGGATCAGGCCCTTACCCGGTTGCTGAACCCCATCAGCGCTTGAACCTGAACCTGGCCGGGCGCATCGCCTGGCCAGTATGGAGTTGTTTCATGTCGTTAAACCCTGATATTGCTGCCTTCCTTGAATTGGTCGGTGCCGGTCGTGACAGCGGCAAGCGCACGGCTATGCATCAGTTGAGCCCACAAGCCGCCCGTGAACAGTTTGATCAATCCTCCCAGTTGATGATGGCTGACTGCGAGGAGTTGCCACGGGTTGAAAACCTGTCGATAACGGTGCGTGACGGCAGCCACCTGCACGCGCGCCTGTACAGCGCTGCGCTGCCTGGCGCCAGCAGGGGGGCGGTGTTGTATTTCCATGGGGGCGGTTATGTGGTCGGCAGCCTCGACTCACACGATGCGCTGTGTCGCGCGCTGGCGGCGCGGGCCGGTTGCGTGGTGATTGCCGTGGGTTATCGACTGGCCCCGGAGTGGGTGTTTCCCACGGCGGTCCACGATGCCCAGGACGCCTGGCACTGGCTGTTGCAGGAAGCTGAGGCTCTGGGTATCGATCCGACGCGCCTGGCCGTGGCCGGTGACAGTGTCGGCGCCAGCCTGGCCACGGTGTTGTGCAATCAGTTGGCGGTTGACCCGCGCCAGGCTCAGCCGTGTTTGCAGGTGTTGATCTACCCGGTGACCGATGCCAGCCGCCCGACCGCTTCGCTGCAGCGTTATGGCTCGGGTTATCTTTTGGAAAAGGACACGCTGAGCTGGTTCTATGAGCATTACGCTGGCGAGCCCAGTGACCGCCTGGATCCGCGCTTTTCACCGCTGTTGGCGCAGATTGCGCCGAACGTGGCGCCGGTGTTGCTGGCGGTGGCCGAGTGCGATCCGCTGCATGACGAAGGGGTGGCCTATGCCGCTCACTTGCAAGCGGCGGGCGTGGCGGTGGATATGAAGCTTTATGCGGGCATGACCCATGATTTTATGCGGATGGGGGCGATTGTCGACGAGGCTGAAGAGGCGCTGGAGTGGATCGCCGACGCATTGCGGGTAGCGTTCGCGCGCCACTGACCGCCCGGCTCAAGCGTAGGCGCCGGCAAGCCGGCGCCTACTGTGCCTGCCAGCCTCCGCCCAGGGCCTTGTACAGCGCCACACTGGCCTCCAGCCGCGCCTGGCGCAGTTGCACGTTCAGGTCCTGGGCGGCATAGAGCGTGCGTTGGGTTTCCAGTACCGTCAGCAAGTCTTCCGCGCCGGCCTCATAGCGGCTCTGAGCGAGGCGGAAGGCGGTCTGCGCCTGGCTCAACTCCTCACGCTGCCACTGGCGTTGTTCGTCGAGCTGGCGAATGCTGTTCAGGGCCTTTTCCACATCGGCAAAGCCATTGATGATCGCCCCGCGATAGGTGTGCAGCAATTCTTCCTGGCGTGCCGTAGCCCTGTCGCGTTCGGCGCCGAGGCGACCGTTGTTGAAGATCGGCGCGACCAGCCCGCCCGTAAGGCTGTAGAGCGGGTTGCGCAGCATATCGGCCGCGCGATTGGCGCCGGAGCTGAGATTGGCGGTCAGGGTGACCGTGGGCAGCATGGCGGCGCGGGCGACGATGATGTCGGCCTGGGCCGCTGCCAGTTGTGCTTCGGCGCTAGCGATGTCTGGGCGGCGGCTGAGCAGATCGCTGGGCACTCCGGCAGCAATGCTGGGCCAGCGCAGTTGGTCAAAGGATTGATCGGTAAATTGCAGGGCCTGTACCGGTTGGCCGAGCAGGGCTGCCAGGCTGATCCGGGCGGCTTCGGTGCGTTGGCGCACTTGTGGTAGCTGGCGTTGCTGCGCGGCGACCAGGCTCTTTTGCTGCGCCAGTTCCAACGGGGTGGCAGAGCCGGCGTCATGGCGGGTCTGCACCAGTTTGAGGACACTTTGCGCATTGGCCAGGTTCAGCTCGGCGATACGTTGTTGTTCATGCAGTGCCAGCAGTTGGGTGTAGGTCGTGGCCACGCTGCTGAGCAGGGTCAACTCCACCGTGGCGCGGTCGAATTCGCTGGCGCGCACGGCCAGTTGCGCGCTGTCGCGTGCAGCACGCTTGCCGCCCCAGAAGTCGATTTCGTAGGTGGCGGTGAGGTTCGTACTGAAGTAGTCCACCGCGTCGTTGTTGCTGCTTTGCAGTTGATTGTTGCCCGTGCCCCGCAGCTGTTTCTGCCGGTTGGCGCTGAGCCCGCCCGTGAGTGCGGGCAGCAAGGGCGCGCCGGCGACCACTGCGCTGGCCTGGGCCTGGCGTACCCGGGCCATGGCGCTGGCCAGGTCATGGCTGGTGCTGCGGGCCTGTTCGATCAGTTGGTTGAGCGGTGGGCTGGCAAATGCCGTCCACCATTGCCGGTTGACGTGCACAAGGGCGGCGTCGCTCGCGGTGTTCCAGGCGGCAGGTGCTTGCAGGCCGCTGTCCGGGCGCGGCGCCGGGCTGCTGCACGCGGCCAGCAGCAGGCTGGCGGCGATAAGGGTCAACTGCGCTTTCATAGGGCGATCATTCACTGGTAAGGGCCGTGACCGGGTCGAGCCGGGCTGCTTTGCGGGCCGGCATAAAGCCGAAGATGACACCGGTGACCAGTGCACAGGCGAAGGCTCCAAGGGCGGCGGGCAGCGAAAAGGCGACCGCCACGCTGCTGAGGATCAATGCGCCGCCGACCAGCAGGGCCAGGCCGATCCCGGCCACCCCGCCGACCACCGTGAGCATCACGGCTTCGGTGAGGAACTGGCGCAGGATGTCCCGTTGCCGGGCGCCGGTGGCCATGCGGATGCCGATTTCCCGGGTCCTCTCGCGCACGGTCATGAGCATGATATTCATCACCCCGATGCCGCCCACCAGCAGCGAGATGGCGGCAATCGAGCCGAGCATCAGCGACAGGGTGTTCTGGGTGCGGGCCTCGGCCTGGATCATCGCGGCGTTGTTGGTCAGTTCAAAATCCCGCTTGCCGTTGTGCAGGCGCAGCAGCAACTGGTCGATGGCTTTTTCGGCCTCATGGACCTTGCGCGCATCGGCGGCGGCAATCACCACGTATTCAGGGTTATAGCTGCCGAACAGGCGGATACTCGCGGCGGAGTAGGGGATGGCGACACGGTCGTCGCTGTCCTTGTCGCCGGAGCTGGCGCCTTTTTCGGCGAGTACGCCGATCACCTGGAACGGCACGTTTTCGATCAGGATGTATTGGCCGATGGGGCTCGGCAGGTCCTTGAACAGCTTGTCACGCACCCGTTTGCCAATCACCGCGACGGTGGCGGCGGCGCGCTCGTCCGCTTCGGTGAAGTAGCTGCCCTCGACCACCGGCCAGTTGAAGATCGCCGGAAAGTTGGTGTCATTGCCGCCCACGTAAGCCATATGGTCCACATTGCCAAAACGCACCCCGGCTTCCGCGCCATTGACCGGCATGATGCGCTTGACCTGGGGCAGGGCGGCCATGGCCGCGACGTCGCTCATGGTGATAATCCCGGGCGGCGTACGCGGGTTGGGGGCCGAGCCGCTGACATAGAGGATATTGGAGCCAAAGGCGCCCATCTGCGCCATGACCTGGCGCTTGCTGCCTTCGCCCACGGCCAGCATCACCACCACCGAGGCCACGCCGATAATGATCCCCAGCAGGGTCAGGGCGGTGCGGAAACGGTTGATCCACATCACCCGCCAGGCCGCCTGCACCGCGTCCAGCAATTCGGCTTTCCAGGCGCCGTTGTGTTCGGCGCCATCGGCCAGGCGCTGGCGCAAGTCCACCGCCTGCAACGCCTTGGGGTTGGGCGCGGCGGTGGATAAGGCGCAGGCATTGGGCGTGTCGCTGATGATCAGGCCGTCGCGGATCTCGATGATGCGCTTGGCCCTGGCCGCCACTTCGCGGTCGTGGGTGATCAGGATCACCACATGGCCCTGGCTGGCCAGTTCATCGAGCAGGCTCATGACCTCGGCGCCGCTGTGGCTGTCGAGCGCGCCGGTGGGTTCGTCGGCGAGGATGATATGGCCGCCGTTCATCAGGGCGCGGGCAATCGACACCCGTTGCTGCTGGCCGCCGGACAGTTGGTGCGGGCGGTTTTCGGTACGCCCGGCCAACCCCAGGCGGGTCAGCAGGGCGGCGGCGCGGGCGTGGCGTTCAGCGGCGGGCGTACCGGCATAAATCGCCGGCATCTCGACGTTTTCCTGGGCCGAGCCGGACGGGATCAGGTGATAGCCCTGGAATACAAAGCCAAAGGCCTCGCGGCGCAGCCAGGCCAGCTCATCGGTGTCCAGTTGGGCGACGTTTTCCCCGGCGAACAGGTATTGGCCGACGGTGGGCCGGTCGAGGCAACCGAGGATATTCATCAAGGTGGACTTGCCGGAACCGGACGCGCCGACAATCGCCACGAACTCCCCGGCATGGATCGACAGGTCGATCCCGCGCAGCACATCGACCTGGGGTGCATCGCCGCCGCCATAGGATTTGCGGATGTCGCGCAGTTCGATCAGTGGCGTCAACATTCAACCTCCGCTGCTGTCGGCGGGGCCGATCAGCAGGTGGTCGCCTTCATTGAGGCCGTCAAGGACCTGGATGCGCAGGCGATCGCTGATGCCCACCCGTACTTCGCGGTCTTCGATACGTCCATCCTTGGCCACCACCCGCGCCAGTTGGGTGTCGGGGCGGGTGCTGCCTTGCAGGGCCGCGACCGGCGCGGTCAGCACATTGGTGGCTTGGCTGGCGACGAAGAACACCTGGGCGGTCATTTCTGCCATCAGCGCATTGTCGGCGTTATCCACATCCAGCAGCACGGTGTAGAGCACTACGCGGCCGCTGCCGCTCTTGTTTGAGCTGCTGGGGCTGCCGCCGCCCTGGCTGGTTTCGTTGAGGGGCTTGGGCGGCACCGGGAGGATCTGGCGCACAGTGCTGGTCCAGCGCCGGTTGCCGCCGCTCAGGGTGGTGAAATAGGCCTGCATGCCCGGTTTGACATGGCCGATATCGGCCTCCGAGACTTCCGCCCAGACGGTCATCGGCGACAGGTTGGCAATGCGCAAAATCAGCGGCGTCTGTTGCTGGCTGTTGAGGGTCTGGCCTTCGCGGGCATCCACGGCCACCACCGTGCCGGAGATCGGCGCATAGATGCGGGTATAGCCCAGTTCGGCCTGGTCCACCCGCAGCGTGGCCTGGGCCTGGCTGATCTGGGCCTTGAACATATTGATGCGCGCCTGGGTGGCGTCCAGTTCGGCCTGGGCGGTCTGCACGTCTTCATCGCGGGTGGCGCCGCCGGCGGCCAGGCGTTGCTGGCGCTGGTATTTCTGCTGGGCCAGGCGGTGTTGCGCGTGCTGTTCCTGCAGTTGCGCCTGCAGATTGGCGATGGAGTAACGGGTGGCGTCGAGCTTGGCTTGTTGGGTGGCAGGGTCGATCTCTACCAGCAGGTCGCCTTCCTTGACCTGGGCGCCGGCCTCGACGTGAATCTTGCGGATCTGCCCGGAGGCCTGCGCGCCGACATCGACGTAACGCCGCGGTTGCAGGGTGCCCAGGGCCGTCACGCTGCTCTCGATATCGCCCCGGTGCACTTGCAGCGTGGCAAATTTATCCCGGCCGGGCGGGATCAGTTGCCAGGCGGCAAAGGCCGCCACGGGGATCAGGCAAAGTGCTGCCAGCAGAGCGCGCCGGGTGTGTCGAGGACGGTTCATGCACGGGTTCCAGCCAGGAAAGTTCGGACCGCGGCTCAATCGCCCAGACGGAGGCAGCGACAGGCGCGGGAAGCTGTCAGGTAAACGAGGGATTTGCCCTGAAATTTAAGTGATTACATGCGCCGTTACAGCTACGTGAACGGCAAATCACTAATGGCAAGTGCAGGCTGTCTTAAAATTTTTATAAGAATCACTATAAATTAAATAGTGGCTAAATGCCATAATTGTGTGCTTGGGCGGTTGCGTCTGTGTCCAGCTAGCGCTGTAGCACCATTTCCTGCAGCTGTATTTAGAGGGTTGGGACTTCGTAGCCCAACATATGCACCCATTCGTACACCCATGGGCACTGCATGAGTGCCCGCTGGATGTCACGAAAAATGAGCGGAGAACTGCTCAGACCGTCGTAATGGTAGGCAGGGGCAGCGTTATTCCATTGCAGCAGGCTATATTGCAGCTGACATATTGTGAAAACCACCATCGACAAAAATTCGCTCACCGCTTACTCCTGTCGACAAGTCAGAAATCAAAAAAACTGCAACATTTAAGATTTCATCGATCGAGGGTATTGCTGCTGGTAGCAATTTTTTTGCGTAAGCATCGCAAAGTCCGCTATAAGCCGTATGTCCGATGGCGGAGGAAGATGGAAAGGGTGGAGCACTTATTACATTAACTCGTATATTTGATTTTCTTAGCTCAAATGCTAAATAAGATGCACTTGCCTGAAGCGCTGCTTTGCAAACACCTAGCAGTTCGTAGCCCGGAACCAGTGAGTCAGCGCTTAAATAGCTGAATGTGATGATTGAGCCTCCTCCAGACATATGGGCTTTTGCATATTTAGAAATCGCAAGCATACTGTAGACAGAAACATCCATTGAAGTATGGAATGCCTGCCTTGGTAATTCTGCCAAGTTATCAATAGTTGCGTCGGAGGATATTAAAGAAACTCCATGGACGATAAAGTCGATTTCCCCAAAAATCTCCGCTACCGCATTAAAGAAACTTTCTATGCTGCTGTCGTTAGTGACGTCACAAGGCAGCATGTACTCAGGAAGCATACTAGGGATAGCGCGGGTGGCCAAAATATGACGACGTTCTTCATCGCCCTTTACTGGGAGATAGCTGCAAATAACCTCTGCACCTGCGCTCATCAGTCTGGAGGCGCAGGCTGCAGCCATTGACTTTTTATTTAATACGCCAAGCACGACTCCACGTTTACCTGAAAGGTTCATACTAGATTCTCACGCGAAAAAAAAGATTGAATTATTGACTCTGCATACAAACCGACATTATCTGTATCAAGGCTGTATTCTATTAGGTTGTCAATTTCGCCTGTGTTGGCAGATGAAAAGTAAACTGCTGACGCTTTCAGGGCACCATCTATTTGATCGGCACAAAGTAAAATGATCCTGTGACAATCTCCCTTGGTCAAAAAATGCTTTGCGAGGTTAAGCACAAGTGCAATAGCAGTCCCCCGTCCGCTCATTGAAAGACAAGGGCCGTGGCTGCCTATCGCCATTGAGCTGTAAGTCGAGAGCATGATGGCACTCCCGCGTGCAAAAAAAGCTTGCCTCGGCCTCATAGTCGCTAGTGCGTCAATCACTCGTTTTGCATGATGCTGGCAACCAGTGTCAGTTACTGAAAAAATAGCTGTTTGAAGAGAACGTTCACTTTCTCCAGTATTTGATAAGGCCCCTTCCAAGGCCTTCAGTGCAACACTCACCAGAGGGTCGCACCGGTTGTCTTGAATTTTAAAATTTAATGTTGGGGCTTTGTTTGTGTTGTCAGATTGAAAATGACCGAAACCAGGAGATGTACTATTGTTTAACATTGGCTAGCCTCTATTAGAAGGGCTGAGTTAACACCACCAAATCCAAAGGTGGTCGTTAGGCCGAATTTGTGCGTGCTTCCCCGTGTGCTCGATTTTTGGAGAATAGGAGCCGCTATCTGCTGATCAAGATTTAACAAGCCCGTTGTTGGAGGATAAATAGAGTTGTTCATTGCTTGTAATGTTATAATTGCTTCGACTACACCCGTAGCACCTAACGAATGACCAAGAGCGCCTTTTGTTCCACCTATAATGGCTTGATCTAGGAAGTCGCCGAAAACCAGTCTGAGCGCGGCTGCCTCGGCTTGATCGTTCAAGCTGGTTCCAC
>Ga0208123_100309_pt1 | contig 21839 bp, 20 predicted proteins | sample LakWasMe92_HOW11_2_FD_183914 | JGI IMG/M metagenome (GOLD analysis project Ga0208123, IMG submission 183914) | Freshwater sediment methanotrophic microbial communities from Lake Washington under simulated oxygen tension - Sediment Metagenome... | ecosystem: Environmental > Aquatic > Freshwater >... | reverse complement strand
GTAAAGCAAGGTCCATTTGCAGTCAGTGTACTTGGCGGCAGCCTTCATCACCAAGTTGTGGTCTAACGCGTCGAAGAATCCTCGAATGAATGTGCTCGGTTTTTTGAACCGTAGCAATGACCTGTTTTTCCACACCTCCGAACAATCGGTGACAACGGATACGGTTGTCAATGCCTTTGATGCGTTCGTCGAAACGTATGCTGGCAAGTACGAAGAAACTAAAGTGCCTTGCCTTGTGGTGTTGGATAATGCTTCCATTCATAGTAGCGGTGCATTCAAGAAAAAGCTGGCAGACTGGCAACAACGCGGTGTTTGCTTACATTTTCTTCCGCCTTACAGCCCTGAACTGAACCTGATCGATATGCTCTGGCGTAAAGTTAAGTACGAATGGTTGCCGCTTGATGCCTATCAAAGTTACGGCCACTTGAAAAAGTGGGTGCTGGAAATCCTGGGTAACGTCGGTGAAAAATTCCAAATAGCTTTTGCGTAACTACTTATTAGTGGACTAAAGTTCGGTATACGCCGCCCCTTCACGCAATGCTTGGAAAGCATCGTGCTCTTAAGAAACACCTCACAACAACCTGATTTATAATGTCCTGCGAGGTGTTTCTTGGGCACAATTGCAACGCAGGCCGATTAAGACGCTAATTAGAACAGCCCTTGCACTACTGCCCTCTAATCGCAAGCTTCATACCAGAAAAGTCGTCACTAAGGAAACTCAAGCTGGCCTGATACCGCACCGCATTTTCAGCGTATTTGGCTTGTTCAACATGAGATTCGACGGTGTTACCATCTAATGATACCTGACTGGGATTCCTATACATGAGATTAGCCCCGAATAATTGTTGTTGTGGTGTAATATGTCCCGCATGGGTGCGTTCCATGGTCACGCCTGAAGCGACGGTTTGTTTTAGAACTGACTTAAAATCCAGATCACGCGCCTTGAAGTTGGGTGTATCTGCGTTTGCTAAATTAGCAGCCAATATCTCACCTCGTTTTTCTCGAAAAGCCAGAATCTGAGGACCGTCGCCAAGTGCTGCGTTAAAATTAATAGCCATAATAAATACCTCCTGATTACTTGTGCAAAAATAATAAGCACAAAACACGCCAAAAATATATAAATTAAATAAAATCAATTTTATATGAAAGCTGCATGCCACTAAACACCCACCAGCTAAAGCTGGTGGGTTTGATTTACTGACTGAAAGTCTGGATACGCGTCAACTTTACGACGCGTCTTAGTCACCCTCTGATTGGTGTTCTATTGAGTTTTGCTTAACGATACGTGACACCATTCACCACTATGGGCTTCTGTGCGTATAAATAAGGCCAAAAGCTATATAAAGATCTTTAGTAAAGATTGCAGAGCTAAAGCCGGTGGTTTTAACCTTTTATTTGGAAAATAAATTGACTACGATTATGACATCCCAATTAACGGGAACCTGACTCACAGATTACATTTACGTAATCTGTGAGGCCTAGTCTCGCCACCGGTGTAGAATGGCATTAATACGAGACAAATTACGCTGTGGAGTACGCATGAAAATTCTGATTGTGGAAGATGAGCCCAAAATCGGAGATTACCTGAGACAGGGTTTGGCCGAGGCTGGCTTCGTCGTCGATTTAGCGCGGGATGGGCTGGACGGTTTGCATTTGGCCCTCACCGAAGCCTACGACTTGGCAATTTTGGATGTGATGCTGCCCGGCATTGACGGCTGGCAGGTGCTGCAAGGCATCCGTCGCTCGGGTAAGGAAATACCGGTGCTCTTTCTCACGGCCTGCGACGACGTCGACGATCGAGTCAAGGGACTGGAACTTGGGGCGGACGACTACCTGGTGAAGCCTTTCGCCTTTTCCGAACTGCTGGCCCGTGTCCGAACCCTGCTCCGGCGCGGAGGGAAGACCAAGGAGTCCGAGATTCTCCGAGCTGCCGACCTCGAACTCGACCTGATACGACGCCGGGTGGCCCGGTCGGGCAAGAAGATCAATTTAGCATCCAAGGAATTCGCCCTGTTGGAACTCCTTTTGCGACGCCAGGGCGAGGTGCTTCCCCGCTCCCTGATCGCCTCCCAGGTCTGGGATATGAACTTCGATAGCGACACCAACGTGATCGAGGTCGCCATCCGCCGTCTGCGGGCAAAAGTCGATGATGGTTTCGAGCCGAAACTGATCCACACCGTCCGCGGCATGGGCTATGTGCTGGAGGCGACCGAGTGAGGCCGATCGGACCCAAATCCATCACCTTCCGGTTGACCTTGCTCTTCGCGTCGGCCTCGACGACTGTACTCCTGCTGTTGGGGCTGTTGATCGGCTCGCTCGTCGAGCGGCATTTCGAAGAGTTGGACATGGAATTGCTCGGCGGCAAACTGGAACTTATCCGCCATACCTTGAAAAAAGTTCACTCCGACCAGGAGCTGGAGGCACTGCCGAGACAACTGCAAGATTCCATGGTGGGACACCCCGGTTTGGTAGTGGTCGTTTTGAAGCCGGGTGGTCAGCCCCTGTATTCAACTGAAGGTGCGAAGTTACCGGAAGAACTGCTTGCCGGAGTCAGAGAGAATCCCCACCGCCCATTGCTTTGGACCGACCCTGAGAACCATCGCTATCGCGGGATTTCCGCCGAAGTGCCGACCAGTATCCAAGGCGCGACTCCGGTGGTCGCGGCCGTGTCCACCGACTTGTCGCACCACGAGCATTTCATGCACTCGTTTCGGACGGCGTTGTGGACGGCCATGGGCCTGGCGGCGCTGCTGACCGGCTTTCTCGGCTGGGTGGCGGCGCGCCAGGGACTGGCCCCCCTTCGGGACATCAGCCGTAGCGCTGCGGGCATCACCGCGAACCGCCTCGACCAACGGCTGCCTTTAGCCTCCATTCCCGTCGAACTGGCCGAGGTGGCGGAAACCCTGAACGAGATGCTGGCACGACTCGAAGAATCCTTCCGCCGGCTGTCCGACTTTTCCTCGAATATCGCCCACGAGTTGCGCACGCCGGTCAGCAATCTGCTGACACAAACCCAGGTCACTTTGTCCAAGACCCGGACACTCGACAAATACCAGGACGTACTGGCTTCCAACGCGGAAGAGTTCGAGCGTCTGTCGCGGATGATTGCCGACATGCTGTTCCTGGCCAAATCGGACAACAAGCTCATCGTCCCCCATCGCGAGAAGGTCGATTTGGTGGCGGAGGTGAGTAGCCTATTCGACTTTTACGAGGCGTTAGTCGAGGAAAAGGGAGTCAGTCTGACCTATTCAGGAAGGGGCGCTGTTTACGGCGACCGGTTGATGCTGCGCAGAGCCGTCAACAATCTGCTCTCGAATGCGGTACGCCATACGCCAAAAGGGGGAAGGATAAAGATTCGCGTTGACGATTCCGACGTCTCGACCGTCGTTTTGTCGGTGCAAAACACCGGAGAAACCATCGCCCCTGAGCATTTGCCGCGGCTGTTCGACCGCTTCTACCGGGTGCATGCATCACGGCAGCGTTTTGGTGAGGGCGCGGGACTCGGTTTGGCGATCACGCGTTCTATTGCGCACGCCCATGGCGGCGAGGTTTGGGCGCATTCGGAGGGCGGCTTCACGACGTTCGAGATTCGGCTTCCGATTTGAACGATGATGACGTATTTTCAGGAAAACCCCGTGCCTACCGGCCTGCGGTTTCAGGATCGGTGTTCTGGGGGATGAGTAAACTCAAAGTGCTATTCAGCATCGAATATTGACTGCTATGTGTCTTGGCGTCGACTGCCGCTGGCAGTAGCCAAAAAATAGGGGCCAATGAGGTGCTGCAACATCGCTTCCATCCGGTGTTCCTCAAAGCCGCTCATCTCCTCGTGAAGACGGAGTGCGATCATCGCAAAAACACTCACCAACTGCGGATCGAAATGGCTGCCGCTGTCCCGTTTGAGCGCAGCGATGGCGTCAACTGCCGTCCACGATTCCTTGTAGGGGCGCTTGGAAGTCAGGGCGTCGAATACATCCACGATCGCGAATATCCGCGCATTCAGGGGAATCGCTTCGCTCTTGAGTCCTTGCAGGTAACCGCTGCCGTCGTATTTTTCATGGTGAAATTCGACTACGTCCCTAGCGCCGCCGAGCCAACTCGATTTACTCAGAATATCCACGCCCAACGACACGTGAGTTTTCATGATCTCGAACTCTTCCTGCGTCAGTTTTCCCGGTTTAAGCAAGATCGGATCGCGGATACCGATCTTGCCGACATCATGCAAAAATGCGCCGGCGATCAGGTCGTGGATGTTTTCACGGGAAAGCCCGATCGCCTCGCCAAGCCGCAGCGCATAAAACGTCACCCGGTAGTTATGGCTGTTGGTATCGGAGTCGCGTTCGGCAATCGCGCAGCCGAGCACACTCATCAGCTCCAGGTTGCCCTTCAGCAAATCGCCGGACAATTTGATCAGTCCCCGGTTGAGCGTCAAGATGATCGGATACATCAAGAAGCTGGTAAACGTGATACCAAGGGTGACGAACAACAGCGTGCGCAGCAGGCCGTCCTGGATCGATTCGAGGGTCTGTCGATCGACCTGGTAGATACCCTCGAAATAACCGGTCAGTGAATCCTGGGCGTCTTTCAGCGGAACCAGGATGATCAGCAGCAATTCGCCACGGATGAGGTGGAACTCGTGGGAAAACTCACCGGCCTGTGGAAATTGATGGCGATAACGATCGATGCCCTGTTCGGCGATTTCCTGTCCCCGCCGAACGGCTTCGAGCCTGAGCTGCTTATTGCGGTCATACAGCTCGACGACGAGAAAGTGCTGGTCAACCAGTTGCTGTGCCAAATCGATCAGATGTTGGCGAGCTATGGAATCCAGCCGTTCCAGGTTGTGGGCGGACTCCCCGCTGAAGGTCGCGGATTCCCTGAGTGCGAGTTCATGCACGAACTGCTGTATGCGATTGACTTCCAGCCATAAAACGACACCGCCGATCACCACGCTGAGCAACAGCCATCCCAGAAACAGCCGGATCAGGATTTTCCGGTGAATGAACCGGCTCGTATCAAGGGCTGTTTTCGAGTCTGCCATGACGTCATCGACCTTCCTCGTCGTAGCTTCCGGTTCGGTCATTCCTTTGCCTTGCCTGCCGGAAGCTTGATGTCCCTGTGCCAACGCCAGATCACGTAAACAGCCGGAATAACAAACAAGGTCAGCATCATGGCTGAAAAGACACCGCCGATCTGGGGCGCGGCCAGGCGTTTCATCACGTCCGCGCCGGCGCCGCTCGCCCACATAACGGGCAGCAGGCCGATGACGTCAACCAGGCCGATTATCGCCATGGGGCGAATGCGTTCCAGCGCGCCGTTATGGACGGTTTCGATCAGATCGTCCAGGGTGCGCAACCCGCCCGTCGCCTGGCGGCGGCGGCAGGCTTCGTCGAGATAGGCCAGCATCACGGCGCTGGTTTCGGCTGCCGTGCCGATCACCGTGAGTATGCCGACCCACACCGCGATGCTGATGTTGTAGTCCAGCAGGAACAGCAGCCACACGGCGCCCACCAGCGACATGGGCAGGCCCAGCATGACGATGAGGGTCTCGCCAATAGAGGGGAAGACGAAGTAATACAGCACGAAGATGATGGCGACAGTCAGCGGCACCGCCAGCTTCAGCCGCTCCTTGACCCGCTGCATGAATTCGTACTGGCCCGACCAGACGATGGTATAACCGGCGGGCAGTTCGACCCTCCCTTGCACCGCCCGCTTCAAGTCCTCCACGTAGCCGCCCACATCGCGCCCGGCCATGTCCACGTAAACGTAGCCGGACAACATGCCGTCCTCGTCGCGGATCATGGCAGGTCCCGACACCATTTTCAGGTCGGCCAGTTGCGCCAGCGGCACCTGGGCGCCGTTGGGCGCGCTGACCGTCACACGTTTCAGTTTGTCCAGGTCGTCGCGCAGTTCGCGCAAATACCGCAGGTTGACCGGGTAGCGCTCACGCCCTTCGATGGTCGTGGTGATGCTTTCCCCGCCGATGGCCGATTCGATGATCTTGCTGACGTCCATGACGGTTAGCCCAAAGCGGGCGATTTCCTCGCGCTTGATGGCGAAGTCCAGGAAATAACCGCCCGAAACCCGTTCCGCATAGACGCTGCGGGTGCCGGGGACTTCCTTGGCGATCATCTCGATAGCTTTGCCTATGTCCTCGATCTTTTTGAGGTCGGGCCCAAAAATTTTGACGCCCACCGGCGTGCGCACGCCGGTGGTGAGCATGTCGATGCGCGCCTTGATCGGCATGGTCCAGGCATTGGTGACGCCGGGGAATTGCAAAGCGCGATCCATCTCGGCAACGAGGTTCTCGTAGGTCATGCCTGCACGCCATTGATCCTTGGGTTTCAGTTCCACCACCACCTCCATCATGGAAAACGGCGCCGGATCGGTGGAAGTTTCGGCGCGCCCGGCCTTGCCGAATACCCGTTCCACCTCGGGGAAAGACTTTAGTTTTTGATCCATTTGCTGCAATAGCTTGCCGGCCTCGGTCACGGAAATGCCTGGCAAGGTGGTCGGCATATAGAGGATGGTGCCTTCGTACAGCGGCGGCATGAATTCCGAACCCATGCGCTGTAACGGCACAGCGATGCTGGCCAGCAGCAGCAAAGACAGCGCCACCAAGCCGAGCCGGTGGCGTAAAGCCAAGGCCAAAACCGGCGCGTATAACCGCCGCAATAGGCGAGTGACGGGATGGCGCTGTTCAGGAAAAATCCGTCCGCGCATCAACCCCGGCAAACAGGCTGGCACCAGTGTGATGGTCAATGCAGCGGTAACGGCTATCCCCAGGTTGGTGGTCCAGGCCAGTGGTTTGAACAAACGACCCTCCTGTGCTTCAAGGACGAAAATCGGGATAAAGGAAACGGCGATGACCAGCACCGAGGCGAACATCGCCGGCCCCACTTCCTTGGCCGAGTCGATAAGCACCTGCAACCGGTCGCCGGGACGACCGTCCCGCTCCCATTCCTCCAAGCGCTTGTGGGCGTTGTCCACCATGACGATGGGCGCGTCCACCATGTCCCCTATCGCCAGGATGATGCCGCCGATGGACATGATGTTCATACCCACGCCGAAGAAATACATCGGGATAAAGGCGATCAGGATGGCGATGGGCAAGGTGACGATGGGAATGAGCGCCGAGCGGATATGCAGGAGGAAAGCGACAATCAGCACGCCGGTGACGATCAGCTCTTCCGCCAGGTTTTCGTTGGCCGTGGCGATGGACTCCCGGATCAGGTCGCTGCGGTCGTAGACGGTGACGATTTTGACGCCGGCGGGTAGGGACGGTTCGATTTCCTTGATCTTGGCCTTGACCCGCTCGATGACAGCGGGGACATCCTCGCCGTAGCGCATGATGACGACGCCGCCCACAGTGTCGCCCCGGCCGTCCAGTTCCGCGATGCCGCGCCGCATGTCCGGCCCCAGACTGACCGTGGCGACCTCGCGCAGCAGGATCGGTGTGCCGTTCGGGTTCACACCCACCGCGATTTGATCGATGTCGGCAGTGGACTTGATATAGCCGCGCCCCCGGATCATGTATTCCACGCCGGAGAATTCGACGACTCGCCCGCCTACGTCGAGGTTGCTTTGGCGCACCTTGTCGATGATCTCGTTCAGATTGAGCCGGTAGGCCAGCACCTTGGTGGGATCGAGATTGATCTGGTACTGGCGCACGAAACCGCCGACACTCGCGACTTCGGCAACGCCATCCACGGCGCGGAGCCAGTAGCGCAGATACCAGTCCTGGAACGAGCGGAGCGAAGCCAAATCCTGCTGCCCGCTCTCATCTACCAGCGCATACTGAAACACCCAACCGACCGCCGTGGCGTCCGGCCCGAGCTGCGGCGTCACGCCTTCCGGCAGTTTGCCGGATAACTGGTTCATATATTCCAAAACGCGGGATCGCGCCCAATAGATGTCGGTGCCGTCCTTGAACAGCACATAGACGTAGGAATAACCGAAGTCCGAAAACCCCCGCACCACCGTCACATTGGGTGCGGACAGCAGGGCGGTGATGATGGGATAGGTGATTTGGTCCTCCATCAGGTCCGGCGAGCGGCCCGGCCACTGGGTATAGATGATGACCTGGGTGTCGGATAAATCAGGCAGGGCGTCGATGGAAGTGTTTTTCATGGCCCACAAGCCGCCAGCGGCTAGGCCGAAGACCAGCAGAAAAACGATGAAGCGGTTTTTGGCGCTGAATTCTATGATTTTTTCGACCATGACCGATCCTGTATACTATTTGAAATATCTGTTGAAAAGGGACGATCTCAATGCTTCATCCCTTTCATGCCGCCTACTGCACTCTTGAGCTGGCTTTCGGAATCGAGCAGGAAGTTCGCCGAGGTGACGATATGTTCGCCCTCGTTAAGCCCCTCCAAAATTTCGATCCAGTCACCGCTGCGCTGGCCTGTTTTTACGTTGCGCCATTCAAGTTTGCCGCCGCCCAGATGAATAAAGATGATCTGCCGTTCCCCGGTTTCCAGCACCGCATTTTTGGACACCACCAACCGTGTTCCCAGCGGCACGGCAAGCTCCAAATTAGCAAACATTCCCGGTTTGAAAATTTCCGACGGGTTATCCAGTTCGAAGCGGACCTTGGCGGTGCGGGTTTGCGGGTCAACCGTCGGATAAATGAAAACGATCCGGCTTTGATACTGATTTTTGGGTGCATAGGAAAGGCTGACAGATGCAGTTTGGCCCAGTTTTATCAGCGGCAGTTCATATTCGTAAATATCGGCCAGCACCCACACCTTGGTCAGATCGGCAATGGTATAAAGCTGATCGCCGGGATTAACGTGCATGCCGGCTAAAGCCGTCTTGGTAATGACCGTGCCGGTGAGCGGCGCATGGATCGGCAGGGTTTTTTGCACGTCACCGGTGCGTTCCAGATCACGGAGGTGGTACTTTTCAATATCCCACAGGCCTAAACGCCGGCGCGCCACATCAAGCAACGAATTCGCGCCCCTGGCGACTTCGGGGAACTCGCTGTTTCCCAACGCTTTTGCGCTTTGCAAAGCAAGCAGGTATTCCTGCTGGGTTGCCACCAGTTCCGGGCTATACAGGGTAAACAGTATCTGGCCTTTTTTGACATGTTCACCTGTAGTGTTGACATAAAGTTGCTCGATCCAACCTTCTATTTTGATATTCACCTGGGCGATTAAACGCTCGTCGATTTCCACACGGCCCACGGTACGGATGTTTTGTTCCATGGGCTGGTATTTGGCTTCCTCGAACTTGACACCAATCGATTGCAGGCGTTCGACGTTGATGTTCATGATATTTTGACTATCAGGCCCTTTGGCTGCGGCTAAGTGATCCGCTCCGGCATGATTCGGGGGCTCTTCTGCGTATGTCGGCGGCGCAAAGGCCAGTAGCAAAGCATAAATCGCTGCCAGGGTAACTCGTAAAAAATATTCCTCCCCCGGCATAGTTCCCACGCTCCGGCGTGGGAATTCATCCAGCAACGCTCCAGCGTTGCGTGATGCTGGAGCGTCACCAGCATTCCCACGCCAGAGCGTGGGAACGATAGTAAGCAATTGTTTGGTGAGCTTGCTTGGTTTCTGAATCATGGCTGTACTCCAATGATGCCCTCAAGCCGGGCGAGGGCTTTTTCATGTTCGACAATTTCGCTGTGCAGTTCGATTTCATTGTCCAACAGGGTCAGCAAACTGGTCAGCAAACTGAGGAAATCCACTTTGCCGACGCCATAACTTGCCTGAGCTGCGGCAAGAGTGAAATGTGCTTGGGGAATGATGGCGCCTTGAAGGATGCGGATAAGTTCCTCGGCGCGTTGTGCCTGAGCGATATTGTCTTTGACTCGGAACAGCAGTTCCTGTCTGACATTCTGCAAATCGTCCTTGCTGGCCTCCCGTCCGGCCACCGCCTCTTTCACCCCTTGCCGTTGTTTGGTGGCAAAGTAGAGTGGCACTTCCACATTAAGCATAACCTGATAACCGTTGAGCCCCGTCGGTTCTTCACGGATGCCGCTGGCGCTGAGTTCAAAATTGGGTAAATATTCCCGCTTTGCCAGATCTATGGTTTTATCGCCGCGTTCTACGCCCTTTATCCGAGTGGTAAGCAGTGGCGCCGAGTTGCCGACCAGTACTTCCAGCTGTTCCTGACTGTGTTGCAACGGCATTATCGCTATCTCTTCCGGAATTCCCAACGTACTAAAGGGATCGCGATTCAAGACCCGGTTAATGTCTGCCGACAGCGATTGTTTGCGTTGTTCCAAACTGGCCAGCCGCGCAATCAGCCGCGAAATTTCCGTCTGTGCCCGATAGACATCCTGTTGCGCTCCCTTTCCTACAGCATAGTATGCCTTGGCGGTTTCCTCGAACTGAACCAACAGGCGCTTGTTTTTCTCGACAATAGCTATCGATTTATAAATAAAATGGAGATCGTAATAAACCTCTTTGAGGGAGGCCGCTATTCCGAGCCGGGTCGCCAGATAGTTTTGTTCCAGCATTTCGGCTTCACTGGACGCGATTTCACCTTTGAGGCCGAGTTTGCCAGGAAACGGAATCGCCTGACTGACTCCAACCATCGTTTCCCGTTTTTCCAATTCCCTGTGACTCCAGAGAAGTTTAGGATCGGGGAGGGTCTGGACCTGGGAAATTCTGGCCTGAGCAGATACCCAGCGTTGTTCAGCCGCCTTGATTTCAGGGTTTTGATCCAACGCCTCCTGGATCAGTTGCGCCAATGGCAAAACCGGTTCAACGTTATTGTCAGCGGCGAGCATCGAAGCAGGCCACAACAGGCTAGCCCATAGCAAGGCGGATTTCATGATATTTCTCCTGAGCCGTTCATTTGAACTGGCTTGCAAAAATGACCAAGGTCGAAGTACTTGCCCTTGCGTAGTTTATTTTGCCCATACCGGGCGAGCCGATTTTTTGCTTCATTGGCAGAAAGCCCTGCTCCACATCGGTATCAAGAAGGCTTGCGGCTTCGATAATCGATAGTTTGTGCCATGCGTTCATAGTGGTGCTCCTCGGCAACTGCTCCCTGCGTCGGCTAAAGCCGCCTACTGTTAGTGCTCTACCTCCGGCATAACCCACAGGGATGTGGGGAATGCAGATTTTACATGGAGCAAAATATCTGCCCATGCAGTCCCATTAACAGAAAATCGGCAATGCCAACTTGTATTAAACGTTTGATTTTTCATTATTGTGGCCTGCACTTTCCGGCAGACGGCAAAATCCTTGTGCAGGCAAATCCAGGGCACTGTTAAATTTGCTGGATAAATTCTGAAAAGCAATGAGTCCGGTCAGTTCGACTATTTCATCTTCGTTAAAATATTCATACAGGCGCTGAGTCAAATCATCATCAACCTGCCGATCGGTGTAAGTCACAGCCTCGACATATTCCAGGACAACCCTTTCCTTGTTATCGAACAACTCGCTTTGTTGCCATCGTTCAAGGGCCTCCACCTTGTTCATGGAGCCCGTTCTTTTTGCCAACACGGCGGAGTTAATATCAATACAAAAACGACACTCGTTTATTTGCGATACTCTTACCGTAATCAAGGATCGCAGCACTGGATCTATAGGGCTGCTTTTTCTATCCAGCACCCCATAGAGTATAGCTATTGCTGCAAACAACCTGGGGACTCTGGCCCAAATCAATGCAGGCTTAAGGACTTGTCCGTATTTTCTTTTTTGATTCCAAAAGAATGGACGAAGGTACCAGGGATAACTGAAAATGGGTTTTTCTGTGACTCTCATATCATAATCGAAGCAAATATTAAACATCCGGACTCATCCAAAGACGGTACGGGCAATGGCTTAGCCAGGGTGGGTAGCCCTTTTTTTTATAAAAGGGCTCTTACATCATTACGAGGGGATAGTAACATTCCCGTCCTCTGGCTTATGTGAAACGTTACATCTGACGATGCAGATTTGCCATACTCAAGTTTTCCTCAACGGCTTTTTCATAGGCGTTAATCAGCCACTGGCAATGGTCTTTAAAACTTTGTGCCTGTCTACCGTAGAGATAGCTTTTTGACTGGTACTGGCTAAGAAGTTTTTTATGCTCATCAACCTTAAGCTGCATTTCTTTCGCCACTTCCTCATAGTGTTGCGCCAGCGCCTCATGATCGGCTTTGGTTTTTGCGTTGTGTACGGCTTGACTCATATCCATCGGATGCGGGTTCATCTCGGCGCAAGCAGACAGTAATCCAAGAGCCAAAAGCAGGGTAATCAGTAACTTTGTTTTCATGGGTTTTCTCCAAAGTAATTCAATAGTTAAAATGACATTGTTTTTCAGATTGTTAACGTATAGTTCAGTGTTCAGTTGGTAATGACATCACTACATCAACCACCATTTAAATTTTGAATCGTGGAAAGAATGCCGGTACACGATCTGCATATTTTGAATATTTCTCCCCAAATTCAGCATAGGCTTCTTTCTCTTCGGTTCGGGCAAGTCGAACGTACATGTAGATCAAAATCGGAAACATCACCACTGTCACGATGGTCGGCCATTGCAGCAGGAATCCGAACATGATCATCACGAAGCCGGCGTACTGCGGATGCCGGATTTTTGCGTAGGGTCCGGTTGTGGCCAGGGTATGCTGGCGTTGCGCCCGGTACAGCCCCCGCCATGCGCTGGATAACAGAAAGAACCCGGCAATGATCAGAACGCTGCTAATCAAGTGAAATGGTCCGAAGTGCGGATTGCCGCGCCAGCCGAACAGATCTTCCAGCAGATGGCCGGCATCATGCGAAAACGGATCAATGCCGGGAATGCGCTTGGTGAGCCATCCGGAAAGCAGATAAATGGTAAGCGGGAAGCCGTACATCTCGGTGAACAGCGCCACAATGAAGGCCGAGAAGGCGCCGAAAGAGCGCCAGTCGCGCTTGCTTTGCGGCTTGGCGAAGCTGAAGGCGAAGATGATGAATACCAGCGAGTTGATGATGACCAGCGACCAGAGTCCGTAGGCAGGGGATGGAGGGTTCATTTCCTGTCTCCTTCGGTTGTGTCGTGGTTGTGGGCATGATGGACATGGCCACCGTGACCGTGATGCATGAACAAATGCATCAGTGGACATGCCAGCAGGAACAAGTAAGGCAGGATACCAAGCACATGGGCGCGGTGCTCTGTAAACAGCAGGAATCCGGCAATTAAAAGAAACCCGTAAAACACCCAACTGCCCTTGGCGATGTGGTGCGTCTCGTGCTCATCGGTCATGATGCTCTCCTTTTTTGTCTGATTAATCAAAGGTAAACCCCCGGCTTTGCCGGGGGGACTCCCAGAGTTTGACAATTTCGGGAATCATCGTGAGTTTCCCAATCTGAGAACCGCCCAAAGTTCAATAGATGAGGAAACTCATGATAAATTCACCAAAGAGTTTATATCATACAAAATGGGAATGTAAGGTCTGTAGTAGTAGTGGTGTGCTGTGCGCGGAAAAGCTAGCGGCGGGCGAGGGTGACAGGACGGGGGCAATCAAACTTTTCATGGGGTTTCTCCTAGGGTTTAGTGTCTGGCAAAAACGCGGGCACTGCCATCCGCCTGGAACTGATTTCATGACTGTTTCCGGGTTGATTTGAGTGTGGCCAGTTTAAACAGTTGTTCCTTACGGGAGGCTGATCGGGACATTACATTTCCGTAATCTTCCAGAGTTTGGTCAATGCTTATGAGCGGTAAAAACTACTGCATAAACCGGTTTAGTATAACTGAATGGATCAATTCAGCCTGCGCCTGCAGGTATCTCGTCGCAGAAACAGGAAGGACGTTGATAATGACGTTCTGTATATAACTTTGCCATTTCGTCGATTAACTTCAATGGATCGGCTGAATATACTAAACGTGCACCGCTATCTTTCTGAAAACTAGCCACAAGATCCTGAATCTGATCAGCAATTCCACCACTGCCTTGTAATACCCCGATCAACTTGCCTTCATCAAAAGCAATAGCAAACTCCCCTAATGTACCCGAACGTCCTCCGAGGATTACAACCATATCACTTGAGCGTATATTCGTCACTTCACGCCCCATCAAGCCACTACCTGTATAGATAAGGACATCATAAACGTCAGCTGGCGACCGGTACTTGTGTATATGTTCATCCAAGCTCAAAGCCGGCGAAATACCAATGGATAATCCTCCTGCTTGTTTTGCACCACGGGCACATTCATAGGGCAAGCCGGGGCATGCACCCGTTATTAATACGAAGCCCCGTTGCGCAATACTCTGACCCAGAATCATGGATTTCTCTTTGACATCGGCTGCCGCTTCGTTACCGGCTGAACCCATGACCCCTACAGTTAAGTGCATCGATGTGACTTTATTTTGATATAAGGCTGGCTGGCTGAGAAAAGCCTTCCGGCAGGAAGGAGAGCAGAAATAATAAAGTTTCCCTTCGTATTCAGCGGTTGTTTTTGCCTCGCGCGGAGAAAATTGCATTAGGCAAACCGGATCTTGAACCATCATTTAATCTCCTCTGGTTAAATCAATTGTATTCAAGGTCTTTTCAAGCGCCCAAAGAATCCAAGCTCAAGTTCTTTATCCATTTTTTCTTCCAGCTCCCGCATTGATTGGTTGCCAAGCTAACCCAACGAGTGCAATGACGCAAAAGGTCGCGCCAGCATAGCCGGGGTGGGCAGGCTTTTTTTGCCAACCGTTCACAACACCAAAAGTATGGATCCATCAATGTGGTGGGCAGAAAAGCATTGCCCATTTGACTTCTATCTTATACCTCATACAGTTTTTGCAATTTTTTTCATTATTTGGTGGCTGTCACCAAACTTACAAAGAGCATCGCAGTGCTGCCGAAGTTCTGAAAATAAAATGTATTTGATTGGAATTTTGATTTGCTTGATTGAAGGACGTGAGAGTTGCATAATTACATCCCTTTCTCTACTATCGGGTACAACCAAATAAAAAGTTTCATTGCCGATAGCGATGGAATAAGAAAGGTCGGTCAGTCGTAAAATTCCTGAATAAATACTGGTGCTTTTTTCAACTTCAAAGGCACAAATCACATTATTTGTCCCTTTCTCAAACCATAATACATCTATCAATTTGATAGTACTGGCGGTTTCTTTATCACAATTGATAGCTGGAAATTTATCGGGACTCATAAACGAAAAACTACTTCCTGCATAAGACCTTGATCGATCATTTGAAGCCACAAAAGCATCATAACCCAAGCTTTGACCGATTTTCAAAAGATGAAACTGCATTTCAGAATGTAGGTTTTCTTCCTGTTTTTCGTCTTGAATTTCTTTTTGACGTTTTTCAATGTTTTTCTCTAACTTATTTCGTTCGTCTTCACTTAAATATTCATCATTACCGATAAGCATTTTTTGTGTACCAATTTCAAAACACAAACCCGCAATCGCGCCCAAATCGTTAGAAAGTTGAGTTTTGTGTTTGTTGTTGGTTTCAATCAATACTTCTCTGATTTTTAGGTATTCTGTCCAAGACCCTAATTTCTTTTTGTCGTTAAATAAAGCGTTAAACCCATTGACGATGGCAGTATTGAAAGGCGGAAACAAAGTAGGGTGCAAAAAGTATAAAATACTTCCTACGGCTGGACCCAAACCTTTTATTTTTAGAGCATCTAATCGTACTATTTCTTTAATAATTTGTTCTTCCGATTTAGCATTGATGCAGTTTTCTAAGAATTGACCAAAGGCAATTTTATTTATTGGATTTTCGTAAATATCGGGTATGCGTAATTTAGGTTTCCAATAAAAAGGGTGTGATACTCCCACAAATACTTGTTTTTGCTCAGCAATACAGTTCAAAACAAATTCTAAAGAACTTCCCTTAAAATCATTTGGAAAAGTTCTGTTTTTAATATCTTCCACCACCTGCAAAACCCCTCTGCGAATGGTGCGAAAAGCTTTGAGCCGTTGGTCATTATCAATAAACCAAGTATTGTAAACACTCTGCGTATCGGTTTTATATTGTGTAATTCTTTGTAAGAAGTTGTTCATCTTTTATTCTTTTATTAGGAGTTACGCATTGACGACTGGCTGAAATTATGGGTTTAAATGCACCATGCTTGGCATAAAAGGGATCAGCTCACGAAATAGAAAAAAACGTACGCTAAGCTTTAACCTCCCGCATGATTAGTTGCCAAGCTAACCCAACGAGTGCAACGACGCAAAAGGTCTCGCTAGCATAGCCAGCTGGGCAGGCTTTTTTGCCCACCGTTCACAACACCAAAAGTATGGATTCATCAATGTGGGGGGGCAGAAAAGCGTCGCCTCGGCAATTGCTCCTGCATTACTCTACCTCCTGCATCCATACAGTCGTAAAGCGCCTACTTTTGGTGTCCACCCTTGACTTTTCATTAGTCACAGGTAACAACCGCCCGAGAGAGTGACGCATTTACATCCGGCGATGCAGATTTGCCATGCTCAAATTTTCCTCGACAGCTTTTTCATAGGCATCAATCAGCCTTTGGCAATGATCTTTAAAATATTCCACAAAATCATCCGGCGGTCTACCGTAGAGATAGCCTGTTGACTGATACTGGCTAAGAAGTTTCTTGTGTTCCTCAACTTTAAGCTGCATTTCTTTCGCCGCTTCCTCATAGTGTTGCGCCAGCGCCTCATGATCGGCTTTGGATGTTGCATTATGCACAGCCAGGTTCATATCCATCGGATGCGGGTTCATCTCGCTACAGGCAGACAGTAAACCAACAGCTAAAAGCAAGGTAATCAGCAACTTTGTTTTCATGGGTTTTCTCCAAAGCTCGTAGGACTATCATATTTTTATAAAAGGGTTCTTACATCATTGCCAGGGGATTGTAACATTCCCATCCCCTGGCTTGTGTGAAGCGTTACATCTGGCGATGCATCTTCGACATTTCCAGGTTTTCCTCGGCTGCTTTTTCATAGACATCAATCAGCCTTTTGCAATGAACTCCGAATCCGGTTGCCTGCTGCTTACCAATCAACCACGGCTCGCGCTCGTATTCACTCAGGATTTTCTTGTGTTCCTCAACCTTAAGCTGCATTTCTTTCGCCACTTCCTCATAGTGTTGTGCCAGCGCCTCATGGTCGGCTTTTGTTTTTGCGTTGTGCACGGCCAGGTTCATATCCATCGAATGCGGGTCGAATTCGGCACATGCGGACAACAAACCAATAGCTAAAAGCAGGGTAATCAGTAATTTAATTTTCATGAGTTTTCTCCAGAATAATTCAATAGTTAAAATGATCGTTTTTTCAGGTTGTTAGCTTGTTATCAGTTTTACCTCCTTTATAGCTCGTGGGTTGAAGAATGAAATCCAGTTTTTTCTTAGCAAATGCTGAGTTACTAAACCCAGTATAAGTGTTATTTAAAACGAGCGCCCCTTATCCCAGGGATGACCCTGGCCACCAGGATGTGACGAGTAGACATTTTTATTGACTTTAGTACGTGATGCACACGCAGAAACAGTGAGCAATAAAAGTGTGATTAATATGACAACATGTTTTTTAGTTTTCATGGGTTTTCTCTAGGATAATTCAGTAGGTTAGTGACATTGTTTTCAGCTTGTTAACGTATCGTTTAATTTTCGGGATTGTTTGTTAATAGAATATTGCTTGCACAGGGCATAAAGCGCCGGAATGACGATCAAGGTCAGCAGCGTTGACGACACCATGCCGCCCACCATCGGCGCGGCGATGCGGCGCATGACTTCCGAGCCGGTGCCGACGCTCCACAAAATAGGCAAGAGCCCGGCCATAATCGCGGTAACGGTCATTATTTTCGGCCGCAAACGTTCTGCCGCGCCGGTCATCAGCGCGGTGTAAAGATCGGTCTCGGTGAAAGCCCGCTTTTCTTCCAGGCATTGCCGCTGCTTTTCCCGGTATGCCTGGTCCAGATACATCAGCATCACCACGCCGGTTTCAGCGGCAACTCCCGCCAAGGCAATGAAGCCGACGCCGACCGCCACGCTGACGTTGTAATCCAGAAACCACAGCAGCCAGATGCCGCCGACCAGCGCGAACGGCACCGACAACATGACGATGAATGTCTCGGTCAGACGGCCGAAATTGAGATAAAGCAGGATAAAAATAATGCACAGCGTGAGCGGCACCACCAGTTGCAAACGCTGTTTGGCCCGTTCCATGTACTCGAACTGGCCGCTCCAGGCGATGTAGTAACCCGCAGGGAATTTGACCGTCTGCTGCACAGCCTGCTTGGCATCCCGCACATAACCGTCTATGTCGCGGCCGCGCATGTCGACATAGATGTAAGCGGACAACAAGGCGTTCTCGGTGCGTATACCCGGCGGGCCTTTGTCCAGGCTCAGATGCGCCAACTGCCCAAGAGGAATCATCGCCCCGCCGGATACCGGGACGAGCACATGCGCGGCAATGGCTTGAGGGTTGTCGCGCAGTTCGCGCGGGTAACGGACGATGACGGCGAAACGTTCACGCCCTTCCACCATCGTAGTGACCGTTTCGCCGCCAATGGCGGTGGCGATAATGTCCTGCACATCGCCGATCAACAGCCCGTAGCGCGCCAGAGCCTCGTAGTCCGGGGTGATGTTCAGATAAAAACCGCCGGTAATGCGTTCGGCGTAGGCGCTGGTGGTGCCGGGGACAGTCTTGACGGCCTGTTCGATCTGCTGCGCCAGGCGCTCCATTTCCGCCAGATCTTTGCCGAACAGCTTAATGCCGATAGGCGTGCGGATACCGGTCGCCAGCATGTCAATGCGGTTCCTGATTGGCATTGTCCAGGAGTTGCTGACACCGGGAATTTGCAGTGCCTGATCCATTTCGGCAATCAGCTTATCGACCGTCATGCCGGATCGCCAGGCGGATTCCGGCTTGAGGTTGACCAGTGTTTCGGACATTTCTAGCGGTGCCGGGTCGGTGGCGGTAAGGGCACGTCCGGCTTTGCCGAATACTGATTCGACCTCGGGAAAACTTTTGATGATGCGGTCCTGGGTTTGCAGCAATTCGGCGGCCTTGGTCGGGGGTAATCCCGGCAGGGTTTGCGGCATGAATAACAGCGTGCCTTCATTCAGCGTTGGCATGAATTCGCCGCCCAGCTGTGAAGCCGGGTACCAGGAAGCGGCCAGCATCAGTAGCGCGAAAGCGAGCGTCAGTTTTTTGTACTGCATGACCCAGGCGATGACCGGACGATAAATCCAGATCAAAACCCGGTTGATGGGATTACGTTGCTCAGGCAGGATTTTTCCGCGCACAAACAGCGACATCAATACCGGGACCAGCGTCACCGACAGCAGCGCCGCGCCCGCCATTGCGAAAGTCTTGGTATAGGCCAGGGGATGGAACAGGCGGCCTTCCTGCGCTTCCAGCGCAAACACCGGCAGGAAAGAAACCGTGATAATCAGCAGACTGAAAAACAGCGGCGAGCCGACTTCCTTGCAGGCATTGAGCAGAATTTCGGCACGCGGCAGGCGGCCTGTATCGCGTTCCAGATGCTTGTGGGCGTTCTCGATCATGACAATGGCTGCATCCACCATCGCGCCGATAGCAATGGCAATACCCCCTAGGCTCATGATGTTGGAGTTCATCCCGAGTGTTTGCATAACGATAAAAGCGATCAGCACGCCGACGGGCAGCATCAGAATTGCCACCAGAGCGCTACGCAAATGCAGCAGGAATAGCACGCAGACAGCGGCGACCACCGCGCTTTCTTCCAGCAAGGTATGGCGCAAATTCTCAATAGCACGATGAATCAGCTCGGAGCGGTCATAAACCGTTTGTACACTGACACCGGTTGGCAAACCGGCGGTGATTTCGCGCAATCGATCTTTCACATGACTGATCACTTCCAGTGCATTCTGACCGTAGCGAGCCAGCGCAATACCGGAAACCGCCTCGCCTTCGCCGTTCCATTCGGTGATGCCCCGCCGCTCATCGGGAACCAGCTCCACGCGCGCCACATCGCGCACCAACACGGGAATGCCATTCCCGACTTTCAACACCAGCCGCTCCAAATCCGCCTGACCGCGTAGATAACCGCGTCCGCGCACCATGTACTCGGTTTCGGCGAGTTCGATAGTCCGGCCTCCGACATCGCGGTTGCTGTTGCGGATGGTATCGCTGAGGGTACGTAAAGGGACGCCGTAAACTTGCAGCTTGTGCGGATCGACGGTGACCTGATACTGCTGCACGAAACCGCCGATGCTGGCGATTTCAGCCACGCCTTGGGCTTTGGTCAATTGGTAGCGCACGAACCAGTCTTGCAGGGTGCGCAATTCCGCCAGTGTATGGTTTTTCGCCAGCAGCGCATATTGATAAACCCAGCCGACGCCGGTGGCATCCGGCCCCAGTTGTGGTACCACGCCGCGCGGCAAGCGTCCGGTGAGCGTGGTGAGATATTCCAAAACCCGCGAACGCGCCCAGTAAATATCGGTGCCATCCTCGAAGATGACATACACGAAAGAGGCGCCGAAGAAGGAAAAACCGCGCACCACTTTCGAGCGCGGCACACTCAGCATGGCGGTCGTCAGCAGATAAGTAACCTGATCCTCGACGACTTGCGGCGCTTGTCCGGGATATTCGGTGTAAACAATGACCTGCGCGTCGGACAGATCGGGCAGCGCATCCAGCGGCATTTTTGACAAGGCATAAACTCCGCCTATTACGATACTCAGGGTTGTCAACAGCACCAGAAACACGTTGCGCAAAGACCAGTCAATAACATGATTCAACATGGCTAGTGGTCTCCTTGTGCTTCGGACGTGGTTTGACCAGAGTCAGCGCCATTATTGCCAAAACTGTCCAGAGCCGACTTGAGATTGCTCTCGGCATCGATCAGGAAATTGGCACGAGTCACTACGTCATCACCGGCATCCAATCCCTCCAACACTTCCCAGTATCCGTCAGCCTGTCGCCCCAGTTTCACGACGCGCGGTTCAAACCTCCCCTCGCCTCTTTGCACTAAAACCACTCGCCTGACACCGCTGTCAATAACTGCCGAATCGGGAACTGCCAAGCGTGCCTCCTTTTCCTCCTGCGCTGCCAGCGTCACGCTGCTGTAAAGGCCGGGCTTCAGCAATCCTTGGTCGTTGGGCAGTTCGATGCGCACTTTAACGGTGCGGGTTTCCGTTGCCAGCGTCGGGTAGATGAAACCGACCTTGCCGCTGAACAACCTATCCGGGTAGGCGTTGATATGCACCTCCACGACTTGACCCAAGCGCACCCCGCCGATATCCTGCTCAAATACCTCCACCAACAGCCACACCGTACTTAAATCAGCGATCCGAAACAACAGCTCGCCGGGCATGAAACGCATCCCCTCCTGCGCGGGTTTCTCCAGCACCACGCCATTGACCGGTGCCAGCAATGGCAGGGTATCCACAGGCTTTTCCAGGCTTTGTAAACGCTGTAACTGTGCCCGGCCAATGTCCCAATAACGTAAGCGCTGCAAGGCGTTTTCGGCCAGGCGCTTCGCCGTATCTCGCGCCTGGGCGCTACCCTGTTGCAACGCTTGCTGTCCTTGCCGGGCGATCAGATATTCCTGCTGCGCGGTCACCAGTTCCGGACTGTAAACATCGAACAGCGGCTGACCGCGTTTGACGGTTTGTCCGGTTGCGTTGACATACAAACGCGAAATCCAGCCTTCAAACTTGGGTGTTACGGCGTGAACGCGCCGTTCGTCAACCTGAATACTACCCAGAGCACGAATACTGCGAGTCAGTGCGCGTTTTGCTATGGTTTCTGTTTTAACGCCCAGTTTCTGTATTTTTTCCGGACTGATCTGAATTTGCCCCCTGTTCGCCAGTTCGCTTTCATAGATCGGAAGGTAGTCCATGCCCATTTCATCCTTTTTTGGCACCGGCGAGGTATCCGCCGCACCCATCGGATGCCGGTAATAGAGAATTTTACCGGGTTGCGGCTGAGTTTCCGGCGGACTCTGGTCTTCC
>Ga0208123_100301_pt1 | contig 22306 bp, 16 predicted proteins | sample LakWasMe92_HOW11_2_FD_183914 | JGI IMG/M metagenome (GOLD analysis project Ga0208123, IMG submission 183914) | Freshwater sediment methanotrophic microbial communities from Lake Washington under simulated oxygen tension - Sediment Metagenome... | ecosystem: Environmental > Aquatic > Freshwater >... | reverse complement strand
TTCGACGCCGCCCGGAAGCGGGCGATTGAAAAGATAGCGGCCAAGCACGTCGACGCAGGTCAGCAGCATGAGTGCGGCCAGCACCAGCGCCGCAATCACGCCGAGCAAGCCGCCGATGCGCCGTATCAGGGCGGCCAGCGTCGGGTCGCCGGAGTAAACCGAAGGAAAGGTGTCCATGGTTTATTTTCCCGCGGCGACGTTCTTGATCTCGGCACGAAATTCCTTCATCAGCGCCGCTCCGTCCAGCCCCTTGCCCTTGATTTCCGCGTACCAGGCGTGTTCGATCGGATCGACCTTCGACTTGATGTCGGCCACGAAGCTTGCGCTTGCATGCTGCATCTTCACGCCGGCCTTGTTGATCGCGTCATTACCCGCGGCGTCGGCGACATCCCAGGCTTTGCCGACCATGCGCGCAAAGTGTTCGCCCGAGAGCTTGTCGATCGCCGCCTGGTCGGCCGCCGACAGCGACTTGAACTTCGCCTCGTTCATCATCATCACGAAGCTGGTGTTGTACAACCCACCTGGAATCTCGGTGCCGTGCCGCAGCAGGGAAATCAGCTTGAAGGCCTCGATCGACTCGCTCGGGAAGAAGATCCCATCGGCTACGCCGCTTTGCAGCATCTGGAACGATTCGCTCGACGGCTTGAGCAGCGGGTTGGCGCCGAGCGCCTTGGTGTAGTCGTTCACGACGCCGCCCCCGACCCGCACCTTCATCTGGTTCAGGTCCGCCAGCTTGACGACCGGTCCCTTGGCCGAATAGATCTGGCCTGGCCCATGCGAGAACACGCCGATGACTTTCACGCCCTTGTGTTCGTTCAGTTTGGCGAGGTGCCGTTCGAACATGCGCTGGTAGGCGACCGAGATCGTTGCGGCCGAATCGCCGAGGAAGCCGAATTCGGTCATCTTGGTCAGCGTGAAGCGGCCCGGGGTGTAGCCGTGAACCGTGAAGGACAGGTCCACGATGCCATCCTTGACCGCATCGAAGGTCTGCGGCGGGCCGACCGGCGCCTTTGGCAGCATGTTGAACTTGACGCGCCCTTCGGTCGCCTTTTCAACCTCGTGCATCCACGGCACCATCACGTTGGCGCTCAGAAGGTGCCCGGGCGGGACCCAGGACGAGGCATTGAACGTGGTCTGGGCTCGTGCCGGTGCGCTCATGAGCATGCCCGCGAACAGGCTTGCTGCTGCGATGTGGATCAGTTTCATTGGTGTCTCCTCCTTTGGTTATACGGCTCGAAACGGCCGTCGCCTTATTCCTGCTGCTCGAAAATCGCCTTCGTCATGGACTCGTACTGAAATCGGGTTTGCGGCCTTCGAGGAAAGCGCCGATACCTTCGCGCGCCGCCGCAGTGCAGGCGCTGGCGCCAAAGGCGCGGTAGCCGATTTCCAGCGCCTGGTCCATGGACGGCGCGCCGGCCGCGGCGATGATGGTCTTTTCCAGAATGTCCATGATTTCGCGCGAGAGCGGCTGACCGCTGGCGGCGTTCGCTTGCACCGGATGCAGCGGCGCCAGCGCCACCTTGCCGGGTGCGCCGGCACGCGGGCTCTGGCCAAGCGTCCTGACGTGCGCCACCGCCTTCGAAATCAGGTCGCTGACGTCGTTTGCGAGCGCATCGACCACGCCCAGCTCATGCGCCTGCCGCGCGCCCAGCCGTTCGGCCTGGCGCAGCATGCCGTGAAAGGCCGCGCCTGCCTGCGGCCAGCGTCGATATGGCACCACCATCGCGCCGATGCCCGGCACGATGCCGAGGGTGATTTCCGGCAGCTGCATCCAGGCGCCCTCCAGCGCGACCACGCCGTGGCAGCGCATGACCAGTTCCAGCCCGCCACCGAGCGCCATGCCGTTCAGCGCGGCCACCACCGGTTTTTTCATGGCGTCCAGGTGCACCAGCAGGCGCGAACAGTCGCGTGCATATTGGGTGGCCGCGTCGGCGTCGCCCAGCATGGAAGGGAAGCGGCCAATGTCGGCGCCGGCGCAGAAGGCACGCGCGCCGTAGCCGGTGATGACGAAGCCCGATACCGCGGGATCGGTCTCGAAGCGGCGGATCACCGCCAGCACCTCGTCGGTCAGTCCGTCGTGCAGCGCGTTCATGGCGTCCGGACGGCGCAGGGTGATGATCTTGACGCCATCGACCTCGTCGACCAGCACGTGGCGCCAGAAATCGAGGTAGGCCGCGAACGGGCGCCCGGGCAGCGGCATGCCGGGGCGGTCCAAGGCGAAGCGCGACAGTATGCGGCCGGTTTCTGCCTCGCCCAGCTCGCGCATCAGTTCCAGCGGCCCTTTTTTGAAGCCGAGCGCGCTCACGCAGCCGAGCTCGAGGTCGGCCGCCTCGCCGATGTGGCGGTCGAGGATGTCCACCGTTTGCGAAAAGAGGACGCCGAGCAGGCGGTCGCGCACGGTCGCGGCAATGTCTGGCGCGACCTGCACGCGCTTGCCCGGCGCCACCGTGAGCCAGCTGTCGACCGAGCGAAATACTGGCGCAGGCCGGTAGTGCGCGCCTTCCTCCTGCGCCTGCAGGGTATTGGTCTCGGTGATGATGGGATTGCCGCGCGCCAGGTTAAGGACGAAGAAGGGGCCGGCATGGACGAATTCGGCGGCCACGCTGTCCACTTCGGCCGCGCTCGCATGTTCGAGCAGCAGAGCCGACTCGTTGCACCAGTTGTCGAAGATCCGGTCGAGCATGAAGCAAACCGCGTCCGAGGTCACCAGCGGCACCTTGCCGGTCACGCAGAACAGCCAGCGCAGGTAGTCGATGACGGCCGGATCGGCCTCGCTCCAGTCGATCACCTCGACTGCCGGATTGCGCCAGGCCGGCGCGAAGAAATGGGTGACGGTGGCGCGCGCCTTGTTTTTGAGTTCCGAGAAAATGCGTTCCGCCGGCAGCGAACTGGTGTTGGAGGTGATGAGCGTTCCGCGCCCCACCACCGCCTCGACCTGCGCGAAGATGCGGCGCTTGAGCGCCAGGTTTTCGGTTGCCGCCTCGATCACCCAGTCGCAGTCGGCCAGCATGCCGTAATCGAGCGTGCCGCCGATGTTGTCGCACACGGCAGCGGCCTGCTGCGCGCTCATCTTGCCGCGCGCAACAGCCTTTTGCGCGTAGTCCCGGCAGCGCTGCAGTGCGCGATCGAGCGCTTCCTGGGACACATCGACCAGGGTCAGGCGGATATCCGGCAAGGCGCTTTTCAGGTAATACCCGATGTCCGGGCCGATGGTGCCGGCGCCGATGATGGCGACGTGCCGGGGCAGGGGGCGTTCTGGGGTATGCAGCAATGGATTGGCGGTTCTCATGAAGTCGCTTGGCTTTCTTCGATAGGTTGTTCGGTTGCCGCGGCCACGCCCTGGCGTACCAGGTCCCTGCACTCGGCCATGCCGAAGCCGGCTTCGCGCAGCACCGCCAGCGTGTCCTGCCCGTACCTGGGGGCGAAGCTGAAACTTCCGGGCGCGCCCGCGACATCGACCGCCATCGGCTGCATGCGTACCAGCTTGCCGGCCGGGGTACGGGTGGCGGTCAGCTTGTCGCGGATGGCCGCCATCTCGCGCACAGCGGGAATGTCGTGGATTGGCGCATGCGGAATGGTCGCCTGGCGCAGTTTTTCGGCCAGTTCGGCCGTGCCGCAGCGCCTGGTGGCGATCGCCATATCGTGTCCGAGCGCATCGCTTTGCTCGTGGCGGCCTTCGTTGGTCGCGCGCACATAGTTGCCGACGTCGGCAAACTGCGCGATCTCGCACAGGCGCTTCCACTGCACATCGCTGCCGATCGCGATGTACATGAAGCCATCCGCGGTGGGATAGACGTTGGTGGGAATGAACTTGCGGTGCGCATTGCCGCTGCGCGTGATTTCGTCGGGCCGGCAGTCGAAGTCGAGCAGCGGCAAGGTGGTGATCAGCCACGACGCGGCGGCCTGCAGCATCGAGACATCGATGCGCGTGCCGCGCCCGCTCTCGGCGCGCTCGGCCAGCGCCATCATCACGTTGGCATACACTTCGTCGCCCGCCTTCAGGTCCACCAGCGGCACGCCGGACAGGGTCGGCGGGCCGTCCGGGTCGCCCGTCAGTTCCATGTAGCCGGCCATGGCCTGGATCACCGGATCGTAGCCTGGCGCGTCGGGCCAGGCCGGCCCCATCGCGGAAATCCCGGCCCAGATCAGGTCCGGCTTGACGCTGCTGAGCGTCGCGTAATCGATGCCCAGTTGTTCATAGCGGCGCGGAACCGTGTTGCAGCAAAAGATGTCGACATCGAGCTCGGTGATCAGGCGCCGCAGCACCGCCTGGCCGGCCGGCTCCTTCAGGTTCAGCGCGATGCTTTCCTTGCCGACGTTGGGAGCGACGAAATAGCTGCGCCGGTCGTCCTCCGCCACCCTGGCGCCGATATAGCGGTTCGGGTCCCCGGGCAGGCCGCCAGCGCCTGGCGTGGCCTCGATGCGGATCACGCGCCAGCCGAGCTGGGCGAAGCGTAACGTCGCGTAGGGCAGCGACAGCGCCTGCTCCATGGACAGGATGGTGCGCCGTTTCATGTGCGCTTCCAGATCGGCTGTTCGCCATGGCCGTGCAGCGCGCGATACACCCGCTCGGGCGTGAATGGCAGCCCGTGGATGCGCACGCCGGTGGCGTTGTAGATCGCGTTGGCGGTGGCTGCGGCGATGCAGATCGCCGGCGCTTCGCCCACCCCTTTGGCCCCCTGCGGACCTTCGCCGTCCATCGACTCGATGAAGTGAATGTCGATCTCGGGAATCTCGGGCGCCGTCACCAGCTTGTAGTCGCGGAAGTTCGGATTGCGCATGACGCCATTTTCGACCATCAGGTTTTCGGTCAGTGCATAGCCCTGCCCCATTACCACGCCGCCTTCGATCTGGCCCTCGATGCCGAGCCTGTTCAGGACCCGGCCCACGTCGTGCGCGGCGGTGACGCGGCTCATTGTGACAATGCCGGTGTTGGTATCAACTTCAACCTCGACCACCTGGGTCGCCCAGGTGTAGGCGGCCGACACGTCGCCCTTGAAGCCCTTGTCCTGGTGCACGCTGGGCGGTTCGTAATAGAAGGTGGTCATCACCAGCTCGGCCTTCTCGGAGAAATGCAGCTGGCGCAGCAGGCGTGGCAGGTCGATCAGGGCTTCGCCGCTGGCGGCGCGGATCACGTAGCCGCCGCGCAGGTCGAGCTCGTCGGCGTCGCATGCGAGCTTGGCCGCCGCCACTGCCAGGATCTTGGCCTTGGCCTTGCGCGCCGCGCCGATGGCCGAATTGCCGGCGATGAAGGTGGTGCGCGAGGCATGCACGCCCACGTCCCACGGCGTGATTGCGGTGTCGTTGTTGACCACCGTGACGCGCGAGATCGGCAGGCCCAGCTCCTCGCACACCAGTTGCGCCAGCACGGTCTCCGAACCCTGGCCGATTTCTGAAGCGCCGGTAATGAGCGTCAGCTGCGCAAAATCGTCGAGCTTGAGGATGGTGCCGCAGCCGTCGGAAGGATGGATCTTGGCGCCGCCGCCGACGTGCAGGGTGGACGCCATGCCGATGCCGCGCTTGATCGAACCGGGCGCCTTCTGGTTGTTGCGGTTTTGTTCCAGCTGGCGCTGGAAGTGACTGTGTTCGGCGGCCGTGGACAGGCATTGCTTGAAGCCGCAGCTCTTGAAGTGCATGCCCTGGCCGGTCACTTCGCCCGCGTCCTGCGCGTTTTTCATGCGAAATTCGAACTGGTCCATGCCGATCGCCTCGGCCAGCATATCCATCTGCTGTTCGATGGCGAAGGTGGCCTGCAGGTTGCCGTAGCCGCGGAACGATCCCGCGTAGGGATTGTTGGTGTACACAGCGACCGTGTGATAGTCGCAATGCGGCACCCGGTACAGCGACGAAAAGGTCTGCATCATCACGAACGGGGTGGTCGCGCCCCACGAGGTGTAGGCGCCGTTGTCGTGCAGCGTATGGACCTGGCGGAAGGTGAGCGTGCCGTCCTTCTTGCAGCCCGAACGCAGCGTCAGCAGCACCGGCTGGCGCGTCGGCGAGGCCAGGAATTCCTCCTCGCGCGTGAACACCAGCTTTACCGGGCGCCGGGTCAGGCGCGCCAGGTACACGCAGATCACTTCGAACGGGTAGATATCGAGCTTGGAGCCAAAACCTCCGCCGATCGGCGGCTGGATGATGCGCACCCGGCTCGGGTCCATCTGCAGGTAGTCGGCGAACTCGCGCTTGTGCAGGAACGGCACCTGCGTGTTCGAGTACATCAGCAGGTTGCCGGATGCGTCGAACTCGGCGATCATGCCCGACACGCCCATGCAGCAGTGCGTGACGTAATGCAGCTCGAAGGTATCCTCGAGAACCACATCCGACTCGGCCTCGCCCTGCGCGACGTCGCCGTGGCTGTAGTCGAAGCGCATGGCGACGTTGTCGGGTTTGTCCGCGTGGATCGCCGGCGCGCCGCTCTTTTGCGAATCGCGGGCGTCGGCCAGCACCGGAAGGTCCTGGTACACCACCTTGATCAGCTTCAGGGCCTGCTCCGCGATCTCGACGCTTTCGGCGGCGACCGCCGCGATCTCGTCGCGCTCGCTGCGCACGCGCTCGCCCTTCAGGGGCATGTGGTCCTTGGCCACCCCGATCGGGCGCATGTCCGGCACATCGAAGGCAGTGATCACGGCGTGCACGCCGGGCAGGGCGCGCGCGGCCGACACGTCGATGCTCTTGATCAGTGCATGCACCCGCTCCGAGCGCAGGATCTTCGCATGCAGCTGGCCGGACAGGTTGATGTCGTGAATATAGCGGGTCTTGCCCTCGATTTTTTCTGGCGCATCCATCTTGACGATGCGCTTGCCGATCAGGGTCTCCGGCGCGATGGTCTTTGGCGAAACGGTCATGGCGCTACTCCTGGGTCGAGGTCTGGCTCACGGAGGCAATTGCCTCCACGATTTTCTTGTAGCCGGTGCAGCGGCAAATATTGCCTTCGATGCCGCGCTTGATGGCCGCTTCATCGGCATCGGGCTCGGTTGCGAGCAGGTGAGTGGCCTGCACCACCATGCCCGGCGTGCAAAAGCCGCATTGCACCGCCCCGCATTCGACCAGTGCCGCGCGCAGGGCTGCGCCGGCTGGCTGCGCAGCGAGCCCTTCGACCGTGGTCAGGCTGCGCCCCTGGCAGTCGAGCGCGAACATCAGGCACGCGTTCTGCGATATGCCGTCGACCAGGATGGTGCAGGCACCGCATTCGCCTTCGCCGCAGCCATATTTGGTGCCGGTCAGGCCGACCACGTCGCGCAGCATGTCCAGCGCGCTCATGTCGAGTCCGACCCTTGCGCTGTTCTTGATGCCATTCAGGGTGAAATCGATTTCATGCTTTTGCGACATGGCTGAGCATCCTTTTTGTCATGTTGTGAATGAGTTCCTTGCGATACCAGGCCGAGGAGCGCACGTCGTCGATCGGGTTCACCTCGTCGCGTGCGGCGCGTGCGGCAGCCGCGATGGTGCTCTCGTCGAGGCGCTTTCCCTCCAGTACAGCTTCGGTGCGCGGCGCGCGCACCGGGGTTGCGGCCACGGCGCCAAAGGCGACCCGCACGCCGCTCATGACACCGTCCCGCAGAACGCCGCCGACGCCGATCGAGATAGTGGCGATGTCGAGCGCCGGACGCGTGCCGAACTTGAAAAAACGCGCGCTGAAATGCTCGGGCGGCAGCGCAATGCGCACGCCGAGCAGCAGCTCGTCGGGCGCGCGGCTGGTCTTGCCGGGCCCGATGAAAAATTCGTCGAGCGGCAGGCTGCGCACGCTCACCTTGCCGTCCACCAGGCGCGCCAGTTCGGCCGTCGCGTCCAGCACCAGCAGCGGCACCAGGGTGTCGCCCGCCGGCGAGGCGTTGCAGATATTGCCGCCGAGGGTGGCGGCATTCCTGACCTGGCTGCTGGCGAAGTGGTCGCCCGCTTCGACCAGCAGCGGCAGGTGATGGCGCACCAGCGGGTCGCCCATCAGTTCGGCGATGGTGGTGAGCGCGCCGATGTGGACGGCGTCGCCTTCCAGGCGCACGCCCTTGAGTCCTGCGACGCGCCGGATATTCATCAGGGTGTGTTTTGGCTGCAGCCGGCCGGACTGCAACTGCGGCATCAGGTCGGTGCCCCCGGCCAGAATGGTGATCTCGCCCGCGGCCTGCTGCAGGTGTGCGAGCGCCTGTTCCAGTTCGACCGGCGCGAGGTATTGCTCTTGCGGTGCTGATTGGGTCATGGTTTTCCTTAGAATCGGATTGGTTCCTGATACCGCCCGTATACCTTCACAAGCTCCTGGGTGATTTCGCCCACGCTGGCGTAGGCCTTGACCGCGGCGACAATGGCCGGCATGACGTTCACGCCCGCGGCGGCGTCCTTGCCCACCTGGGCCAGGGTGCCGGCGACAGTTACGCCATCGCGTTCGGCGCGCGTCTTGTTCAGGTTCGCGATCTGCATCCGCGTGTCGTCCTCGTCGTACGGATGGAATTCGACCGGGTGATCTTCTTCCTGGTCGTTGCGGTGGCGATTCACGCCCACCTTGGGAAAGGCGCCCGATTCGATATTGCGCTGCATGCGGTAGGCCTGCGCCGATACCTTGGACTGGATGCTGCCTTCCGAGACCAGCTTGACGATGCCGCCCTCGGCGTCCACCTCCGCCATGATCTCGACCATCTTGTCTCGCATCTGGTTGGTCATGGTTTCGACATAGAACGAGCCGGCCAGCGGATCGACCGTTTCGCACAGACCCATTTCGTCGGACAGGATCTGCATGGTGCGCAGCGAGATACGCGCCGAATACTCGGTCGGGATCGTGTACGCCTCGTCGTAGGAACACAGCGCCATGGTCTGGGTACCGGAGAGCGCCGAAATGAGCGCGTAGTAGGCGCCGCGCACGATGTTCAGCTCCGGCTGTTCGAAGGTCAGGCCGCCGCCGCCGCCGGCGGCGATCATGCGCAGCCACATCGAGCCGGGGCTTTTCGCGTTGTATTCCTCCTTCATGATCTTGGCCCACAGGCCGCGTCCCGCGCGGAACTTGCAGACCTGCTCGAACAGGTTGCCGAAGATGTTGAAGTTGTACGACAGGCGTCCCGCGAATTCGTCGACGTCGAGGCCGCGCTTGATGACCTCGTCGGCATACGCCTTGGCGATGCAGAATGCGTACGCCATCTCCTGCGCCGGCGTGGCGCCTGACTCGCGGATGTGATAGCCGCACACCGACACCGGGCTGTACTTGGGCGCGTGTTCGGCGCAGTACTCGATCGTATCGCCCACCAGCCGGATCGAGGGCTCGACCGGGAAAATCCAGGTGCCGCGCCCGATGAATTCCTTCAGGATGTCGTTTTGCGCGGTGCCGCGCAACTGCTTGATGTCGTAGCCGCGCTTTTCGGCCATGGCCAGATACATCGCGATCAAAATCGCGGCCGAGCCGTTGATGGTGAGCGACACCGTGATCTTGTCGAGGTCGATCCCGTCGAAGGCGATCTCGAAGTCGCGCAGCGTATCGACCGACATGCCGACCCGGCCGATCTCACCCTCGGCCAGCGGATCGTCGGAATCGAGGCCGATCTGGGTCGGCAGGTCGAGCGCGACATTCAGGCCGGTCTGGCCGTTCGCGATCAGGTACTTGAAGCGCGCGTTGGTGTCGCCAGGATTGCCGAAGCCGGCATACTGGCGCATGGTCCACGGCTGCTTGCGATACATCAGGTTGTGGATTCCGCGCGTGAACGGATACTCGCCGGGCAGGCCGACCATGCCGACACCGCCGCTTTGCTCCATGTCCTGCGCGGTGTAGAGCGGCTTGACCTCGATGCCCGACTCGTTGACGACGCTTTTTATTTCAGGCTTTGCGCGCTGGTTCATTTAAGTTCACTCCGGATGTAGTCCACGATGGCGTCCAGCTTCGAGCCGGTCGGGAAAATGCCCTTGAAACCGAGCTCGCGCAGCGCGCCATGATCCTGCGCGGGCAGGTTCCCGCCGATCATCCAGAGCTTGTCGGACAGGCCGGCCTGTTCCAGCAGGGGCACCAGCTTGCGGCAGAACGGCAGGTGCGAGCCGGCCATGCTGGACATCGATATCACATCGACATCCTCTTCCAGCGCGATGCGGGCCACCGCTTCCGGGGTCTGGCGCAAGCCGGTGTAGATCACTTCGAAGCCAGCCTCCATCATGGCGCGCACCACGATCTTGGCCCCCTGGTCGTGGCCATCGAGGCCGGGTTTGGCCAGCAGCACCTTGATGTGCCGCCGCGATTGCAATGCCTGGTTCATGCTGTTACCTCCTTGGCGATTATGAGTTTCAGGATCTCGCTGGTGCCGCCGCCGATCAGGAGGAAGCGCACGTCGCGCAGGTAGCGCTGTACCGGGTATTCCATCGCGTAACCGTACGAGGCCAGGATGCGCGCGGCCTGGTCGCAGATCTCGGCCGCCGCTTCGGTGGCGAACAGCTTGGCCATGGCGGCTTGCTTGTGATGCGGGCGGCCCGCGTCGCACAGCCAGGCCGCGTAATACACAAGCTGGGTGGCGGCCTCGAGCTGGGTAGCCATCTCGGCGAGCTTGAACTGGATCGCCTGGAAGCGGTCGATCGGTTTGCCGAACTGCTTGCGTTCGGACGCGTAGCGCACCGCTTCGTCCAGCGCCGCGCGCGCCACGCCCAGGCCCATCGCCCCGGTAATGATGCGGATCTCGGCCAGCGTCTTCTTCAGGTGCGCCTCGCCGTCGCCCTCCTCGGACAGGCGGTGGCTGTCCGGCACCAGGCAGTTGTCGAAGGCGACTTCGGACGTGGGAAGGGCCAGCACGCCCATCTTGTGGATCTCGCGCCCGACGATCAAGCCCTTGAAGCCGCGTTCGACCAGGAAGATCGTGAGCTTTTTTTCCTCGCCGGCGCGCGCGAAGACAGTAAAGAAATCGGCCACCGGTGCGGCCGTGATCCAGGTTTTCTGGCCGTTGATCAGGTAGCCGCCGTCCACCTTGGTGGCGTTGGTGGCGATGCCGCCCAGGTCGGAACCGGCGTTCGGTTCGGTCATGCAGATCGCGCCGGTCTTCTCGCCGCGCAGCGCAGGCTTGAACAGGCGCTCCATGATGTCGCCATTGCCGAGCATGTGCAGGAACTTGGTTCCCATTAGCGACTGCATCGCCGCCGCACCGGCCAGCGACATGCTGCCGCGCGCCACTTCCTGGAGCGCCACGCAGAATTCGGTGAGGCCCATGCCGCTGCCACCCGCATCTTCCGGATAGCGCATGCCGAACATGCCCAGGCCCGCCAGTTCGGCCATCAGTTCGCGCGGGTAGGCGCGCGCCTCGTCCAGCGCCGCCGCCTGCGCGGCGATGCGCTGGTCGCAAAAGCGCGCAAACGTGGCGCGCACCGCTTGTTGTTCTTCTGTCAGGTCGAAGTTCATGCCGGCTCGCCGTCGCTCATGCCGTAGCTGTGTTTGGCCGCCTCGGGCGAGATGATCCCGTTCGCCACCTCCTGCGCCAGCAGCGCGCGGTCGCGCTTTTTCGGGTCGCCGTAGCCGCCGCCGCCGCCGGCCTGCTGGTGGTAGCGGGTTCCCTTTGGCACGCCGGTAATCAGGTCCTTGTTCCTCGGCACCACGAGCTGGCCATCCGGATAGTGAAGGCGGATGAAATTGAGGGTGCCTTCGCCTCCGCCGAACAGGCCGAAGGCCGGTTCGAAATCGCCGTCGCCGAAGGTCACAAGCTGGGTGTCGTCCGAGCCGATCTCGAAGATCGTTTCCACACCGAGTCCGCCGCGCCATTGCCCGGCCCCGGCCGAGTCGATCAGCAATTCGTGCTTGACCAGCGTGTGCGGGGTCTGCTGCTCGAACATCTCGTAGTCCTGGTCGAGCACGCCGCCGGACGCGTCGATCATGCCGATATGGTCGTAGCCGTCGGTGCCGAGCATCGCTCCTGAGCCGCCCTTCAGGCCCATGAAGCCGATGTCGACGTATTTCTCGTCGCTGCGCGGGTCGATGCCGGTGGTGAGCGAGCACAAAAGGTTGTTCCAGCCTGCCGTGACGCGCTCGGGCATCACCGGCGCCAGCGCGCGCTGGATCGCATCGGCGTTCGGCGGGCACAGGTGGTTGCCGAAGGTGGTGGCCTTGGGGTAGGCCGCGTTCAGGATCGTGCCTTCCGGGATCACGATCTCGATCGGCTGCACCATGCCCTCGTTGTGCGGGATGTCCGGGTTCACCATTTGCAGCAGGGTCAGTATGGTGGCCGAGGCGCTCGAGGTGAAGGTGCCGTTGACGAAGCCGTTGGTCTGGGCGTCGGTGCGCGAGTAGTCGAACTTGATGCTGCGCTCGCACACCTCGATATCGACGCGGATGGTGAATTTCGAGCCGGGATGACGGCCGTCGTAATACACATAACCCTCGCCGGCGTAATGGCCATTCGGAATCTTGGCGATTTCCGCTTCCATCATCTTGCGCGTCGCGTCGAACAACGCCTGCTTGTGCGACTCGTAGCTGTCCACCCCGTACTTGCGCAGCAGCTCGAGCAGGCGCCGTTCGCCCACGGTGCAGGCGCCGATTTCCGCCTTCATGTCGTGCTGGACGATGTCGAAGCGGATGTTCGCGAAAATCAGGTTCCACACGTCCTTGCGCAGCTTGCCTTTTTCGATCACCTTGACCGGCGGGATGCGCAGCGCCTCCTGCCAGACTTCGACCGCATTCGGGTTGTAGCCGCCGGCCACGTTGCCGCCGATGTCGGCCTGGTGTCCCTTGACCGCGGTCCACGCAACGAGCTTGCCTTCCAGGAAAATCGGCTTGTAGACGGCCACGTCGTTGTTCTGGTTGCCGAGGCTGAATACGTCGTTATGGAAGATCACGTCGCCCGGATGGAGGTCGTCGCCAAAGTACTCCTTGATGTACTTGCATACGGGCGCCAGCGAAAACGCCAGGATCGGCAGGTTCTCGGTCTGTTCCAGCATGTTGCCGTCGCCGTCATACAGGCCCGTCACGTAATCCTTCGCCTCGCACAGGATCGGCGAGCGCGTGGTCTGCGCCATCGAGATGCTCATTTCGTCCGTGATGGCCTTGAAACTGCGCGCATACACGGAAAGCAGGATCGGGTCAATTTTCACGTTGCTCATGCCAGGGCCTCTTTCTCTTCTTTCGAATCGGATTGCGCGGCGGCGTGCAGGCCCGACTTGACCAGGTCTTCGCGCCCTTTTCGGAACAGCGCGAACGAACCATAGCCATCGACCACGCAGTCGAAGGAAGCACTCACGAAGATCGCGGTGGTTTCCTGTTCGATCATGGCCGGACCGTGAATCCGGTTGCCGTAGGCCATGCGATGGCCGTCATACAGCGCGACGCTGGCGAACGCCTGGGTTTCGGGAATATAGATGCGGCGCTCGCCCTTGAGCGCGGCGCTGGCGTCCGCGCCAGCCCAGCGCTCCTTGCGGTGCGACGGCTTGTCGGTCAGGCCGACCGCCTGCACCCGCACGTTGATGATTTCCACCGGCGTGTTCTCCTGCTCCAGCGAATAGCCGTACAGGCGGTTATGCTCGGCGTGGAAGGCGCGCGCGATGGCGGCGCTGTCGCGCGCGGCGAGCAGCGCGTCGGACACCGCGAACGACACCTCGTGGTACTGCTTGATGTAGCGGCAGTCGAAGGTGACGACATTGCTGCGGCGCGCTTCCGGGATGCGCTCCTCGGCGAGCTGGCGCACGCCTTCGCGCGACATGGCGTCGATGATGAGGCCCAGTTTTTCCCAGTCGATCCGTTCAAGGCGGGCCACGAAGGTGCGCACGAAATCGTGCTTCAGGTCGCTCATCAGCATGCCGAAGGCGCACAGCACGGACGATTCGCGCGGAATGATCTGGAACGGTATTTCCAGCTCTTCGCAGATCAGGCAGGAATGAATCGGCCCGGCGCCGCCGGCCGGAATGAAGGGAAACTCGCGCGGATCGAAACCGCGCTTGATGGTCACTTCGCGCACGCCCTGCGCCATGTTGTTGCACGCCACCCGGTACATGCCGGCCGCCGCTTCCTCGATGGACAGGCCCATCGGCTTTGCGATGTGTTCTTCGATGGCGCGGCGCGCGGCGCCCACGTCGAGCTTCATCTTGCCGCCGGCGAAAAACTCGGGATCGAGGTAACCGAGCACCACGTTGGCGTCGGTGGTGGTGGGCAGCTGGCCACCCTGCATGTAGCAGGCCGGCCCCGGCGCGGCCCCCGCGCTTTGTGGCCCCATGCGCAGCATGCCGCCTTCGTCGAGCCAGCCGATCGACCCGCCGCCCGCGCCAATGGTGTGGATATCGAGCATCGGCAAGGCGATCTTGTGGCGCGCGATTTCACCATCGTTCTTGATCATCGGGCTGCCTACGGCGACCGAGGCCTCGAAGCTGGTTCCGCCCATGTCGGTCGTGATGCAGCGGTCCTGGCCGTGTGCGCCGACATAGAACAGGCCGGCGCCGGGTCCGCCTGCCGGGCCCGACAGCAGCGTGAGCGCCGCTTTTTCGCGCGCCAGCTGGGGCGAGATCACGCCGCCGTTCGACTGCATGATCAGCAGCAGGCCCTGGAACCGGGCCTGCCTGAGGCGCGCCACCAGCTGGTCGAGGTAGTGATTCAGTTTCGGTCCGACGTACGAATTGAGGGCCGTGGTGCTGATGCGTTCGTAGAAACGGATCGAAGGCAGCACATCGGTCGAGACGCTCAGGTAGGCCTCGGGCATCTGCTCGCGCACCAGCGCCGCCGCAGCCTGTTCATGCGCCGCATTCGCGAACGAATTCATGAAGCAGATCGATACCGCCTGTACCCCTTCGCGCTTGAACAGGGCGATCGCCTGGCTGACCTGTTCCAGGTCGAGCGCAGCGGTCTGCGTCCCGTTGCGGTCCAGGCGGCCCCGGATGCCGGCGCGCAGCTTGCGCTGCACCAGCGGCTTTACATTCGTATAGCGGTTGTTGTACTGTTCCTCGCGGATCCCGCGCCGCATTTCCAGCGCGTCGCGCACGCCTTCGGTGGTCAGGAGGCCGCAACGGGCGCCGTTGCCGGTCAGGGTGGCGTTGGTGGTTACCGTGGTGCCGTGCACGATGGTGTCGATACGCGGCGCGAAGTCGGCCAGCGACAGATCCAGGCTGGCGGCGATGTCGGTCAGGCCGTTGACGACGGCGATCGACGGGTCCGACGGTGTCGACAAAGTCTTGAAGATGGCCGGCTCGGCGCCATCGCGGGTGACGACGAAATCGGTAAAGGTGCCACCGACGTCAATTCCTATTTTTAGTGCCATTGCGTGGACTCCATCATGGTAGTTGGCATGGATTTATTTCGTGGTGGATGCGTCAGGCGCGCTCGATCATTCGGCGTACGTCGTCCTTGCGGATCTTGCCGACGGCGGTGCGCGGCAGGCGCTCCATGAAGAGCACTTGCTTCGGATGCTTGTAGCGCGCGATGCGTCCTTCAAACAGGGACAGGATGTCCTGCGCTGTGATCTTGCTGGCGGGGGCAAGCACCACCACCGCCACCACGATCTCTCCCCAGCGCGGGTCAGGCCGGCCGACCACGGACGATTCGACGATATCGGGGCACTCGGAGAGCACGTTTTCGATCTCGGCCGGATAGATGTTTTCGCCGCCCGAAATGATCATGTCCTTGACACGGCCGTCGACATACAGGAAGCCGTCGGCATCCCAATGCCCGATATCGCCGGTGTGGAGCCAGCCGTCGACCAGTGCGGCGGCATTGGCCTCCGGCGCCTTCCAGTAGCCGAGCATCACGTTCGGGCCGCGCACGATGATTTCACCGCTGGCGCCGCATTCGACGTCATGGTCGGCCGGGTCCACCACCCGCACCCGGCAGTGCGCGGCCGGGCGTCCGGTCGAACCGGCCTTGGGAACGGCGTCGCCCGCCTTGAGGCAGGCGGCAATGGGACAGGTTTCGGTCGAGCCGTAGACCTGCACCAGTGGCACCCCGCGCGCGTGCACGGCGCGAATCAGCCGGTCGGGCACGGTGGTGGAACCGGTGGTGATCATGCGCAGGCTGGAAAGGTCGGCGCTGTGCCAGCGCGGGCTGGCCATCATCATCTCGAGCTGGGCCGGCACCAGCACCGTGAGCGTGATGCGTTCACGTTCGATGGCGTCGAAGGTGGCATCGACTTCGAACTTCGGATGCAGCACCACGGTGCAGCCGGCGGCAAGGGCAGGCGTGGTCTGGTTATTGAGGCCACCGACATGGAACAGCGGCAGCGTGGTGAGGATGATGTCGTCGGCACTGAGCGCGTGCATGTCCGCGCTGTTGGAGGCATTCCAGTCGAGCGCGCCCTGGCTGAGCAGCACGCCTTTCGGTTTGCCGGTCGAGCCGGAGGTATAGCAGATCAGCAGCGCCGTATCGGAGCCGGCGTGCGCATCGGGCACGGCGTCGGCTTCGCGCCCGAGGAAATCCTGCCACGTGCTCCAGCCCTCGGCTGCGGCGCCGAAGTGCACCAGCTCGGTGTTCGGGAACGCGCCCTTCGATGCGTCGGTCTGCTCGAAGAACTGGGCTTCGACAAACAGCACCGTGGGCGGGCAGTCGGCCAGCATCTGGCGATGTTCGGGACCGGCCAGGCGCCAGTTGAGCGGCATGAACAGGGCGCCCAGGCGGGCGCAGGCAAACAGCAGTGCCAGCATTTCCGGGCTGTTCAGGCCGAGGTAGGCAACGCAGTCGGCGCGCCCCACGCCGGAGGCGGCCAGCTTCGATGCCAGCTGCCGGATCAGCGCTGCCAGCTCGCCATACGACAGATCGCGGCCGGTAAAGCGCAGCGCCAGCTTGCCGGGGGTCAGGCCGGCATGATGTTCTATCCACTCGGACAGAGCCATACGTGTTCTCCTCCAAAAGCCGAAGGGCGTTCAGGACGCCTCTGCGGTGGGCGCGCGGCCCCCGTTCGGTCATTTACTCACCGTCTCAACGGGCACCCCTCGTGCCCCCGTTCAAAAGCGTTTGATGCTATGCGTCGCACACCTGCAGCACGACCGCCATCGCGGTGTCGCCTGCGGCGCAGCCGGCGAACAGGCCGTAGCCGCCGCCGCGTATCGCCAGTTCCTCGATCAGTTCGATGATCGAGCGCGTTCCCATCGGCGCCTGTGGATGACCCCACACCAGCGAGGAACCGTAATTGTTCATTTTCATCAGGTCGACGCCGGTTTCCTGCGCAAAGAACAGGTCGTTGACGGCGAACGGGTTATGCGTCTTGATGGCGCTCATGCGGTCGATCGACAAGCCGGCCTGCTCGAGTGCGCGGCGCGCCGCCGGCACGGTCGCAGCCGGCATGTGCGCGAGCGCGGCGCGCGCCAGCCCGAAGCCGTGCAGGCGCACCGCGATCCTGGGATTGGTGGACAGCTCACGCGCCTTTTCGGGCGTGGTGACGACGAGGGCGGCGTTGCCGTCCGCGGGATGGGTCTGGCCGCCGAAGGTGACGCTGCCGCCCTGCTGCACCGGGGCCAGTTTGGCCAGTCCTTCGGCGCTCGAATAATTGATGCCTTCGTCGCCAGCGAGCGTGCTTGCGATCTTCTTGAAATCGGGCGTCGGCGCATCGAAGGGCAATGTCATGAAGCGTTTCAGGAAGGCCGAATCGTCCTGCAGAGCGCTGCGGTACTGCTCTTCGCGGCGCAGCACCACTTCGTGCTGGCGCTCGGTGCCGATGCCGCTGGCGGCAGCCACGTTTTCGGCCGTCTGCAGCATCGAATGGCCGCCCAGCGGGTCGCAGCCGAAGTTATTCATCACCCAGTCCTCGGCCATGCCGGTGCCGCCCGGGCCGCGCGGATTGGGATAGTACAGATGAGGTCCGTTCGAGGTCCGGTCGCAGTTGATGGCCAGCGCCACGCTCGCCATTCCGCACTCGATTTCCTGGGTTGCCGCCAGCAGCGTGCGCACGGCCTCGGTTGCACCGATCATGCCGAGCAACCACGGAGCGCCGTAGAAAGCGAATTTTTGCGGCACCGAGATGCCCAGCACGCCGTAGTCGAACACGGCCGGGTCGATGTCGCGCCTGGCCAGTTCGCGGCGCGCCACCCAGGCCGCGAATTGAAGGCTGTGCAGGTTGGCAAAACTGCCCTGCCAGCGCGCAAAGGGCGTGCTCCAGTAGGCGCCGTAGGGAATTTCAGCTTTGTAGGTCATGGCCGGTCCGATTCCTCAATGATGGGAACTACACTTGATTGTTTTTTTTCTTCCTGGTCTTCGGCGCGCTTGCGGCGGCGTTGCGTTCCCGTAGTCCCACCGCGGCGATGAATGCGTTGCGCGCTTCGGTGAGGTGCTCGCGCATGGCCGCCGCCGCAGCGTCCTCGTCACCGGCGCCAATGGCGGCGGCGATGCGTTTCAGGCCGCGCAACACGACCGCGCGTACGGACGCCTTGTCCAGGGTGAGGATGCGCAAGTGCTGCACGTGATCGGCGTACATTTCGGCTGCGTGAACCAGGCGCGAATTTGGCACCAGCGACAGCCACGTGGTGCGAAAGCGCCGGTTCGCTTCCGTGAAGGCGTCGTTGTCGCCAGCCTTGTGAGCAGCCATGCTCGACTCGAGCGCCAGCATGATGGGAGCGCAGGTCGCCGGGTCGGCCAGGCGCGCGACATGGCGCAGCGCTTCAGGCTCGATCAGGATGCGCACTTCATAGATATCGTCGATGTCGGCCAGGCTGAGCGAGGGCACCACGAAGCTGCGCCCGTCGGAACGCACCAGGCCCTCGCTGGCCAGGCGGGTGAGCGCTTCGCGCACAGGGGTGCGCGACACGCCCAACTGGGCTGCCAGTTGCACTTCCTGGAGCGGCTGTCCGGACGCGATCTTTCCGTTGCGGATATTGGCGCGCAGCGCCTGGTAGACACGGCCGCCAAGTGCGACAGGACGTTCAACGGGTTCTAGCAACGACACCATGGATGCTCTCCGATTCGATGGGAACGCGATACTTTCGTTCCGTGGACAGTGGATACTGTATACATTCGAGCCGGCGGAGAAAACGGCGCAGGTCAAGGTTTTGGGAATTCGTCAGTATCGCGGGGCAGCGTCGTTAATTCAAAGCGTGGCCTGGCAGCTATGTGTCAAGACGTTCTCGCGGGCCTGCAGACACTCGCTTGGAAAACGCCTTCAGGTCTTGTTCGACCAGGCAGGTGATCGCGCCCGCATTCGCTCCTTGCGGGTTGATCCATTGGATTTGGCGCAGGGCTTGGAAAGAGTTGCGGGCAAGCGTCGAACCTACGACGAACGAATTTCATTGACCGATAACGAAGAAGCCACGCGCCTCGCCAATTGCCTTGCCGGCGCGGCGCTACGCGCTTGATCCGCAGGCGCAGCGCGCAAAGTGCGACCACCGGACATGAGCTTGAACCTGCCCACCAGTTGCGATAGATGATCAGCCTGTTGTTTCATGGTTGCGGCGGCGGCCGCCGCCTGTTCCACGAGGGCCGCATTTTGCTGGGTTATCTGGTCCATCTGCATGATGGCCTGATTGACCTGTTCTATGCCGGTACTTTGTTCGCGGCTGGAACAAGAGATTTCGCCCATGATCGAGGTCGCCCGGTTGACTGAATCGACAATGTCATGCATGGTCTTGCCGGCGTCGTCCACCAGTTTTCCACCGGCGTCGACCTGCGCCACCGAATTGCCAATGAGCGTCTTGATTTCCTTGGCCGCGGTTGCGCTGCGCTGCGCAAGACTGCGCACTTCAGAGGCCACGACAGCGAAGCCACGTCCTTGCTCGCCGGCGCGCGCCGCTTCGACCGCTGCATTCAGGGCCAGGATGTTGGTCTGGAATGCGATACCATCGATCACGCCAATGATGTCGGCTATCTCGTTTGAACTTTTCTTAATCGAGTCCATCGTGCTGACGACATGGCCGACCGCGCCGCCTCCCTGGAGCGCGATGGCGGAGGTGGCCAGCACCAGGTCGCTGGCCTCATGCGCATGGTCGGCATTTTGCCTGACGGTGGCGGTCAGCTCCTCCATGGCCGAAGCCGTTTCTTCCAGGCTCGATGCCTGGGATTCGGTGCGCGCCGACAAGTCGTGAACGCCATCGGCAATGTCGCCGGCGCCGGAGTTGACCGAGTCGCTTGCCTGCGTTATTTGTCCGATCAAAAGCTTTACGTTAATCTGCAATACCTTCAAGGACTGTATGATTTTTGTTATTTCATCTTGACCCGTCGCGACAATTTTTCCGGTCAAATCGCCAGAGCTCATCAGTTCAATGTCTCCCAAGGCACGTTTGAGGGGAACGACAACGCTTCTATAAATCATGAATCCTGAAACCACGGCCAGGATCACACCCAATATCGCTACCGCAACTGCCAATCCAGCAAAGTTCCGGCTCGCGTCGTCCTGCAACGCCCAGGCAAAGATTGCATTGACCGCCGACAAAACGGAAAACGCGCCGAACGCCATGGCCAGCCTGGCAGCGATTGACAGGTCTTTGAATACACGCAGAAATGCCAGTGGAGAGCGTACCAGCGCAGCGCCTTCGCGAATGACAAGCTGTTTATTGCCGGACTTGATCGCGCGGTAGGCTTCGTCCGCAGCCATGACGGCGTCCCGCGCCGGCTTGCCCCTGATCGACGTGTAGCCGACCACCTTGCGCTGTTCGATCAAGGGCGCAACATTGGCTTCGACCCAGTAGTGATCGCCGTTCTTGCAACGGTTCTTGACCAGGCCGGTCCAGGCTTTGCCAAGTTGCAGGGTGCGCCAAAGATCATCAAACGCTTCCTCTGGCATATCGGGATGGCGCACGATATTGTGCGGTTTCCCCATCAGTTCTGCTTCAGAAAATCCGCTTATGCGCAGAAAATCCTGATTGGCGTAGGTAATCTTCCCCTTCAAGTCAGTCTTGGTAACAATCGTTTCCCAATCCTGCAAGATATATTCTTTGTTTGTGACTGGTAAGTTCGAGCGCATTTCTTCCCTGGCGACTTATTTAATTGTTCATGAAAAAAACCGTTGCAGCACAAGCTTGGGTCTACCCGTCCTGGCCGATGCGCAAGCCATACGCCCGCGCGACCGCATCGATGTCCGCATCCGGTGGCCGCGCGTAATATCCTTTGCGCGATACCTTCAGGCCCGAGGTGCGCCGCAGGACCACCATCGCTTCCGTCATCTTCAGCAGCGCGCCCGATGCGTCGAGCACCACCGCTCCGTCGATCTCGGCAAGTCCATTGCGCACGCCGATCAGGTTCATCATGCCGCAACCGAGCAGGATCACCTCGGCTCCCTGCGCCACCGCCGTTCGTCCGGCCTGCCGGATGCGTTCGAGGCAGGCGCCGGCGTCGCCGCCCAGGCCGGCCATCAGTTCGTCGAATGGCAGGTCGAACGAGACCAGCGGACCGGCATGTTTTTCAAGCCCGTATTTGGAAATCAGGTCGGCGTGGAACTTGGTGTTGAACGCTGCCGTGTGCGACAGCACCGCGAAGCGCCGGCCCAGCGTGCAGGCCAGGTGCATGGCGGTTTCGCCCAGGCTCACTACCGGTATGTCGAGCGCTTCCTTCAGTTCGTCGAGCACCGGGTCGAGAAAGCAGCCGAGCGCGATGGCGTCGTAGCCTTCGCGCTCGGCGCGCAGCGCGCTTTCGAGCAGCGCGCGGTTGTTGAGGAAGTCGAAAGCCCGGTAATGCAGCTGGCTGGTCTCCAGCGCCAGGGCCGGCACGCCGCGAACGGTCAGCGTGGTGCCGGCCGCGCAGCGCTCTCCCGCATGGCTGCGGATCGCATCGGCATAATGCGGAAAGCGCTCCAGGGCGGTGCTGCTTTGCCACAGGATGCGCATGCCGTCGGCGGGCTTCATCGTGCCGCAGCGCGTCAGATGCGCACGCCCATGCGATAGCCTTCGTGGATCGCCGCTTCCAGCCCGCGCGGGATGACTGCGTCGCCGGCGCCGTGCAGTTCGTCGACCATCCACTGGAACTCGTTGAACAAGTCATGGTTCGGCTTGCGCGGCCCGGCGATCACCACCATGTCGGTTTCCACGAAAATTTCCTCGCCCTTGGCGGTCCTGATGGTCGCGCCCTCTGCCGTGACCTTGACCAGCTGGCTCGAGGTGAGGGTCCTGATTTCCAGTTCCTCCACCCAGGCGCTGTGGCGCCATTTGAAGGAGGGAATGACGTCGCCGGCGATGCGCTTGTCTTCTTCGACCAGCACCAGCTGGTGGCCGGCCTTGGTCAGCGTCTCGGCCAGCGTCAGCCCGATCTTGCCGGCGCCGACCATCACGATGCGCTTGGCCGGCTTGACCTTGCCGTGGGCCAGGTCGAGCGCGTCCACCAGCAGCTCGGAGCCTGCAAGGTGGCGGTAGGCGCCCATGTCGGTGCGCGCGCCGGCCGCAACCAGGCAGACGTCGTACTGGTGCAGGATGGTGCGCATGAACTTGGCGTTCGCTTCGGTGTTGAAGCGCATCTCGACCCCGAGTTTTTCGGCCA
>Ga0208123_100300_pt1 | contig 22361 bp, 19 predicted proteins | sample LakWasMe92_HOW11_2_FD_183914 | JGI IMG/M metagenome (GOLD analysis project Ga0208123, IMG submission 183914) | Freshwater sediment methanotrophic microbial communities from Lake Washington under simulated oxygen tension - Sediment Metagenome... | ecosystem: Environmental > Aquatic > Freshwater >... | reverse complement strand
CTTGAATTAAAGTTAATTATTGAGCTAGACGGTTCACAGCATTTTGAACAAGCGGCCTATGATGAAGAAAGGAGTTTTTACCTTACACAACGTGGATTTAAAGTGATTCGTTTCTGGAACAATGAGACTATTGAAAATACTGAAGGTGTTTTAGAGAAAATTTATTTGGTTATTTTAGAGATTACAGGCAGGGAAAAATGATTATATTATTTCCCCTCACCCAACCCTCTCCCTTTGGAGAGGGCTTTTTCTTGGCACTAATGAACTCTGTGCTTAGCCTCGTAAATTGCAGGGAAACTTAATAAATGGATGCATTAGTCATGTTAATTCCTTTAATGCCGCTGGTCGCCGCTGCGGCTATCGGCATGGGCCAGCTGTTCGGCGCCATCAGCGGCGAGGCCGATGAAAGCATAACGGCGGATATAGCAAACTGGACCCTTAGCATGTCCTGCCTGCTGACCTTGACCTTACTGGTCTCCGGCCTGCTGGGTAAAAATACCGGCTTCTACACGGTAGGGCATTGGCTGAACAGCGATACCCTGGACATACAGATAAACTTTATTACCGGCGGATTTAATGTCCGTTTGGCCGCGCTGTTTTCAGTATTGCTGACCCTAGTCAGCCACTTTTCAGTTAACTACCTGCATCGGGAAGCGGGTTATCACCGGTTCTTTTTTATGCTGTGCCTGTTTGCTTTTGCAATACTGTTGCTGGTGTTGTCGGGCAACGCGGTCGGCACCTTTATCGGCTGGGAAGTTGCAGGATTATGCTCCTATTTTTTGATCGCCTACGCTTATGACCGCCCGGTTGCCGTGGCTAACGCGACGCGCGTTTTTGTTACCAACCGTATCGGCGACGCCGCGTTCGTGTTGGGCGCGGGCTTAAGTTACGCCTGGCTTGATAGCGTTAATTGGAGCAATATCAATGCCGCATCGGTCGAGTTCAGCCCTGGCGAAGCGACTGCAATTGCGTTGTGTTTTGCGGTCGCCGCCTTTGCCAAATCGGCGCAGCTGCCGTTCACGCCCTGGCTGGCCAGGGCGATGGAAGGGCCTACGCCGTCAAGCGCGGTATTTTACGGGGCGGTCATGGTACATGCCGGGGTTTATCTGATCATTTTACTAAGGCCGATTTTTGAGCATGCGCCGTTGGCCATGGCGGTGGTCGCTATCGTGGGCGCGATGACGGCGGTTTATGGTTTTGTGGTTGGCTTGACCCAAACCGATGTTAAAAGCTCATTGATTTTCGCGGCATCCGGGCAATTGGGCTTGATGTTCCTGGAATGCGGCTTGGGGTTTTGGCAGCTGGCCGGCTGGCATCTTTGCGCTCATGCGGTGGTTCGCGGTTATCAATTCCTGACCGCGCCGTCGCTGATGCATAATATGCCGAGTCATTATATAGAGGCCTCGCGGCGCAAAGCGCCTGACCGCGCTCACAGCCATCGCCTGCGTCGCGTCGGCGATGTTCCGGCCTGGGTTTATGTCGCGTCTTTACAGCGTTTCTGGCTGGATCCGATTACCGATTGGGCCTTGGTCAAACCGGTGCGCGGCTTGGCGCACGATCTGAGTTATTTCGACGATCATATCATTGACCGAATCATGGGCGCTCCCGCTCCGGCCATCCGGACGCTATCGTCGTTGGCGCAACTGGAAGAACAGCGGGTTGGCGCGCGCCTGGATAATGACTCCGATACATTCGCCCAAGGCAGCGGCGTGGCGGGACAATTGACCGAATGGATGGCGGCCGTTCTGCACTGGTTCGAGGACCGTTTTGTATTGCGCGGCATCGGTAAAAATGCAATCAATTACGGTCGAGAACTTGGACATATCGCCAACCGGTTTGAACAAGCGGTGCTCAGACCCCGCTATCTGGTGTTGTTTGTGTTTATAACATTGTTAGTTGCATTTTGAGGCGATGTTACGCACCTCTAATGGGGAAGATGCGACCCACAAAAAACAGTCCACGAAAAACACGAAAGGCACGAAAAAAACAGATGAGAAAGACGCATCAGGCAACGCTGCACGGTAAATTTGTATTAACCAAGCCTTACGATTTACATGCTGCGAGTAAGTGTATTTAAAGGTGTTTTATTGCAACCACTTCTTAATTGATCAGATTAAGAGATAACAATATGTTTTTTTTATAATAAAACTTCATAGAACGAATTTACCCTGGACAACACTGAGCGTCACTTACTGCAAGGATAAAACTTTTTCGTGCCTTTCGTGCTTTTCGTGGACGATGCGTAACTTCAATTATTAATGAGAACTTACCCCCTGATGGATATTACTGTTACTCCCTGGTCGGCATCGGCGGCCTTTCCGCTGCTCACTATGCTGACGCTGGTTCCGCTGGCGGCTATGGTCGCTATCCTGTTTTCGCGGTCGTCGACTATTGCACTGCGTTTCGGCTTCGCCGGAGCGTCGTTGACGCTATTGCTGAGCATCTATCTGCTGACTGTGTTCGATTCTGCCACGCCCGGCATTCATCTGGTTGAGCAGGCGCATTTTGCAGGTCTCAGTTACAGCGTCGGCGTCGATGGCACGAATATTTTATTTATCCCGCTGACCGCCGTTTTAACCTTGCTGGCGTTGATCTATACCTTGATCACCCGGCATGCGACCGACCGGCTTTTTATTGCCTGCCTGCTGGGTTATGAAACCGTATTGATCGGCGCATTTGCCGCGCTGAATGTGATGCAGTTCTGGCTATGGTGCGTGCTGGAATTGATTCCTGTGGCGCTGTTGACCATTCATGCCGGAACCGGGCAAAACCGGCGCTGGGTCGTCGTGCAATTGCTGCAATACTGGGTCAGCGGCTTGCTGATGACCTTGGCCGGATTTTTGTTGCTGGCTTTCGGTTTGATCGATGCCGAACATGCGCTGACCTTCGATTGGCTGACGCTAAAACAGAATAACGCCTATCTGCACGATGAGGTGTTGATTTTTATTCTGCTGTTGTTCGGCTTTGCGATCCGCATGCCGTTATTTCCGTTTCACGGCTGGTTGCCGGTGTTGGCGGAACAAGGCACGGTCGCCAGCGCGGTCATTTTTCTGGTGGGTTTGAAATTGGGCATTTATGCGGTCATTCGTTTCATTTTGCCGATGGTGCCGGGAGTCGCCGAACAATGGGCCGGATTTGTGGTGACGCTGGGTTTGATCAGCATTTTTTACGGCGCGTTGCTGGCGCTGATGCAAATCAATATCCGCCGCTTACTGGCTTTTGCGGTCATCAGTCAAACCGGAATGCTGGTTATCGGCACCTTCTGTTTTAACGAGAACGGCCTGGAAGGCAGCCTGTTGCTGTCAGTGGCATACGGTTTGGCGATGGCGGGCATGCTGTTCAGCGTCGGCCTGATTTATGAGCGCTGTAGAACCGCGTATCTGCCGCGCCTGGGCGGGTTGTTCGATACCAACGGCACGTTGGCCTTGTTGTTTTTGATTTCGGCGCTGAGCACCATGGTGATGCCCGGTACGCCGGGGTTCGATGCGGCGCATTTGCTGGTTGAAGGGATTATCGAGGAAGACGGCTGGCTGCTCGCCATTGCTATTTTGATCGGCAACGTGATGTCCGCCGCTTTTTTGTTATGGGCGTTCCAACGGATTTTCATGGCGAATCCCAAGCGCGCTGAACAACCCTATAATTGCGCGCATCACCCGGTCTGGAAGGAGCGTTTTATTACCGTGGCGATTTGCCTGTTGCTGATCGGCACCGGTTTTTATACCACGCCGTGGCTGAATTTTATCGATCAGGATGCGGCGGCTATCGGCAGGCAATTTCCGATGCATGGCGCGCAACTTCCCCTCAATCCCCCTTTTTCAAACGGGGAAGTCAGCCAGCCTTCCGATGCCGACGTCAAGGACGGTCAACATGAGTAATGCCGGTTTTCCCGTTTTAAGCCTGATTATTTTACTGCCTTTATTGGGTGCGTTTGCGGTAGCCGTTACGGGTAATATCCGTCTGGCCAAGCACATTGCGCTGTTGTTTGCCGTGCTGGAATTAATCGCAACAGGGGCAGTGGTGCAGTTGTTTAATGCCGGGCTGGCCGATTTTCAACTGGTCGAACAGTATGACTGGATACCCAGCCTGCATATCGAATACCTGATCGGCGTGGACGGCATTTCAGTGTTATTTTTGCCGATGTCCGCGCTGTTGACCTTAATGGCGATCGTCGCTTCATGGAATTCGGTGCAACATCTGGCCCGTTTCCATTTTGCCTTATTGTTGGCCTTGGAAGGCATCACCATCGGCGTGTTTTTGGCGCTGGATATGGCGCTGTTCTTTTTGTTTTGGGAACTGACTTTGCCGCCGATTTTCTTCTTGATCGGCTTATGGGGCATCGGTTCGGGGCGGCGCAGCGCGGCGATAAAATACACGCTGTTCATGCTGTTCGGCGGCGTGCCGCTGCTGTTTGCGATTATCGTATTGGCAGTCAACCACGCCACCGCAGTCGGCGGCAGCATTCCGCAAGACATGGCTTTCAGCCTGCCGGTCTTATTGGCAACGGCATTGCCGGATAACTTGCAAGCCTTGGTATTTTTATTATTACTGCTCGGATTTGCCGTCAAGGCGCCGCTGGCGCCGTTTCATACCTGGCTGCCCACCGTCGCCATGGAAGGTCCGACGCAATTGACCGCCGTATTGACCGGCTTGAAACTCGGCGCTTTCGGCATCATCCGTTTTGCGATGCCGCTGGCGCCGTCCGCCGCCGTTCAATACAGCTGGGTGCTGGGCATACTCGGCGCGATCACGCTGGTGTATAGCGCGTTGATTGCGTTGCAGCAAACCAATCTGCGCCGCTTGCTGGCTTATGCCAGCGTCAGCCATGTCGGCTTGGTTATCGTCGGCATTGCGTCGTTGAACATGCAGGGCATTCAGGGAGCGATTTTTCAATTGCTGAACTTCACGATGATTGCCGGTTCCCTGATGCTGGTGGCCGGATTTATCCAGCATCGCTTGGGCAGCACCGAAGCTATCCATTTGGGCGGCTTGGCTAAAGTCATGCCGCGCCTGACCAGTTTTTACTTTTTATTTGCGCTGGCCAGCATAGGCCTGCCCGGAACCAGCGGCTTTCCCGCCGAATTATTGCTGATTGTCAGCACCATGCTGGCGCATCCCAGCATCAGCATCGCTGCTTTGATTGGCGCGGTACTCAGCGCCGCTTATATGTTGTCGTTTACCCGCCGCGCGTTTTTCGGACCCATCACTCAAACCAGCGTCAAACAGGTGCAGGATTTACGTCCACGCGAGCTGACGCTGTTGTGCGTGTCGGCGTTGTTAATCTTGGGCTTCGGTTTTTTCCCTAATGGCGTGTTGAAAACCAATCGGGCAACGGCGGAAGCTTGGTTGAGCCGGTTAATGGATCAGCCGGTAATGGCAAGCAAGGCTGAGCAGGATTAAAAGATGTGCGGCACTCATTCATTGTAAATATGAAGTAACTCTTCAGCTAAGCAGCGTCCGCAGATCGCAGATAGATAGCCACCTCTCCTGATGGAGGGGGCTGGGGTGAGGAGAAATTGAACCGCTACACTTCATAGCTGCATGGATACTGGAAAGCGGCTAAATAAAAAATAAAAAGGGATCAAGCCGTGCGTTGTGGATGTTTAAAATAAAAAATTGCCCATACACAATGTAAGGCACCTTCTTTTTTCATTCTTTCACGGTCTCTTGGACTTACGCAACCTCACGCGCCGCCTCTTCAATAATACTATCAGGCACGCCAAGCTTTTTTAACGCCGCAATCAACTTGGCTTCCTTACTCAAGGCAAACTGCGCTTCGTCTCGGCGCAAACCTTCGCTAATGTACGACTTTAATAATGGCTGATAGCCGGAAAAGCCTTTGCAGGGTGCAATAACCTTCATGGATTCCACCACATCGACCGGAATGCGCAAAGTGATCGAGGTCATGGGACGGTCTTTAATTAAGCGGTTTTTAACTGTGTCAGAAATCATATTCATTGCGCTCCGTTAGCGTGGCCCTGCGGGCCGAAATAAGCCGGATAAACCACCTTCAACCTCAATATGCACAACAAATAGCAACCGGCCTTTTTCATCGTAGCCGATAACCGCGTCACGCGATTCATGATTGCGGCCTGCATCAACCAGTTTTAAAAACGGGTCGAAGAAAGCTTCGGCAGCTTGGTCGAAAGTAATCCCGTCATGTTTGATTGCGTTCGCCGCAGCTTTGCGGGCATTACAGACAAAGTTGACGCCGTTTTTCTCGTAGTGAATATCCATATGCATAAGATTAATGCAATGTATTGGCTTTGTAAATACAAATGATGGGTGGTTTGCTGCTTTATGACGGAACGCAAATTTAGAAGCAATTGATGGTCTCAAGTAGCAAGTCACCAAAAAGAAGGCGTTTTAGGTGGTTAGCAACGTCAGCTGGCATGTTTAAAGAAACCAACCCAGGCGATCAATAAAAAATTAAAACAAAATAGATTTAAAACAACTTTGTTTTAATTTTAATTTACTATAAGATATGCTCGGTCCCTTAGGAGAAATGCCATGCCCCTTGATTTTAATACCGCCCTCTATGGTCGCCATGCAGAAACCGATGCGATTTTTCGCCGCTTTTCCGCAGGCAAAAACCTGCTTATGCCTGGGCCTCGGCGGCTAGGCAAGACTTTTGTGTTGGAACGCCTGGAAGATCGGGCAGAAGCGAAGGGTTATTGCGCGGTACGCTTCGACGTGTCTCACTGCAAAGATGAAAACAAATTTTTTGCCAAACTGTGCGAGGCGGTAGAGGCCAAGCGCGGTCATGGCGAGCAATTTATGGATGGATTAAAGCATAGGGTTCAGCAATTATGGGACGGCTCGGCAAGTAGCAATGGCCCTTGGTATCAGTCCGTACTGAATGTAAATTGGGAAGCTTTTGCCGAGCATTTGATTACCGCATTGGCGGAAGATCAAGATCGGCAGTGGGTGATACTCATGGATGAACTGCCGGTATTCCTGTTACACCTACAAGAAATACCGAGCGGTTTGGCACAAGCTAAAAGCATCGTATACAGATTAAGGGAGTTTCGTGAGCGCTTTCCCCGTCTACGCTGGCTGATTACCGGCTCCATTGGTATTGAGCCCTTGGCGAGACGCGGCGAGTACCTCGGAGCTTTCAATAATCTGGAGCCATTTGAACTGAATCCACTAACGCCGGAAGCTGCCCAAGCATTGATTCAGGACTTGGCAAGCAACCGATTGCTTGAGTATCGCCAAGCTATCAGTAGCTGGGAAGCAGAAGCTATTGTCGCGGCTTCGGGCTGGTTGTCCGCCTATTACCTGGAAGCTTTTGCAAAGCAACTGCAAGGTAATCCGGCGGAAGATGCCGACATTGCCAGGGACAGAGTGCAAGACGCACGAAAACGCCTGTTACAGCCTGCCAACCGCAACTATTTCGAAAGCTGGCCGGAACATATCCGCAAGAATTTTCAGGAACCCATACGAAGGCGCTTGTTTAATCTGCTGGCATTCTTATCGGATTTCGATGCAGGGGCGTCGTCCGACGCACTTCTCGCATCATTAAATGACCCGGCGCTAAAAAGGATAGATTTACTTCGTCTCATCAATACGTTGGAGGAAGACGGTTTTCTTGTTTCCGACCGCGATACCGATACTCACCGTTTCCGCATGGAATTGTTGCGGCTGTGGTGGCGCCAATATTTGCCGGAGTAACAGCCATGACCGAGCTTGACACTATCGCGCTTTACGACCCCGGAAACCTGAAGCCTGAAGACCTAGTCGCCGGTTTTGTAGCGCGGGAAAACACCCTGAATTACTTCCTTGCCGAACTGCGCCATCAAACCGCTCCCAATACCAGTCCGCGCCACCATCTCATCGTCGGCCAGCGCGGCATGGGCAAGACTACTCTGCTGCACCGCATCGCCATTGCAGTTAGCGAAGATAAGGAATTGGCTGAGCATTTCGTACCGCTTACTTTCCGTGAGGAGCAATACAACGTCATCAATTTACACGTCTTCTGGTGCAACTGTATCGAAGCCCTGCTGGATCGGCTGGAACAACAAAATCGCAGTGATGAAGTCAAAAAATTGGAAGACGAATTACTCAATCTGGAAAGCACCTACGCGCAAAACCGGAAGCAAGAATTGGACGGTAACGCCGCTAGTCGTGTGTTTCGCTTGGCATGTCAGCGCTTGCAACGAAGGCCGGTATTGCTGCTCGACAACCTGGATTTAATTCTAGATGCACTAAAAAAAGACAGCTGGGGTTTGCGTGAAGCCTTACAGCAAAGCGACGGAGCCTTGGTGATTGGCGCAGCTCCAGTCTATCCCAAAGGCTTGTCGGATAAAAAAGCCGCATTCTTCGATTTTTTTCGTATCACTACCTTGCAGCGGCTGGAGGCCCCGGAAGTGCGCGCCTGCTTGCATCGCCTAGCCCGGAAGCGTGGCGAAGCAGGGCGTAAAGTGACCGAACTCTTGCACAACTCCCCCGGACGGATTACGGCATTGACCGAAATGACTGGCGGTAACCCGCGTACCTTGGCGGTGCTGTACTTATTGCTGGAAAGCCAAGCCGGGGAAGATGCCTTCGCCGACCTGGAAAAGCTTCTGGATCGGATGACTCCACTGTACAAGGCGCGGGCCGAAGAACCCCCGCCTCAAGCCCGTGCAGTCTTGGATGCGGTAGCCCTGGCTTGGGATCCTATTACAGCCGCCGAAGTATCGCGGGAATCCGGCCTGGAGGTAACCGTGGTCAACGCCCAGCTGAGCCGATTGGAAAAGGACGGTTTTTTGGAAAAGGTTGAGGTGAGCGGGAGCGGGCGGCACGGTTACCAAATGATCGAGCGGTTTTTTAATATCTGGTATCTGATGCGCCATGGCAGTCGTCGACTCAAGTTGCGAGTGCGCTGGCTTACCTCGTTTCTGCGCGGTTTTTATTCGGCCAATGATCGGGAAAATCTGGCCCGTGACTTTCTGCGTGTAGGCAATCATTGCGGTCGCGCCGACCTGATGCTGGCCTTATCGGAGAGCGTTGATGATCCTATCTATCGCAAAGCCTTGAACCATGCTGCCGGACGCGATTTGCTACAACAATCGGACATTCGTGAGCGTATCAGGGGTTTGGTGGATTTGCGGGATATTGACCCGGAACAGGCGGATATGTCCGAACTGGAACGGAAAGTTCTGGCGATTGATCGGGAATGGCCACAGGGATTAAGTGCCCAGGAGTGTTGGGATTTGTTGGGCGGCTCGTTGGAAATGAGTGGAGCGGAAAAACGGCGCATTGTTGAAACCTTATTCAGTATGGACAGCGATAAGCTGGCTGAGCTGGCGGCCACTTTGCGTAAGGAAATCGCCGAGCTATGCGAAACATTGACTATTACTGCCGAGCAGTTGGCTCCTTACCGTGCAGCGGTACGGGATAGTAGTATACGCCATTGCTACGATTTGGAAGGCGCGAGTGCTGCCGCTTTGCACGAAAATCTGCTCGATATTGCCGCTATTGGCTGCTTGGTGGCTTTGAATAAGGATGGAGACCTGGATGAAGTGCGCAAAACCCAAAGTCGTTTTAGCGATCAAGGCGGAGAACTGTGGACTCGCATAGTAGCCGATCCCTTGTTAGAGCGGCCTGAGACAGCTGAACGGGCTTTCAAGCGTGGCATATCGCTTGACTATAAATATAAAGAATTCGAAGACGCTGAATTGGCTTATCAAAAAGCTATTGCTCTTAATCCAGAAAATCCTCGGCAATGGAATAACCTTGGCAATCTGCTGCAATATCAATTAGGGCGCTATGAAGAATCCGAAGCGGCTTACCGCAAAGCCATAGAACTAAATTCAAAATTTGCTTGGCCTTGGTACAATCTAGGCAATCTTCTGCAATACCGTTTGGAACGTTATGAAGAAGCGGAAGTGGCTTATCGTAATGCGATCAAACTGGATTCCAATGATTCTCGTCTTTGGGGTAATCTCGGTGACTTATTGCAACACCGTTTGGAACGTTACGAGGAAGCAGAGGCAGCGTACCGCAAAGCGATTGAACTAAATCCAGAGAATGCTAATCTTTGGAACGATCTGGGGCGGTTGCTGTATAGAGAATTTGATAAATACGAAGAGGCCGAAGAGGCTTACCGTAAAGCCATCGAACTAGATTCGAAATTTGCTTGGCCTTGGAATAATCTTGGCAACCTGCTGCAATACCGTTTGGAGCGATATGAAGAAGCCGAAGCGGCTTATCGCAAAGCGATAGAACTCGATCCCCATGAAGCGCTTCCTTGGAGTAACCTCGGAGACCTACTCCAATACCGTTTGGAGCGTTACGAAGAAGCCGAGGTGGCCTACCGTAAAGCGATTGAACTCGATTCTGAGTATGTGTCTACCTGGAGTAATCTAGGTCGGCTATTGGCACATAGCCTTAATCAATACGAAGAATCGGAAGTTGCTTATCGCCAAGCAATTAAATTAGAACCTGACGATAGTAATCTTTGGAACGATTTTGGTGACCTGCTTCAATACCACTTATGCCGATACGAAGAGGCCGAACAAGCTTACTTTAGGGCGCTGAAGTTATCTATTGACAACGACTTTCCTTATCCCCATGGAAATCTTGCCTTCTTATATTGGTTAGACCTTAATCAACCGGAAACGGCTCAACACCATGCAGCCTTAGCGAGTACTGGTTTGGATGACTGCGGCAAACAGTTGATGGAGGTTGCCAGATTGTTAGCGGAGGATTCGGTCGGGCCTGCCTGGAGCGCTTTAGATGGCGTTTTAACTACGGGCTGTATGGAAAAATGGAGTTCCTACGGTTCTTGTCTGAGCTACATTCTTCGCCATGTCTATAATCACCACTACGGCCCAAAATTCCGTGAATGGATGGAAGCCGCCGACTATCCTGCCCGCTATGCCCCTTTATACTGGGCTTTTCTGGCTCTTTTAGAAGGCAAGGATATTTTGCACAACGTCAACCCGGAAGTACGTAACACTGCAAAACAAATCTATCAGGGGCTTGCTGTCGGTGTCCGGCCTGAAACTCCAGCTCCAAAACGTAAACGCCGTCGTCCGCCGAATTGATTCAGTGCTCCTGCGCCAAGTGGGCAGGATTCCGTTGGTTTCGCTGGGTAATTGTTCCATGGCGCGTCTGTTTCCGCTGGGCGGACGGCGATGTTTTTGATGTTGAGATTGTCGATTACCATTGAGGAGAAAAAACATGATAAAGAACGGTATGCGCCCCATTCACCCTGGCGAAATCCTACGTGAAGACTACCTGATTCCGCTTGGCCTGAGCGTAAACGCATTGGCTAATGCGCTTCGCGTTCCTGCTACTCGCCTGCACGAAATTGTCAAAGAACGCCGTTCCATTACGCCCGATACTGCACTGCGCTTGGCGCGTTATTTCGGCGGCGACGCCCAATCCTGGCTGAGTTTGCAAACCGCTTACGATTTGCGCGTGGCGGAGCAACAAGCTTTGGCCGCTATTGAGCGGGAGGTTTTGCCGCGTGAGGCGGCTTAAGTATTAACGTGCATGAAATAACTTGACCATCTTCCCAAGTAGGACGGGATTTGCAACCCAGTCCCTAACGTTTCTACGATGTCCGAGCTAAGCCGCTACATTTAACTAGCGCCTTACATTTCGGCTGGGGCAACATGCCACCGTTCGGCTATAAAGCGTGTCAAACAGGCTAGTCATATCACTTGATGTTTAACGCGACGCATATACTATTGCCTTCATGATTCAAACATTCCGTTGCAAACACACCGCCGCTCTTTTTTCGGGTAAAGAGATCCGTAAGTGGGCGACTGCATTCCAGCTATTGGCTTTGCGGAAGCTGGAAATGTTGAATGCGCGCACACCAAGTTTCAGAGGCTGTGAAAGTATTATCCAAATTACGCTACAAACATTTTTCACCACGAAGGCACGAAGGACACGAAGAAAAACAATCGTTTTAATTCAATGCATTGAAAACTTCGTGTCCTTCGTGCCTTCGTGGTGAATGCTTTTTGCTTTTGTTCTTAAACGAATACTTTCACAGTCTCTTCAGCTTGGGAACTACGCCAAGCCTGACACATCAAAGCCCTTTCTTGCCGGGTTATGCTATCGCTAACCCGGCAAGAAAGGGCTTTTTTAAGCGTTTGTAATCTCCCAAGGATTCAATATCTCAACTCCCGTCGGCTTAAAATCATCGATATTCCTGGTAACCACTGTCATGCCGTGAACCAGCGCGGTAGCCGCGATGATCGCATCCCGATCGGAACGAGGATCGGGAACATGAAGTTTGGCGCAACAAAGAGCAACGGCGGTATCGACGGCCAGAATGCGCTCGGAAAATGCAGGTAACACATGGGCGTTGAGCCAAGAACGGAGCACAGCACCTTGGAGCGGATCCCGTCGCTCAACTAAAAGCAGACCCGTTTCAATCTCCAAAATGCTAATCACAGATAAAAATAGGCTTGTTGCCGGAACGCTATTGGCCCACGACACTACGTTTTTATCCGCTTTATCCGATTTCGCTTTCCTCAATTCGGAAATGACGTTGGTATCAAGTAAATACATGACCACTACGATAAATCCGCCGGTTTATAAAGCTTTTTGTTCAAGCGAGGCGGTTCAAAGTCAATGTCGGCAGCATCGGGCATTGCAAGTAATTCGACAATACTTTCTTTTTGGCGGGTGATTTTTTGATAGTCTTCGATAGTCAATAAAACATGCGACGGATGCCCCCGGTCGGTAATAAATACAGGGCCATTAACAGCAGCCCGTTTTATCCTGCTGACGTCTTGGTTAAACTCTCTGCTGGAAACAGTTATGATACTCATAAATAAAACCTCGCCATGAAAATATTGTAGCTATGTTGCTACATGGATCCATTTATAGCAATTAAAATAATTTGTAGTCAAGAAAGCAAGGCGGCGTTTGTTACAGTGTCTTGCCATTTTTTGCCCTCGCTCCCAATCTCCGCAAAGTGTGAATTTTTAAAAATGCTGTTATAACGTTTTGTTTGTAAAGGCATCGGCAGATGCGGGTTTTATCAGGCCCATTGTGTTGTTTTTAATCTGTCGTCGCCTAAATGCTATTTTCAGTTATTTTATATTTCAAAAGCAGGTCATCAATGACTGTAAAAATCTATCACAATCCTCGTTGCGGCAAATCGCGGCAAACCTTGCAATTGTTGCAAGAGCGAGGTGCCGAACCGGAGGTTATCGAATTTGCTTCCGCTTTGAAAATGGATGCGCCTATGACGTTGAAATTATCGATTACCACTGAGAGGGGACTATCATGACTATTCGTATTGAAGACCTGGATAATATGGATTTTTCCGACGTGACGACCGGCGATGTTTTACGGCCTATTCATCCCGGCGAAATTTTGCGAGAGGAGTTTTTGATTCCTTTGGCTATGACCGCGCATGCGTTGGCACTGGCGCTTAAGGTTCCCGCGCCCCGCATTAACGACATTGTGCGCGAAAGACGCGCCATTACTCCCGACACGGCGCTACGCTTGGCGCGTTACTTTAGTACGACAGCGGATTTTTGGATGAGTTTGCAAATCGCTTATGATTTGCGTGTGGCGAAACAACAAATTTCGGCTATCATTGAGCGTGAGGTTTTACCGCGTGAGGCGGCTTAAGTAGACTGAGTGCTTAGTTCTGAAGATTTATGGCCCCTTTCAAAACTTTAAGCCTATAGTCTATATCTACATAGTATCTACTTCAGGAGGCAATATGCTTGTTAATACTAAAATCCAGAAATGGGGCAATGGCTTGGCGCTTCGGGTTTCCGGGTTATTGCGGGACATACCTCATTTTCAATCGGGCGATGAAGTGCAAATCGTGGTCAATGAAGAGGGCTTTGTAGTTAAAAAGGTTAAACCATCAAGACAAGCCATGCCCTTTAGCGAAGATGAAATCATTAAGGGCTTGAACCCGGAGCATACCGAGTTGGCGGTTACCAACCTTTTAGAAGCCGAATATGATTAAAGAGCAGCCCTATATTCCCGATAGAAGAGATGTTGTTGGGCTGGATTTTGAACCCCAGAAAGGTAAAGAGCGGTAGCGAAATCCATCGAACAGTGCGCTAATCATGATGGGTTTCGCGTTGCTCTACCCATCTTACGCACTCAGCTTCAACTATTTTTGCCGGGCCTCAGCCGCGCCGCAAACACCCCCGCCGGCTCAGCATGCCCATAGAAATAACCTTGCGCCTGATCGCAGCCCATTGCCAGTAGCATTCCTGCCTGCCAGTCCTCTTCCACGCCCTCGGCAATCACTTGCATGTCCAGCGATTTAGCCATCGCAATAATGGTCTGTACGATGACCTGGTTGTGTTCATCGCTTAACATGTTACGCACGAATCCGGCGTCGATTTTGATTTTTTGTATCGGAAAACGGGTGAGGTAGCTCAGCGATGAATAGCCGGTGCCGAAATCGTCGATAGCCAATGAAAATTGTTGCCCCCGCAAGACCTGCAATGTTTCGAGCGTGCCGGCGATATTATTGACCAAGCTGCCTTCGGTCAATTCCAGCTCAAGAAAAGGCGCTTCAACCAAGGCATCGTGCAAACGCTCGGAGTAATCCGCCGCTTCGATTTCCTGCGCGGAAATGTTGATCGCCAAACGTCCCGGCAGCTTCAATCCGGCTTCACGCCACAGCCGCAATTGTGTCAGGGCGGTTTTCAAAACCCAGGCCCCCAGTTCCAGCATCATGCCTCGTTCCTCGGCAATCGGAATGAAGTAGGCCGGACTAACCCAGCCTAGAACTTCATCGTGCCAACGCAATAATGCCTCGGCGCCTACCAGTTCGCCGTTGGCGAGGTCGACCTGGGGTTGATAATAAAGCTGTAAAGTATTGTTGCTTAAAGCAAGGCTCAGCCGCTGGGCCAACAGAACGCGCTCGGCCAGTCCGTTGCTCATCTCGTTGCTGTAAAAACAATAACCGCCGCCTTTATTCTTGGCGCGGTACATCGCAATATCGGCGCACTTGAGCAGTTCGTCGCCAGTCAGGCCATCCAGCGGATAGAGGGCAATGCCGGCGCTCAACCTCACTGAAAAGGAATGGCCTTTGATAGTCATAGGTTGCTCAATCAGCGATTGTTGCAAGCGCTCGGCGACGATGGTCAATATGTCAAGGTTGTCGGATTCAACGATTACGACGAACTCATCCCCACCCAAGCGGGCCAGTGTTTCGCCTTGTCGCAAGGAAGTCTGGAAACGTTGCGCGCTTTCGATCAAAACCTCGTCGCCTACGTCATGACCATGAATATCGTTGATCTCCTTGAAGCGGTTGAGATCGATGAAAATCACGCCTATTCCTTGAGAGTTCCGCTCGGCGTTGGCCAGCGCAAGTTTCATGCGATCGTTCAATAAGGAACGATTCGGCAAGTGCGTTAGCGGGTCGAAAAAAGCCAGCCGGTGGATGTTGGCTTCATGTTTTTTGCGTTCGGTGATGTCGGAGAAAATACCGATGTAGTTAACCACGTCGCCATGCTCATTGCGCACAGCGGATATCGACAGCCACTCCGGATAAATCTCGCCTAATTTACGCCGGTTCCAGACTTCGCCCTGCCAAAATCCCTGTTCGTTAATTTGCTGCCACATGACGGCATAAAATGCTTTGTCCTGACGTCCGGATTTGAGAATACGCGGAGTGCGGCCAATCACTTCCTCGGCGGTATACCCGGTGACTCGGGTAAACGAGTGATTAACGCTGATAAAACGCTCCTTGGCATCGAGGACTATCACTGCCTCAACGCTTTGCTCGAATACTACGGCTGCCAGGCGCAGGGCATTTTCATTGGCTTTGCGTTCGCTGATGTCGGAAAAAATCGCGACATAATGGGTAATGATTCCGACACCATCGCGCACAACGACAGCCGACAGCCAGCCGGGAAAGCATCGGCCATCCTTGCCGTGACAGTTGACTTCGCCCTGCCAACAGCCTCGTTGGTTCAGCGCGTTTCGGAACATTTGTTGAAAAGACACCGCGTTATTCTGGCCGGACCATAAGCTTGAGGCGTCTTTAGTCATGACTTCTTGCGGCGAGTATCCCGTTGCTTCGGCAAATGCCTTGTTGCTGGAAAGCAAGTGCATGTGGGGGTCGAGAATGATGATGGCTTCGGAGCTGTTTTCAAAAACCTTGGCAGCCAGCCTCAAGCTTTCTTCCATTTGCTTGCGCTGGGTGATGTCGCGTAATTGGGTGACAAAGGCCTGGTTGCCGTCCCATTCCGTTTCGGCGACCCGCATCTCCACGACCACTGATTGACCGGCAGGCAGCGGAATATCCAGTTCGGCACGATCGGCGCCAATGACGGGAAAACCAAAAGGCGCGCCGCACAAATCTTCCGGTAACCTGCCGAAAAGCGATGCGGCCGCCGGATTGGAAAACAGGATGTCGCCTTCGTCGCTAATGATCAGGATGCCGTCCAGGCTATTGTTGACGATATTATGGAAACGCGATTCAGCGACCCGGAGATGGTGCTGGGATTTTTGCAGCGCAGCGTGAATATCAATCATGGTTGTAGCTACTCATTATTCGCCGGCTTAGGCTGCCAATTCAAGCAAGGGTCGCTATTTTTAAAGGCGGAACCCATGCCGCCGCCGAGCAAGTTAGCATGATAGCCGAAGGGCTGGCCGATATGCATGCCATGACCGTCGATGGTGTATTCGCGGATCAGTTTTTCATGCATCGAACCCCGCATTTTCAAGACGGTAATGGCGCGACGAATTTGGTCTTCGATTTCGACATAGCGCAGCAGGACGATGGAGTCGGTCAATGTGGAAATATGGGCGTCGGTCACCGACGTGCCGCCGATCAGGTCAGGCGTGGTGGCGGTGAATAAAGCGGCCAGTTGATGGGCTTTGACAAACGAGGCAATGCCGATCACGAACTCGCGAAAGCCCTTGGCCGATGTGATGCGTTCCAATGCGGAGATACTGTCCAGGGCTAAACGGTCCGGCTTGAAGCGGTCTATCTGGTGTTTGATGGTCGCTAAATGATCTTCCAGCGTGGCGTTTTCGGGATAAGCCGAAATGATATTAAGCGCCCCGGATGCTTCCATCTTTTCGAAGTCAACGCCCCAGCCTTTGGCGTTACGATACAGTTGTTCCCGGCTTTCTTCAAAGGCCAGTAACAAACAGCGTTCGCCTGTGGCTATACCGCCGGCAATGAATTCGGTCACCATCAGGGTTTTGCCGGTACCGGTAGCGCCCGATACCAATATGATCGAATCGCGGAAAATGCCGCCCCCGCACATCTCGTCGAGCATGGGGTTGCCGGAGCTGACGCGCAGGTCGGAGGATTGCTGATTCAGTTTGATAGCGGAAAGAGGAACGACGACCAAGCCCTCATCGGGCACCACGGTAAAAGGATATTCGCCTTTATGATGATAGGTGCCGCGAAATTTGAGGATTTCGATGGTGCGATGGCGTATCTGGTCGTCCAGGCCATTGCGCAAAATAATCACGTTATCGGCAACGAATTCCTCTACGCCAAAGCGGGCAATGCTGCCGTATTCCTGTTCGCGTTCGGTTGTCATTAGCGTCGTGACCTGCATCGCGTTCATTGCCTTGGCAATACGCAACAACTCCAGCCGAATCATCCGGGTTTCCTGGAACTGCGAAAAAATCGCACCCAGTGAGTCAATGGCGACTCTTGATGCATTTATTTTACCGATAGCATGTTTTAAACGCACCAATAAGGCGCCGAGATCGTAACTGCCGGTTATCAGCGTGTCGTCATCGTAATAAGGCGAGGCATCGACGAAAATCCATTTTCCTTCCGTTTCCCAGGCAGGAATGTCCCAGCCAAGCGACATCATGTTGCGGCGAATATCGTCCGGCGACTCCTCAAAGGTCACAAACACGCCGGTTTGATCCCATTGTTTGATGCCTTCCGCCAGATATTGGGCCGCGAATACGCTTTTACCGCTGCCGGCGGTACCTGCCATCAACGTGGTGCGGTGAATCGGCAAACCGCCTACCGCAATCAGGTCGAAACCGGGAATTCCCGTGGTCAATTTTTCGACGGAACCATCAGTAGCCTTGTTAGTCATAAAAAATGCTCAGATTTTTAGTTGGGATTTACAGACGATTTAGGCGGGCGGATATCGAGACCCACCAAAACTTTTTCTGTTTCCGATAAGTCTCCGATCAGGCGCCGCAATGGCGGTGGCAGTGATTTGATCAATGTTGGCGTTGCCAGAATCCGTTCATCTTCCGCTAATTGCGGACGCTCAAGAATATCGATAATCTCGATTTCGTATTTTGCATCGAGATTTTCTTCGCAAATTTTACGGAGATTCTGGATAGCGCTTTCCGAGCGCGGCGTTTGTCCGGTGATATAAAGCTTCAAGTGATATTTATTCATGCTGGCTAGTTTAAATCATTTGTTAAAGTAGTGACAATGTCTGTTAGCCACCATGATCAAAGGCCATACCGCAGTAGCAGGCCGCGTTTTTACATTGTGCGTTTTCTTCCGGACGGGGAGGGCGGAGTGAAACGCGCCGCACGCTTCACTCTTGCAAACAACACCTAAGGCGATACCCAATAAAGAATATACCCAGCATATCCGATTTTTTTATTCACCACGAAGACACGAAGGACGCGAAGTTTATGTTTTTTCTTCGTGCTCTCGGCAACTGCTCCTGCGTTGCTAAGCCACAAGGATGTGGCGAATGCAGAAAATGCATGGAGCATTTTTCTGCCTACCTCCTGCATCCTTGCAGTCGTTCGTGTCTTCGTGGTGAGAGAAAAGACGTAATTCGGGTATGCTCATTTCATGGAAATGACCTAAGAATCATCAACCTGATCGGCTAGTGCCGTCAGCTTCTTAACCGACTTCGATAATTGCTCTCGGCTTTGTGCTCTTATCGTTGCATGCGCCACTTTACGGCCTTTGCGTGGCGCTTTATCGTAAAGATGCAAATGCGCGCGCGGGATTACCAATAGCTGTTCCGTCTCCGGTAGTCCGCCGATGAAATTCACCATCGCGGCATTGCCTACCGGCGCCGTGGAACCTAACGGCAAATCCAGGATTGCGCGCAGGTGGTTTTCGAATTGGCTGGTTTCCGCGCCTTCAATGGTCCAGTGGCCGGAGTTATGCACCCGCGGCGCGAACTCATTGGCAACCAGATGGCCGTCTACTTCAAATAATTCCAAAGCCAATACGCCGACATAATCCAGCGCTTTCAACAAGCGCGACACGTAGTCTTCGGCCTGTTTTTGCATAGGGTCATCCGCCCGGCATTCGGAAACGCGCAATATGCCGCCGCGATGCAGGTTCTCCGATAACGGATAGAAAACAATTTCCCCTGAAACGCTACGCACGGCAATAATCGACACTTCGCGGGTAAACGGGACGAAAGCTTCAACGACAGCCGGCGCGCCTTGCAGTTGTTCCCAGGCCGCGTTTAAATCGTCCGCCGATTTGAGCACGGATTGGCCTTTGCCGTCATAGCCTTGGGTGCGGCTTTTTAAAATGGCCGGATAGCCGAGGGCGGGCATAGCTTGTTGCAGGCTTTCAAGGCTATCCACTGCCGCATAATCCGGCGTAGGAATGTCGATGTCATGGAAAAAGCTTTTTTCGATCAACCGGTCCTGGGCAACGGCCAGGGCTTTCGGGGAAGGGTGTACTTGGGTATGAGAAGCTAAGAACTCCGCAACTTCAGCCGGAACATTCTCGAATTCGTAAGTGACCACATCGGCGCGTTCCGCCAGTTGCGCCAATAATTCCGGATCGTTGTAGTCGCCGATCAAGGGTTCGCCAAGCCGGTTGGCACAGGCATCGGCGGAGGGGTCGAGAAAAATAAAATCCAGTCCCAAAGGTATGCCTGCCAATGCGATCATTCTGGCAAGCTGGCCTGCGCCCAGTACACCCACTCTCATAATTCGTCCCCCGGTCTTGGATCGGAATGCGCCAGCACCGATTCGGTTTGCTCACTTCTAAAATTGTTTAATGCGTCCTTATATTGGACATGTTTGTTACTGATAATGGCCGCGGCCAGCAAGGCCGCGTTGATAGCGCCCGCTTTGCCTATCGCCAAGGTGCCGACCGGGATACCGGCAGGCATTTGTACGATCGACAACAGGGAATCCATGCCGTTCAGGGCTTTGGATTGCACCGGTACGCCCAACACCGGCACGGCGGTTTTGGCCGCGGTCATGCCGGGCAGATGCGCTGCACCGCCCGCTCCGGCGATAATCACTTCCAGTCCTTTGCCTTCTGCCGTTTCGGCATAATGAAACAGTTTATCGGGGGTACGGTGCGCCGAAACGACTTCAACTTCATGCGGAATGCCGAGTCGTTCCAGGGTTTCCGCTGCAAAACGCATGGTCTCCCAGTCGGACGTTGAGCCCATGATGATGCCAACCAGTGCGGTCATGTGTTACTCCTAATTAAGCAGGTAATTGTAAATTTTTGCATGTAGGCCGGAATAAGTCTGCTTGAGCGGGGGAGCGAAAACAGGCGTTTTCGGCGCATCGCATAGCAAGCCGGAAACGCTTCCCTTGCGCTACGCTCGGGGAAGCCTTATTCCGGCCTACCGCTCTTATCAAAAAACCGGGCGACAAAACGGCGTAGTATCTCATAAAAGCCGATAATTTCTAGCTATCGTCATTATCGGCACTATCAAGCCCCGCCTGTTCGGTGATGCTTTTGGGGAAGGTCTTTTTGATTTTAACGCCCAAATCAACAAAACTGCCGGCTTGGCGAATCAGGTTGCCGTTGCCCTGGGTCAGTTTATTCATCACGCCGTCATAGGTGCTGTTGACGGTGCTTAACTGCTTGCCCAGTTTATCCAGGTCATCGACAAAGCCCCGTATTTTGTCGTAAACGATTCCTGCCTTATCGGCGATAGCGCGGGCATTTTCGTTTTGGCGTTCATAGCGCCAGATGTTCTCGATGGTGCGCAAGGTGGCTAATAAAGTGGTCGGGGTGACCACGATGATTTTATGCTCGAAGGCTTCGGTAAATAAGCGTTCATCGGCCTGGAATGCGGCGATAAAGGCCGATTCGATCGGCATGAATAACAGCACAAAATCCAATGACCTTAAGCCTTTTAAGTCCGAATAATTCTTGTTGCTGAGGCTCTTGATATGTTCCCGAACCGCCTCGGTATGCTGTCTTAATGCTGTGACGCGTTCCTGATCGTCTTCGCTTGAGCAATAGCGCTCGTAAGCCAGCAGCGACACTTTGGAGTCGATAACCACATCTTTGCCTTCGGGCAGGCGGACGATCACATCCGGCTTGAACAGCCGGTTATCGCCATCCCGGAATGCGCCCTGCGTTTCGTACTCGATGCCTTTACGCAGTCCCGATTTTTCCAGCACTTTTTCCAAGATCATCTCGCCCCAGTTGCCTTGGGCTTTTTTGTCGCCTTTTAGGGCGCGGGTCAGGTTAAGGGCTTCCTGGTTCATTTGCGCGGTATCGCGGCGCAACGAGACGATTTCTTCACGCAAGGAAATGCGGTCCTTGTTCTCGTTGTCGTAAACCGTTTCGATGCGCTGCTTGAATTCGCCCAGCTGCTCCCTTAGCGGGGCGACGATATGATCCAGGCTGGTTTTATGGTGTTCGGTGAATTGCTTGCTGCGGTCGTCGAAAATCTTGCCGGCGAGGTTTTCAAACTGGGTGTTCAGGCGCAGTTCTGCGTCCAGCAGCAATTTTAATTTTTCCGCGGTATTTTTCGCCTGCTCATCCATGCGGGTCTGCAATTGCGCATTCTCGGTCTTGGTCTCGATAAACAGTTGCTGTAACTGCTTGAATTCGGCTTCTCGGTTTTGAAATTGCTTTAGCTTTTCTTCGGATACGGCAAGGTCGGTCGAAAGCTGACGGATCAGGGTTTTATCCCTGCCGCTCAACAGGCGCATTGTGAATGCGCCGATTAAGAAACCTATTAACGCCAGTACCAGCGGTGGAATGCTGTTCATGCTGCTTAAAATTACAAACGCTTGAATACGGCTTCTGCAATATCCAATGTTTTTTCCAGATCTTCATCGCTGTGCGCAGCAGAAACAAAACCGGCCTCAAACGCAGACGGCGCCAGATAAACGCCTTGCTCCAGCATCGCATGGAAAAAGCGCTTGAACAGGTCCTGGTCGCATTGCATGACCTGGGCGAAGCGGCTCACTTGAGTTTCCGCACTGAAAAACAGTCCGAACATGCCGCCGACGCTGTTCGTGGTCATCGCGATACCGGCTTGAGCGGCACGAGCTTTCAGGCCTGACGTCAGCTTTTCGGTTTTTTCTGTCAATGCCTGGTAAAAACCCGGCAGGGCGATCAATTCCAGCGTTTTTAAACCGGCAGCCATCGCGACGGGATTGCCTGACAGCGTACCGGCCTGATACACCGGGCCGAGCGGCGCAAGATGTTCCATGATTTTACGCGAGCCGCCGAAAGCGCCGACCGGCATGCCGCC
>Ga0208123_100297_pt1 | contig 22758 bp, 20 predicted proteins | sample LakWasMe92_HOW11_2_FD_183914 | JGI IMG/M metagenome (GOLD analysis project Ga0208123, IMG submission 183914) | Freshwater sediment methanotrophic microbial communities from Lake Washington under simulated oxygen tension - Sediment Metagenome... | ecosystem: Environmental > Aquatic > Freshwater >... | reverse complement strand
GCCCATCTCGGGGCACGCCCACCGCGTCGAGCAACTGCTGCTGCTGCTCGGTCTCGACTACCAATACGTCGAGGCGGGCGCGACGATGCGCGAGACGCCGGAATTTCTCGCCATGAATCCGCTCGGGCAGATCCCCGTGCTGTCCGACGGCGATCTGGCCCTGTCCGACAGCAATGCGATCATGGTCTACCTGGTGCGGCGCTACGCCCCCGACAGCCAATGGATCCCCGCCGACCCGGTGGGCGAGGCGCGCATGCAGCGCTGGCTCTCGACCGCAGCCGGTGAAATCGCCTACGGTCCTGCCAGCGCCCGCTTCGCGCGGCGCAGCAACCGGCCCGAGGCCCAGGCGCGCGCGGCCCTCATCGCCCGGCGCATACTGCCGATCATGGATCAGCACCTGGCCACGCGCGCGTTCCTGGCCGCCGAACATCCCACCCTGGCCGACCTGGCCTGCTATGCCTACATCGCGGTGGCGCCCGAGGGCGAGCTCTCGCTCGAGCCTTATGCGCAGCTGCGCGCATGGCTAACGCGGCTCGAGGCGCTGCCGCGCTTCAAGCCGATGCTGCGTTCCTAGCCGATGGTGTAGCCGCCATCGACCACGATTTCCTGGCCATGGATGTTTTTCGCCGCGTCCGAGGCAAGGAACACGGAGGTCTCGGCGATGTCCTCGGGCTGGCCGAAGGCGCCCGGAATCAGGCGCTTGGTGATGGTGTCGGCGACGGCATCGAGCGTATCGGGCGGCAGGCCGACGGTCGACCACAGGTTGGTGGCGATCGGTCCCGGCGCGATGGAATTGACCCGGATGCCCTTCGGCGCCAGTTCGGCCGCCAGTGTCTGCGACAGCGATTTGAGGGCGGCCTTGCTGGCGCTGTAGATGGCCAGCCCGGGGAAACCGACCTGGGTCAGGAAGGTGGTGATGAACTGGATCGACCCGCCCCGGCGGATGTGCGGGATAAACAGGCGCGCCGTCTCGGCGGCTGCGAAAAAATTCACCGAAAACTGGGTCGCGAAGGCCTCGGCCGTGCTGTCCTCGAACGACACCACACGCGCGATGCCGGCATTCGGCACCAGGATATCGACGCCGCCAAAGCGGTCGAGCGTGGCCTCCACCAGGCGCTCCAGGTCTTTCTGCACCGTGACATCGGCGCACACCGCCAGCACCTGACCGGGATTGGCCGCTTCCAGCGCCTGCACGCTGTAGCCATTGCGCGCCACGGCGACGATCTGCGCGCCTTCGGCCACATAACGCTCGACCATCGCGCGGCCAATACCACTGCCCGCCCCCGTTACCACTGCAATCTTGCCATCTAAACGTTTCATCTCAATTCCCGAAAAAGTGATCTTAAGTGAACTCTACCATAAGAAGCATTTGATATGCATGTTATGAATCAAGTTTTGGATAGCTGCCCAGCGGCTTGATTGAGACGCGCCCAGAGCGTGGTGCGCGACATGCCCAGGCGCCGGGCGGCCTCGGCCTTGTTGCCGCCCGATTCTTCCAGCACCCTCAGGATCAGCGCCCGTTCCGCCGCATCGTCCCCGGCCGGCTGGTAATAATGGGTCAACTGCGGGGGCGGCGCGCTGGCGCGCGGCGCACCGGTGGCGGCCAGCACTTCGCCCAGCAGGTGGATGGGCAAGATGATGCTTCCCTCGGCCTGGACCACGGCGTATTCGAGCACATTGAACAGGTGCCTGACGTTGCCCGGCCAGTCGTACAGCTCGAGCGCCTTCATCGCCTCGGGCGAGAGCGTCAGCTCGGGGCGCCGGTAGCGCTGCGCCAGGTCGCCCAGCAGCTTGCTGGCGAGCAGCGGTATGTCCTCGCGGTGTTCGCGCAGCGCCGGCACCTCGAGCGGCAGCACGCGCAGGCGATAATACAGATCCTCGCGGAACTCGCCGCGCCTGACCATGCCGGCCAGGTCGCGGTGCGTGGCGGCGATCACCCGCACATCGATCTTGCGCGGGTGGTTTTCGCCGACGCGCACGATCTCGCGCTCCTGCAGCACGCGCAACAGCTTGGTCTGGGTAGCGAGCGATATTTCGCCGATCTCGTCCAACAGCAGGGTGCCGCCGCTGGCCGCCTCGAAGCGGCCCAGGCGCGCCGCGACCGCGCCGGAAAACGCGCCCTTGGCATGCCCGAACAGTTCCGACTCCAGCAGGTTTTCCTGCAGCGAGGCGCAATGCAGCGCCACATAGGGGCCCTTGGCGCGCGCTGAACTGTCGTGCAAGGCGCGCGCCACCAATTCCTTGCCGACCCCGCTCTCGCCGGTGAGCAGGACGCTGGCATCGCTGGCCGCCGCCCGCAGCACGTTCTGGTAGAGATTTTGCATGGCGCGGCTGCGCCCGATCAGCCCGCCGAGCTGCCAGCGCTCGCGCACCTCGGTCTCGAGCGCCCTCTCGCGCGAGCAATCGCGCAGGACGATCGCGTACGACAGGTCGGAGGCGTTGGGCGGCAGCAGCATGGCCCACATGCGCAGCAAGCTCTCCTCGCCGTTCGGGCGTTTCAGCGCCACGTCCTGGATCTTGCGGTCCTGGTCGGCGGCCGGCATCAGCGAGCAACGGCCGTCGCTCTCGCATTGCCTGGCACAGCTGGTTCCCGCAAACAGCGACGAACACAAACCGGTGACGAACGCATCGTCGGCGTGGCCCAGCATGCGCCTGGCCGCGACATTCGTTTCCAGCACCGTCAGCCCGGCATCGAGGAACAGCACGCCCTCCTCCAGGCTGTCAAGGAATCCACGCAGCATTGTCAGGCTCTGCATCGCACCCTCCGTTCAATCTGAACGTTCAGGCTGAACGTTCAGATGAGATGCAGTATATTGCAAAAAACAAGTATTTCATATGAATTATTTAGCATATCAAGCACTTGCAGCGGTGGCACAGTTCTCGCATAAGGATCCCTGAGACCCCACAACCCGGTTCAGAACACACAAGAGGATGCCCTATGCTGCAAGAAATCGCCTGGCTAGTTTCACTCGCATTAATGATCCTGGTGGCCATCGGATTCACCTTCGTCGCCATCCATTCCGGCAAGCGCGCCGACGATTACACGCCGATGCAGGTGCGTGCCTACCGCCTGCGCAGCAAGCTGTTCTGGGTACTGGTGCTGGTGCTGGGGCCAGTCATGGTCTACAACCTGCGCGACCTGCCTTACAGTGCCGGCCAGGCGCGCGCCGCCGCTTCCGGCGTGCCGGGCGTGGTCATCGAGGCCAAGGGTTATCAATGGCGCTGGGAATTGAGCCGCAACAGCGTGGGCGTCGGCCAGGCGGTCGAGTTCCACGTCACCAGCGCCGACATCAACCACGGCTTCGCCATCTACGACGCCGAGCTGCACCTGGTTGCCCAGACCCAGGCGATGCCCGGCTACACGAACAAGCTCAACTACACCTTCAGCAAGAAAGGCACCTACCGCGTCCTGTGCCTGGAGTACTGCGGTATCGCGCACCACAACATGATGACCGAAATTAAAGTCACCGACCTGTAGAGAAGGAAACAGACATGGCACACCATAACTACATTGCAAAACCCGATCACGGCGCGGACATGAGCGTGCTGGCCTACCTGGTCACTGCAGGCGCGGTACTGTTGCTGATGATGACCTTCGGTCTGCTGATGCGGCTCGAACAGGCCCAGATCATCCACATGGGACCGATGTGGTTCTACCAGCTCATGACGCTGCACGGGGCCGGCATGGTCGGCATCGCAGGGGTGGCCGGCGCCGCCATCATGTGGCACTTCCTGCGCCAATACGTCGACCTGTCGACACCGGTTTTCGTGGCCAACCTGGCCCTGTTCCTGGTCGGCGTCGGCATGATCCTGGGCAGCGTCCTGCTCGGGAACTTCCACGGCGCGTGGACCTTCCTGTACCCGATGCCGTCAAAATCGATGGGCATGTGGAGCCAGGGAGCGGCCGCCATGTTCATGGGCGGACTGCTGGTGATCGGGGTCGGCTTCCTGCTGATGCATCTCGATGTCGCGCGCGCCCTCATTGCCCGCTACGGCAATTTCTCGCGCGCGCTGGGCTGGCCGCAACTGTTCGGCCACGACGACGGCGAGGCCCCGGCGCCGACCGTGGTGGCCAGCGCGATGGTGACGATCGTCAACGTGATCGGCCTGGTGGCAGGCGCCAGCATCCTGACCATGATGCTGGTGAACCTCTACGTCCCCAGCTTCGCCATCGACGCGCTGCTGGCCAAGGGCCTGATCTACTTCTTCGGCCACGTATTCATCAATGCCACGATCTACATGGCGGTGATCGCGGTCTACGAAATCCTGCCGCGCTACACGCAGCGCCCGTGGAAGGCGAACAAGGTGTTCCTCGCTTCCTGGACCGCCTCCACGCTGATGGTGCTGTTCATCTTCCCGCACCACCTGCTGATGGACTTCGCCTTTCCCACCTGGATGCTGGTGATGGGCCACATCATCGGCTACATGAACACCTTCCCGATCCTGATCGTGACCGGCTACGGCGCCCTGATGGTCGTGTTCCGCTCCGGCATCCGCTGGGACATGGCCTCGAAGCTGCTCTTCATCTCGCTGTTCGGCTGGGCGGCGGGCGCGATGCCGGCCTTCATCGACGGCACCATCACCGTCAACTACGTGATGCACAACACCCAGTGGGTGCCGGGCCACTTCCACATCTACCTGCTGCTCGGGATGGTGGCGATGGTGTTCGGCTTCATGTATTACCTCGGCAAGGCGCACCAGGCGGACGAGGATACCCTGCTCGACCGCATCGCGTTCTGGGGATTCACCTCCGGCACGCTCGGTTTCACGCTGTCGTTCCTGTATGCCGGGCGCGAAAGCGTGGCGCGCCGCTACGCCGTGCATCTGCCGCAATGGATCCCCTACGACCGGATCGGCTCCCTGTTCGCCGCGCTGGTGGTACTGTCTTCGCTGCTGTTCATCGCGCGCTTCCTGCTGCGCCTTGGCCAGGCCGGGCGCAACCACTCGCGCGCGCCGCTGGCGCACGGATCGGTCGCGGTGTGATACCGGCCGCGCGCAGCGCCGCCATGGCCGCGCTGGTGACCCTGCTGGGCACCGGTGGGCTGTGGTGGGGCAGCGACGGATTCGCCGCCTTCACGGCCGAAAGCGCGCGCCGCGCGCACATCTTGCGCGCGCCGCGCGCGCTTCCCCCCGCGCTGCTCGAAGACCAGGACGGGCGCACCTTCAGCCTGCACGATTACCGGGGCAAGCTGCTCGCCATCGAGTTCATCTACACACGCTGCAGCACCATCTGCCGCACGCTCGGCATGTCCTTCAAGCAGATCCGCGATCGCATTCCGGCGCAAGCGCTGGGCCGCGACTTCGCCCTGCTCACCATCAGTTTCGATACCCGATCGGACGATCCGGCCCGGCTCAAGGCCTACGCCAACGCCTATGGCGCCGACGGCAAGGACTGGCGCGTGGCACGGGTGCCCGATGCGGCGCAGCTAAAGCGCCTGCTGGACGCCTTCGGCATTGTCGTCGTTCCCGACGGCCTGGGCGGTTTCGAGCACAACGCGGCGCTCCACCTGCTCGGGCGCGACGGCCGGCTGGCCCTGATCGGCGACATCGACCAGCCGCTCGCCTTCGCCGACCAGGCGGCCCGATGGTGAGGCGCGCGGCACTGGCCGCGCTGTATCTGGCGCTGGCCACGCCCGCAGCGCGCAGCTGGCTCGAAGCGAGCATGACGGGCCACATGCTGCTGCAAATACCGCTGCTCACGGCCATCGGCGCGCTGTCGGCGCGCCTGCTGCCCGGGCACTGCCAGGACAGGCTGCTGGGCGTCGCCGGCGGCGCGCTGCCATGCCTGCTGCTCGCGCTGTTCGTCTCCACCTACTGGATGCTGCCGCGCGCGCTGGACAGCGCCTTGACCCATCCGCTGGCCGAGATCGCGAAGTTCGTCAGCCTCCCGTTACTGGTGGGCGCGCCCCTGGGACTGGCCTGGAAACGGCTCACGCTGATCGGCCGCGGCTTCGTGTGGACCAACTTCATCAGCATGCTGGCCGTGCTCGGCTGGCTCTACATCGCCGCACCGGTGCGGGTCTGCAACAACTACCTGATCGACCAGCAGGAAAGCGCCGGGTGGTGGATGGTCAAGCTGTCGCTGCTGCTGTTCGCATGCTGGCTCGGCAGTTTCTTCGTCGGCCGCGCCGAGCGCTAGGGCTCGGACAGCAAGTCGGAGACGACCCGCCGCAGCCAGCGGTTTCCCGGGTCATTATGGAAGCGCTGGTGCCACATCTGCTTGACTTCGTATTCGGGCAGCGCAAATGGCACCGGCAGCGTCTGGTATCCGTCGCGGCCTTGCATCACATCGCCCAAGCGCTTGGGAACCGTCACGACCAGGTCGGTTTGCGCCGCCACCAGCGCCGCGCTGATGAAGTTGTGAATGTCGAGCACGATCCGGCGTGAAATTCCCAGACCCGCCATTGCGCGTTCGATCATCTGGGTTGCGGAACCGGCCGAACCGATGACGGCGTGGTCTTCCGCCTCGAACTGCTCGCGGCTCATGGTTCCCGCAATGCGCGGATGCTTGCTGCTGACCATGCAGACAAACTTCTGCTGAAACAAGACCTGCTGATAGAAGCCGCTCGCAAGCTGCGGCAGGTAGCCCAGCGCCAGGTCGGCCTCGCCGCTTTCGAGCTGGCGTGCCAGCTCGCCGGTGATGGGAAGCACCTGGATCCGCAGGCCAGGGGCCTCGGCGCGCAGCTTTTCCAGCAGGCCGGGCAGCAGCACCAGCTGGCTGATGTCGGTCATGGATATCCGAAAAGTGCGTTCCGACGAGGCCGGATCGAAGTCATTGCGCTTGCCAAGCACCAGATCGAGGGCCTCCAGCACGGCGCGCACCGGAACCACCAGCTCTGCGGCGAACGGGGTCGGTTCCATGCCGCTCGAGGTGCGCACGAACAAGGGATCGTCGAAATGACGGCGCAACTTGGACAGCGCCACGCTCACGGCCGGCTGGCCCAGCCCGAGCGCCGCTGCCGCCAGCGTCACGCTGCGCGACTTGCAGATCTCGTCGAAGACGGCCAGCAGGCGGATGTCGATGGAGAGCATGGAGAGGACTATTAGAATTTCGAATAAGACATATTAACCCTATTGCATGGACAGATAGTGCTCGGGCTTCTACGATTCTTCCATTACACGGGAGAAAACTGCGATGCTGGAACTTGGACGCCTTGAAGACCTGCCAGAAGACTTCCGGACGGCGATGACGGAGCAGAACCTGGTGCCGCTGTGGCCCAGCCTGCGCAGCGTCCTGCCGCCCGGCAAACCATCGCAGCGTACCCAGCCCACCTGCTGGCCCTACCAGGGCCTGCGCAAGCTGCTGCTGCGCGCCGGTACCCTGACCCCGATCGAAAAGGCCGAGCGGCGCGTGCTGGTGCTGGCCAATCCCGGCCACGGACTGGAGAAAATGCAAGCCAGTTCCAGCATCTACCTCGGCATGCAGTTGCTGTTGCCAGGCGAATGGGCGCCGGCGCACCGCCATACGCCCAATGCCGTGCGCATGGTGGTCGAGGGCGAAGGCGCCTACACCACCGTCGACGGCGAAAAATGCCCGATGAGCCGGGGCGACCTGATCCTGACGCCGACCGGGCTCTGGCACGAGCACGGCCACGACGGCGACCAGCCGGTGGTCTGGCTCGACGTGCTCGACCTGCCGATCGTGTACTACCTGGAGACTTCCTACGTCACCGAAGGCAAGCCACAGGCGGTCACAAGCCAGGATGCCGGGCGCGCCTACCAGCGCGGCGGCGTCGCGCCGGCGCCGATGTTCAAGCGTTCGGCCCAGGCCTTCCCGATGCTGCGCTATCCCTGGAGCGAGGTGCGCGCCGCACTGCTGACGCTGGCCGAGAGCGAGCCCGGCATCGAGGCAGTGCAAGTTGCCTACATCAATCCGGAAACCGGCGCCGACTGCCAGAAGATCCTCGGTTTTTCCGCCTTGATGCTGCGGCCCGGCGAGCGCCTGCACATGGCGGCCCGCTCGAGCGCCATGGTGTTCCACCAGATCGAGGGCGGCGCCGAAATCGCCATCGAGGGCCATCGCTTCCTCATGGACCAGGCCGACACTTGCTGCATTCCCGGCTACGTTCCGGTAACCTTGCTCAACCGCCAAGCCGACCGGCCTTCCTTCATTTTCATCGCAGACGACGCGCCGCTCCAGAAGAAGCTGGGCGTCTACGAAATCCGCAACTAACCGTTCAGAGAGAACAATATGTCCGACACCACCTACCTTTGGACGCCACCGCCGGTGCACTCGCTGCCGGTGCGCGGCAGCCAGGCGCGCTTCCCGGTCAACCGCATTTTCTGCGTGGGCCGCAACTACCAGGCCCATGCCGTTGAAATGGGCACGCCGGTCGACAAGGCCAACGCCAGGCCGTTCTATTTCACCAAGGCTGCCTCGGCGCTGGTCCAGTCGGGCGCCACCGTGCCCTACCCTGCCGGCACCGCCAATTACCACTACGAAATGGAGCTGGTGGTGGCGATCGGCGCAGCCGGCTTTCGCGTCAGCCAGGCCGATGCCGCCACACTGGTGTGGGGTTACGCCGCCGGCCTCGACATGACCCGGCGCGACCTGCAACTGGTGGCGCGCGAGCAGGGCCGTCCCTGGGACCTGGGCAAGGACTTCGAACAATCGGCGGTGTGCTCCGAGATCGTCCCGGCCGGCGAACTCGGGCTGCTGGGCAGCGGCGCCATCGGGCTGCAGGTCAACGGCGCGACGCGCCAGAGCGCCGACCTGAGCCAGCTGATCTGGAATATTCCCGAGCTGCTGGCCGACCTGTCGCAGTTCTACCATTTGCAGCCGGGCGACCTGATTTACACCGGCACCCCGGAAGGCGTCGGCGCGGTGAAGCCAGGTGACCACATCACCGGCCATGTCGACAAGGTGGGCGGCGTCGAGTTGACCATCGGACAACCGGAATAAGGTATTCCAGAGAAAGCGAGCAAATATCATGGCTGAGCAACTTCCCGTACTCGTGGCCGGTGGCGGCATCGGAGGGCTTGCAGTGGCGCTGGCACTGGTGCGGCGCGGCTTTGCGGTCGAAGTGATGGAGCAGTCGCCCCGGATCGGCGAGATCGGCGCCGGCATGCAGTTGGGGCCGAACGCCTTCCATGCCTTCGACGCGCTCGGCGTGGGCGACAAGGCGCGCAGCCGCGCGGTGTTTACCGACTATATGGTGATGCACGACGCGCTCGACGGCTACCAGGTCGGCAAGATTCCGACCGGCGAAGCGTTTCGCAAGCGCTTCGGCAATCCGTACGCCGTGATCCACCGCGCCGACGCCCACCTCTCGCTGCTCGAGGGCACGCAGGAAACCGGCCGGGTCGAATTCAAGACCTCCACCCGCGTCGTGCGGGTCGAGCAGGATGACAGCAGCGTCACCGTGTTCGACCAGAACGGCAAGGCCCATCGCGGGGTTGCGCTGATCGGCGCCGACGGCGTGAAATCGGTGGTGCGCGAACAGTACGTGAACGACCCGGCGCGCGTCACCGGCCACGTGGTTTTCCGCGCGGTGGTCGACAAGAAGGACTTCCCGGAAAACCTGCGCTGGAACGCGGCCAGCATCTGGGTCGGCCCGAACTGCCACCTGGTGCATTACCCGCTGCGCGGCGGCGAGCAGTACAACGTGGTCGTCACCTTCCACAGCCGCGACAAGGAAGAATGGGGCGTCACCGAAGGCAGCCTGGAAGAGGTGCAAAGCTACTTCCAGGGCATATGCCCGATGGCGCGCCAGCTGATCGACTTGCCCAAGAGCTGGAAGCGCTGGGCCACCGCCGACCGCGAACCGATCGGGCAATGGTCGTTCGGGCGCGTGACGCTGCTCGGCGACGCCGCCCATCCGACCACCCAGTACATGGCTCAGGGCGCATGCATGGCCACCGAAGACGGCGTGACGCTGGGCGAAGCGCTGCGCGTGCATGACAACGACTTCGTCAAGGCCTTCGACCTGTACCAGCGCTCGCGCATCGCCCGCACCGCGCGCATCGTGCTGGCCTCGCGCGAGATGGGGCGCATCTATCACGCCAAGGGCGTCGAACGCCTGGTGCGCAACGATTTGTGGAAGGGCCGCACGCCCGAACGCTTTTACGACGCGATGGAATGGCTGTACGGCTGGAATGTCGACAACTGCCTGGCGGAGCATGCATGAAATTGTATAACTTCTTTCGCAGCGGCTCCTCGCACCGGCTGCGCATCGCGCTCAACCTGAAGGGGCTCGACTACGACTACATTGCGGTCGACCTGCGCACCGAGGAACACAGCGGCGCGGCCTTCAAGGCGCTCAACCCGCAGGGACTGGTGCCGGCGCTGGCCGATGGCGACACCACCCTGACCCAGTCCCCCGCCATCATCGAGTGGCTGGAGGAACGCCATCCCGAGCCGCCGCTGCTGCCGCCCGATCCCGAGCAGCGGGCGCGGGTGCGCGCGCTGGCCGCGATCGTCGGCTGCGATATTCACCCGATTAACAATCGCCGCATCCTCGAATACATGCGCAACACGCTCGGCTGCGACCAGGCCGCGCTCAACGCCTGGTGCGCCATGTGGATCAATGCCGGCTTCGAGGCCATTGAAAAAATGCTGGCAGCCGACACCGGGCGCGGCCGCTTCTGCTTCGGCGACGCACCCACGCTGGCCGATGTCTACCTGATCCCGCAGGTCGAAAGCGCGCGCCGCTTCAATGTCGACCTGACGCCCTATCCGAACATCGTCGCCATCGACCACGCATGCTCGCAGCTTCCTGAATTCGCGCACGCCGCACCGCAACTGCAACCGGACGCCCGCTGAAAAAAACCGCCGACCGGACCGGAATCAAAAGTAGTAAGATATCTAAGTATTTATCACTTTGACGAGGAAGTAGCTCAAGACGGAAATTTTTCGCAAGCTGTTTAAAAAAGTTTTAACAGAAAAGGAGATCGCCACGATGCACTCGTACCCTGATTCCTGTTTCGTTATTCGCCAAAGGCTGAACGCCTGTTTTTTCAACTGCATGCGACGATTGACGCTTGATTTCCAACCTGGACGCACGGCGAAGGCCGTCCTGATGGTCGCCGCCGCCACCGTCCTCGGCCAGCTTGCGCCAGCCGCGGTAGCGCAGTCAAGCAGCGTTGCCGATGTCGCTGCCTACACCGGCGCGGACCGCGAACAGCGACTCATCGAGGGCGCGAAGAAGGAAGGCCAGGTTGCGCTCTACACCTCGCTTGAAAACAGCGATGCGAAGAAGCTGGCAGCCGCGTTCGAGAAAAAATACGGCGTCAAGGTGGTGCTATGGCGCAGCGGGTCCGATGCAATCCTCAACCGGGTGCTGTCCGAAACACGCGGAAGCCGCTTTGTCGTCGACGTCGTGGAAACCAATGGGCTCGAGCTCGAAGCACTGCAGCGCGAGAAGATGCTTCAAGCGTTCCGCTCCCCCTACGTGTCGGACCTGATTGCCGACGCGATCCAGCCCCATGGCCAGTGGATCGCCACCCGCATGCACATTTACTGCATTGGCTACAACTCCGACCTGGTGAAGAAGGAAGATCTGCCCAAGACCTTCAAAGACTTCCTCAATCCAATCTGGAAAGGGAAGATCGGCATCGAGGCGACCAACTATCCCTGGTTTGCGGCGGTGATGGAGGAGCTGGGCGAACGCGAAGGCATCCGGTTATTCCAGGACATCGTAAAGACCAACGGAATTTCAATCCGCAAAGGGCACAACCTGCTGGTTAACCTGGTCGCTTCCGGGGAGGTGCCGATTGCCCTCACCATCAACAAGCAGGCGGTTGGAAAGCTGAAGAAGAACGGTGCGCCAATTGACGGATTTTTCCTGCAATTCGGGGTCGGCATGATGAACGGCGCGGGACTGCACCGCAACGCCCCGCATCCGAACGCGGCTGCGCTCTTTATCGATTTCATGCTGACCGATGGGCAGGCCGTCCTGCACGATCTCGGACGCGAGGCAACCGGCCGCAAATACCAGTCCGCCCATAACGCCAGGATCAAGATGATCAGCGCCGGCAGCGTGCTCGATCAGAGTGCCAAGTGGGAGAAGCTTTATCAGGACACGATCGTGATGCCAGCCAAGCCCGCCCCTTAATCATCATCAGTTACGGAAGAAGTACGATGTCCTATACAAGTTGGCGCGGCGTTGTCGGCTGTATCAAACCGACCATGCGTCCTGGATCGACCGAGGAATTGATCCGCATGTTGCCCGAGGGGGTAGGCATGATCCCGCTGTTCCTCGACGTCAAAGAAGGGAAGATCGACGCCTTCAAACGAGCGGTTTCCGCCTACGAGCCCCAGATCGCCCGGCTGGTCGAGGCGGGGGTGGACCTCGTTCATCCGGAGGGAGCGCCGCCGTTCATGGTGCTCGGTTACGAGGGCGAGGCAGAACTGATCGCGCGCTGGGAAGCTCAGTACAAGGTGCCGATCTTCACTTCAGGCACCAACCACGTTCGCGCGCTCAAGGCCCTCAATATCAAACGCTTTGTCGGCGCCACCTATTTTTCGGGCGAGATCAACGAGCTGTTCGCGCGCTACTTTACCCAGGCCGGCTTCGAGGTCCTCGGCATGGACGGCATATCGGTTTCCTTCGACACGGTCGGCAGCCTGTCGGCGCAGGATGTCTACGCGCACATCAAGAAAACCTTCCTCAAGAATCCGGGAGCCGAGGCCATCTACCTGCTCGGATCCGGCTGGCGCGTGCTGGAAGTGGTCGACCTGCTGGAGCAGGATCTTGGCGTTCCGGTGATACACCCGGTGCCGGCACGATGCTGGGAAATCCAGCGGCGCCTGGTGATTCGCCAGCCGCTGCGCGGCTACGGCCGCCTGCTGGCGGAAATGCCGGCAGGCTGAGGCACATCGCTGACATATGAATTGGAGCAGGCCGACATGAGCGACGAACTCAAGGAAAGTTACCACACCAATAAAAAGCGCGTGTTCGTGCGCGCCATCGCGGGCCCCTGCAACCTGCAGGACGAGCTGACGAGGCTGCGCTCGTTGCCCCGTGTGCGCAAGGGATCGGAAATCAAGTTCCAGAATGGACCGCAGTCGTTCAGCAGGCATTACGTGGAGCCGAAGGACGGCATTACCCAGACCTTTCACATGCATCTGGAAGAATACGCCCCGGGAGGGCGCACGTCGCAGCACGGCCACGTCAATGAAGCGGCGTTTTACATCATCGACGGCGTGGGCTACGAAATCCACGATGGCGTGCGCTACGACTGGAGCGCCGGCGACATCGCCATCGTGCACAACAACTGCGTGCACCAGCATTTCAATGCCGATCCGCTCAAGCCGGCGCGCGCACTGGTGCTCAAGACGAAGCCGATGATGATGTTCATGAACATGCTGTTCCAGAAGCAGGTGGGCGCACGTCCGACCGAACCGGCGCCGGGCGGCGTCGGCTTCGAGCCGCGCCACTTTGAGGAGAACCATAACCACGCCGGGCAGGAAGGGATGGCACATGACTGAATCAAAAGGAGCGCACATCGCGCTGATTACTTGCGGTCCCAGGTCGCGCTCCCATTTCGCGGGCGTGGGCCCGCTGGTCCCTGAAAACACGCTCGTCGATATCGAAAGCCTGGAGCTATACAGCGACAATCTCTATTCGATCGAAAACAAGAAGGAGCTGATCCTGGGAAGGATCAGGGACCTGGTCGAGGAACGCAAATGGGATGGCGTCATGCTCGTTGCAGCGCCAACGGAAGTACTCAATCCCGGGATCTTCGAGGCGCTCCAGGCGTGCGTGGACGTGCCCGTCACCACCGCATTGGCTGCCTGTGTCGACGCACTGGACGCTTACTCGGCCAGGCGCGTTCTCTTGTTGACGCCGTTCGATGCACGGTTAAATGAACTGATCCGTCGCCATCTGGAACAGCTTGGCGTTGCGGCGCTCGCACCGAGTCCCTTTCAAGTGCTTGGCGACGCGATCAGGCTGACCCCGGACGAAGTCTTCGAGCACACGCAAAAAGCATTGAGGGAAGTGGGCCAGGTCGACGCCATTTACTTTCAGGGTGCGGTCCTCGACCCGCTCAAGATCCTGGACAGGATCGAAAGTGAACTCAAGACGACCGTCATCGCGAGCAATCCGGCCATGCTGTGGTCGATGTTGTCGAAGCTCGGACATCAGCACTGCGTCGACGGCTATGGCAAATTGCTGCGCGAGTGGCCGGCGCTGCGCTAAAACCACCTGCATGGCACGCCGGGCCCCGGATGTCAGGGCCGTACTGCTATTGTGGTCCCGCCAACGAGCGCAGCTGAAACCGGTAGTCGCCGTTGAACAGGAATGTCTCCGAGAATGTCAGGAACTTTTCCGCATCGCCGATCAGGTTGAATGGCTTGGGCAGCGGAGCGCTGCGCCGCATCGATGCCAGCGCCACGCGCGAGGCTTGATCGTCGCGCGAGCGCTGCACGAACATGGTGGTGATCCGGCCGCCCTTGTCGACCGTAATGCGCAGTACCACGATTGCCGGCAGCATGGGCGGAAGCTGGCCGCTGAATGTGTACGCCGTGTTGTGACGCATGATGTGTTCGGCCACATCGTTTTTGTACACGTCGACACTGGCGAACGAGCTGCGCTTGCCTGGCGCCGCAAGCGGCGGGGCGGGCACCGAAGCTGCCTGGGATGGAAATGAACGCGGCTCGGACACGCGCTCGCGTGTGCATGCGCATAGCAGCGCCAGAAGGATGACCGAGGTGGCCTTGGTTCGCGTCGAAGCGTTCATGTCAGGTAACCAGTCTCTGTAATTGAACATCGCAATCGTACATTCAGGCCAGCTTCACCGTCAGCAGGATTATCGCCTGAAAACCCGGCACCGCCAATTGGTCGCCTCCATATACTTGGACCTGCACGTGTATTCCGGGTTCAGCGCTGCGCAGAAACTATAAGCACTTTCAGGATACGGCCCGGCGCCGTTGGATAGTGCGTGCCCCGGGCGGGCGGTAGCCTCGACATTGATCATCGAGAACGCACAACAACGAGGCGCGGTTTGACCGACCAGACCCGCAAACGTGTGTATCCGACCGTGGCGCATTCGCAAGCCGAACGTGGGGAACTGCATTGAAACTTCCGGAAAATCCACATTTTATGGGTAACGGCTCAGGACCGCCCGTGAGGCCGGACGGTGCCGCCGGCAAGGCCACGCTAATCAAGCTCGGCCTGTCGGTCATACCTTGGCTGATCATCGCCACCCTGTTATGGGTTGCCCTGTTTATCAAGCCGCAGCCGGTCGGAACGACGGTCCAGCCACCCCCGATCGAGCGCACGGATGCCTTCTACGGCATGACATCGCCATCCAAAGGCGTGCTCTGGATCGCCGGTAATAAAGGCAAGGTAGTGCGCAGCGAGGATGACGGGCTGACCTGGATCGTGCAGACGACGCCGACCCTGCAACATCTGCAGGATATTGCCAGTTGGGATAGCAAGCGTGCCGTGGCGGTCGGCAACAAGGGAGTGGTCATCGCCACCTCAAATGGTGGCACCAGCTGGACCGAGGTGCCGGCCCCCCTGTCGAAAGTCTCCAACAAGTTGTTGCGGGTAAAAGCGTTGCCCGGTGGGCGCGCTTGGGCGATCGGGGAAATGGGCGCGCTCCTGGAAAGTTCCGACTATGGGCACACGTGGCAGCGCCGGCGCGACGAGGAAGACGCCGCCTGGAACGATGTGCTCTTCCTCGATGCATCGAAGGGCTGGCTGATGGGCGAGGCCGGACGAATGATGCGCACCGCCGATGGAGGAAAAAATTGGGAGCCGGTCAGTAGTCCGGTGAAGACCAGCCTGATGGCGGTCGCGTTTCGCGATGCCGCCCACGGGGTCGCCGTGGGCTTGGAGGGGACATTGCTGGCAACTCATGATGGCGGCAAGACATGGGCGCTGCTACCCCGTGCCAGGCGCCCTGCCGCCGGGCCATCCCCGGAGCAAGCTGGCAATCGCTCCACGCCGCCGGTCAAACAGCGTGCCATGCAAGAGGCAAACGAGCATCTGTTCGATGTCGTATGGGACGCGGCGCAACAAATCTGGTTCGCCGTCGGCAACCAAGGAGTATGGATACGTGGCAGCAAGAACGCGGATCTCTGGGAGGCGGGGCGCATCAGCGCGCGCGACATGGCCTGGCATACCCGCGTAATCGCAGCGAACGGCCAGACCTATCTTGCCGGCGCCAGCGTGGGCGAATGGAACGCCCGCGGTTGGCGAGCGTTTACAAGCAAGTAAAGGGATAGCGCAATGATCGAAACAGGGTGGATACACAGGTTTTCTCTCTTTTGCATCAGGCAACGGGTCTGGGTGGTTTCGCTGTTGGCGCTCAGCACTGCCGTGCTGGCGTTTTTTGCCGTGAATATCGAGGTGAAAACGGTCTTCGCGGACATGCTTCCTTCGTCGCACCCCTATGTCAAAACCCATGAGCGCTTCAAGGATACATTTGGCGGATCGAATATGGTCACCATCATGCTGGAGGTGGAACAAGGCGACATATTCCAGCCGGCGCTGCTCGAGAAGGTGCGCACCCTGACCCTCGAGTTACGCAAGGTATCGGCAGTCAATCAGTACCAGATCATTTCGTTGGCGTCGAAGAAGTTGAAGGAGATTAAATCATCCACGGAAGGTATCGAAACGCGGCCCCTGATGTGGCCGGACCTGCCGAAAAACGAACAGGAAATTTCCGCCTTGCGCGATGCGGTTCTCAGGAACCCGCTGGTGTATGGCAGCTATGTTTCCACTGATCTCAAGGCGGCCCTGATTACGGTCGACTTTATCGACCGCCTGGTCGATTACGCAACCGTGTTCAAGGAAATCCATCACGCCATCGATCAGGTGCGTGACGACAGAGTCAAAATACGTGTGGTCGGCGACCCGATTCTGTATGGATGGGTGAACCACTATCTTCCGGAGACGATATATCTGGTGTTGGCCACCGTGCTGCTGGTGGTCGGGCTGCTGTTTCTGTTCAACCGTACCTGGCGCAATACCATCCTGCCACTGATAGCCGGCCTGGTCAGTGCGATCTGGGCACTGGGAGTCACCAAGCTGCTCGGTATCCATTTCGAGCCGCTGGTGATCGTGGTGGCAGTGCTGATCAGCGCGCGGGCAGTATCGCATTCGGTGCAGATCGTGAACCGCTTCGACGAAGAGGTGGAAACGATCGAATCGGGACGCGAGAGCAGCGAAGCGGCAGCCAGCCTGGCACTTGCCGACATGTTTCGACCGGGCATGCTCGGTGTCGTTGCCGATGCGGCTTGCATGGCGGTGGTGGCGTTAAGCCCGATCCCCTTGCTACAGAAACTGACCGTCCTGTCCGTGGTGTGGGTATTCACCCTGTCCGTCAGCGCCGTGGTGTTGACCCCGGTCCTGTTGTCGTGGGGAAGGCATCCGAGGGGATTTGCCCATCGGCTCAATGTCTCACCCCTGCTGCATGCCTTCCTCGGGCTATGCGCGCGCATCGTCACCAGCCGTGCGCGCTTTGGGGTGCTCGCGCTCGCGGCACTGGTATTTGTTGTCTCGGGCACCTATGCCTTTAAGCTCAAGATCGGCGACGCCAATCCGGGTTCGCCCATCTTGTGGCCCGATTCTGCCTACAACGCGGATTCGGCGGCAATCAACAGCAAGTTCCAGGGCGTCGACCGGATGTTCGTCGTGGTCGGCGCAGACGACAGCCGCGGGCTCCTGAAAAAAGCTGAAGTCATGGACAACATGAACCGCCTCCAGCGCTTCATGAGTTCACAGCCCGGGATCGGCGCGACGCTGTCGGTGGCCGATGTGGTGCCGGCGGTCAACCGCATCATGCATGAAGGCAACCCGCGCTACCAGGAACTGGGCGCTACCGAGGCCGTCAACGGATCGTTGATGTACTTGTTCGAAGCGGTGTCCGAGCCCGGCGATCTTGATCGTTTCGTCGACACTTTGTACGAGCATGGTGCGGTAACCTTGTTCTTTCGCGACCGCAAGGGCGAAACCATCCGTACCGCTGTTGCGCGGGTCAATGAATTTGTTGCCAAGAATCCGCTGACCGAAGGAACTTATCAACTTGCCGGCGGCGTGATTGGCGTCATGGCGGCCGTCAACGAAATCATCCTGTCGGGGCAGATCGAAGCCATCGCCCTGGCGCTCGTGGTGCTGGTGATACTTTGTACCATGACCTACCGCTCTTCGATTGCCGGCATGGTGTTCATGGTGCCGGTCATTCTTTCGAACACCATCACCTTCAGCGTCATGGCCTGGATGGGGATCGGCATGAACATCAATACCGTACCGGTAGCCGCTCTTGGCATCGGCCTGGGCGTGGACTACTCGTTTTACATCGCCGACCGTATCAAAGAGGAGCTGGCGCTCGGGAAAAATGCGGCGCACGCCATCACCATCGCCTTGCACAGTACCGGATCGGGCGTTCTGGTGACCGCCCTGGTACTCATCATCAGCGTCATGCTGTGGACCGTATCGTCGTTGCGCTTCCAGGCCGAAATGGCAATGCTGATGAGCATCTGGCTGGGGGTGTCGACACTGTCGGCACTGTTGCTGATGCCATCGATCCTCTACGTTTTCAAGCCCGATTTTGTGTTTGGCAAGAAAACCTTATCTGTCGGGCAGGCCAAAATGGCAAAGCACCCTGGCTGAGTCGCCACAATTTTTGCAGCGCAAGATGGCCGTGCTCAATGGCCTATTACAAAAAAAAGATAGGAGGGGACATGAAAAGAAACAAGCGAGTTTTTCCGGCCGCGAGGGCAGCCGGCATCCCGGTAATGCTGGCCGCGATCTCCTGCCTGGCGCACGCCCAGGCGACAGATTTCAAGGTGTCCGGCGACGTGTCCGAAGCTGTCTCGATGAACATGCAAGATCCCCCCGAGACGCCAAAGGATGACAAACACAAGTTATCCATGGCGCGCAGCACCTTGCACCTCAACCTCGATGCCACGGTTTCGGAGAACATCAGCTTTGTCGCCAAGCTTCGCGGCGTCAAGGAGGTCAACCTGGGCTATCTGAAAGACCTGACCAGGCTGGGGGCAAACAGTGCCGACGCAGCCGGCGTGGTTGATCAATACAACAGGTCGGAGCTGCGCGAGGCATTCTTCGACTTCAAGCACGATCTTTTTCAGTTCCGTCTTGGAAAGCAGCAAGTTGCATGGGGGGAAACCGATTTCTTCCAATCGATGGACATGGTGCAAGGCTACGACTTTACCTGGCGCAGCTTCCTCGAGCCCGACAACCAGGAATTGCGCAAGCCGCTCGTCATGGCCAACTTCACGCTGCAGGTGCCAGGTGCCGACGGCAAGATGCAGGTACTGCTGAGGCCGGGCAAATGGAACCGCAACGACTCCATCGGCAACACCTACGATGTCTTCGGCGGGCGATGGGCCAACCAGCCCAACAAGGGCGTTGATTTCCGCGGCGCGCCAGGCCTTCCGATCGCACCATACAACTACAGGCGAACCGGGGCCGATGCGGAAGATAATACCTGGGGCGCGCGCTGGAGCGGCTCGATTCAGGAGATCAACTATTCCCTGTCCTACCTGAAGACATTCAATACCAATCCCGTCATCAGCCCGGCGGCCAATCTGAATTTCCTGAGCGCCGTCGGTGCGCCAGTGCCGCTCGGGACACCTTCGGGCAGCACGCCGTTCAATGGAACGACGCCGATCGGTTTGGCAGGGGAAATTATTTATCCGAAAATCGACCTGTTCGGGCTGACTGCCAGCGCTTATTCGGCTGCCCTCGATACCGTCTTCAGCGGGGAAGTTTCCTACATCCGGGACTACGCCTATAACTACGGTTATGCGTCCGCCCTGTCGGGGGTATTCGGGCCCGGCTTCGACGGCATCAAGCGCAAGAACCTGGTCAAATCGATGGTGCGCATGGACAAGAACCTGGCTTTGGCATTCCTGGGCGCGGAAAAGCCGGCATTTTTCTCGGTGCAGTTGTTCGACACCTGGATCAAGGATTTCCAGGCATCGGAAAACCTGGTACAGCTGCTCGGTTTCGGCCAGGCGAGCAAACAGCACTCCAGTCTCGCCACCATGATTCTCGGCCTGAGTTATGCAAACGGGACGGTCGCGCCGCAACTTGTTGCGGGACATGATTTGACCTATGGCGGCGGCTTCATCGTGCCCAGTGTGAGCTTCCAACACGGAAAAAACTGGCGCTTCAAGATCGAGTACGACCATTTCTACAACAATGGCCAGCGCACGGCGTCGAATGCGGCGACCGAGCGTGACACGGCCTTGTTCGGCTATTTCGCGCACAACAACCAGCTATACGCAAAACTGACCTATCAATTCTAATCAGAGGGAGCAACAGCAATGACAACAATAACAGCAAGACGTGCAACCCTGGCGGCGCTGGTCGGAATCATCGCGGGTATGGCTGTGCCGGTCGCCCTGGCGGGCGAGGTTCCCGAAAGCACAGTCATTTCCGCCGCCAACATCGACAAGATCAAGCACGACACGTTCGAGGGCAAGACGATTGGCAGCATGCTGACCGAAAAGATGGAATGGCGTATCCGCAACAGTGGCTGGAAACTGCCGCTCTTCCATTCCAAGGAAATTGTTCTCGATGCCAAATGGGTCAAGGCATCGCAAGCCAATGTCGGACGCGCCAAGATCAACCCCCAGACGCGCCAGGTGGAAGGTTGGGAAGCCGGTCAGCCATTTCCGAATGTAGAGATGAGCGATCCTCAGGTGGCGGAAAAAGTCATCTGGAACTGGCATCTCGGTCAGCTCAAGGGAGATATCGCCAAGGTACCGGTGTGGACCCAGATGCTGGTCGACGGCAAGAAGGGCATCCATGCGGAACCGGTTGCAGAGTTCACCCGGTATGCCAGCAAAGGCCGCCTCTCCGGCAAGGCGACGGAAGGCGATGGAAAAGAGATGGGTCGTCAACTGCTCTACTTCAAGGAGCCTACCGACATGAAGGGCCTTGGCACCTTCAACATCATGTATAACTCGGATCAGGTCAACGATGCATGGGTATACATTCCCGCGGTGCGGCGCGTGCGGCGGCTGTCCGGTGGCGCCTGGATGGATCCGATCGGAAGTTCCGACCAGTTGCAAGATGACCTGGAGATCTTCAATGCCCGCCCTTCCTGGTATCAGGGCTACAAGATGCTGGGCAAACGCTGGGTGCTGGCCGTTGCCAACAGCAAGCACCCGCTCTGGAATCCGAACGCGACGAAATACGCGGAGCGCTACATCGCGCTGGAGAATGCGGCGCCGTTCTGGAACCTGAACAACGACCGCTTCGAGCCGCGCGAGGTATATGTCATCGAGGCCACGACCCCGAACGAGCACCCTTACAGCAAAAAAATACTGTATGTGGACACCAAGTATCCGCGCATCTATTATGGCGAGGCCTATAACCGCAAGGGTGAATTCTGGAAATTCATGGAGTTCCATTCCTTTCCGGCCAAGGCGGAAGACGGCTTCCTGGATGTTCGTACCAGCGGAGGGGCCATTATTGACTTCCAGCGCAACCATGCGACCGTATTCCTGGTCGATACCCCGACCTGGAAAACCAATCCAGCCGGAGTCAAGGCCAGCGATGTTTCCCTCAATGCGCTTGAGGCGGCCGGCCGCTAGGCTGGCCGGCACCGGCACTTTTTGTATAGTACTTGCTGGCCTATCCTGGTCCGGCCGATGTTCGCAGCTGAAACCGGCAGTCGCCATTGAACAGGAGAGTCTCCGAGCATGTCAGGGACTCTTCTGTATCGCCATCCGCACGTGAGCGCGATATGCGCCGCTCATTTTTGGTACACTTAACCACAGCTGGTATGCAAGGAACGCAGCGCCCGACCTGCCTCAAATTTCGCACATATGCATAAAAGCAAGGCAGCCCACCCACCGTGGGCCATGAGCGATCACATGGACGTTCGCAGCACGCATCTGCCCAGCTTTTCCCGTCGCATCTGGCTCACGGTGGGCACGTTCGTCGTGCTCTGCATTGCGTTCACCGTCTATGTTTTCTCCGAAAAGCGGATTGACCGCGCCAACGAGTTGCGGTTTCATTCGTTTTTGCTGGCCACGGAATTGCGCCAGTCGTCCGAAGACCTTCCGCGCCTGGTGCGTGCGTATGTGATTACTGGCGACCCGATCTACAAACAGCAATATCAGGAAATCCTCGACATTCGTGACGGCAAAGCTGCGCGCTCCGTGGAATACCGCAACACATACGGGGAGTTGGTACTGCCGGGCCGGAAAGCGCCGCGCGCCATCCCGCAGAAGATCGCCTTGCTCGACATGATGAAACAGGCCGGCATCAGCAGCGGGGAATTGGACAAGCTGAAGGAGGCCAAGGCCAAATCGGACGCGCTCACGGAAATCGAACGTACTGCCATGAAGCTGGTCGAGTCGAGCACGCCTTTTTCCGACCTCAATCGCCTCAAGGCGACCGAATTGCTGCATGGCGCCGCCTATCGGCAGGCCACGGCCGAGATCATGCAGCTGATTGGCCAGTTCTATCGCATGATGGACGAACGGACCCAACGTGACGTTCGTGCTCACGAGGATTTGGCCGCCTTGATGCGCCTGGTGTTCATCTTATGCGGCGTGCTGCTGCTGTTAATGCTGTTGCGTACCTACCAGGCATTGCATGCAACGCTGGGAGGCCCGGTCGCCGAGCTGCATGCGCGTATTGCTCGCATAGGCAGCGGAGATTTCTTATCCGGTAATGATTCCCGGTCCACAGGGACAGGCGATAGCGTGTTGGCCTGGTTGTCAGAAACGCAGAAGAATCTGGCGCGTATCGACGCAGTGCGCAAGGATGCCGAAGCCAGGAATGAGCGCCTGGCACGACTGTATAACGCATTGAGCGAATGTAATCA
>Ga0208123_100288_pt1 | contig 23487 bp, 15 predicted proteins | sample LakWasMe92_HOW11_2_FD_183914 | JGI IMG/M metagenome (GOLD analysis project Ga0208123, IMG submission 183914) | Freshwater sediment methanotrophic microbial communities from Lake Washington under simulated oxygen tension - Sediment Metagenome... | ecosystem: Environmental > Aquatic > Freshwater >... | reverse complement strand
AACCCTGCTCACGCATGCGTAGGGCCGTGGAGCGCTTTTCACGTTGTTCTTGGGGGCTGAGTTTACGGGCATCTATTTTCATGGAGACAGATTATCTAATATGCCCTATTTATTTGCCAGGTTAATATATCCCAATCGGAGAAAAAACGGTCGTTCAGAATATGCCTACGTAGAATCGTGGCATTTCTACCTTCCAATCTATTCCTGAGTAGGGTTTTTAGCATTGGGAAGTGCGCGTAATATGGGTCATTCTCGCGATTCGCAAGCGGTCTTAACCCAATTTGCATCATTAGCGCCTTCACACCGCATTCCGCAGCAATTCCATACAGATAGCCGGCAACATCTCTACGATTGGTGGGGTCTAGTATGTCGGCAGCCTCCAGATGTCGTCTCGCTGCCGCTCTCATGTCAGGGGCGTAGGCCATCTATTCTCACCGTCAAAAATGAGATAAACGATAGTCTTTCGGAGAACCGAAATCCATAGCAATTTAGGGTATTAGAAATACCGTCGCCTTGAGCCGTTTAACGAGAGGGCTAGCGTTTTTCGATGTCAGGGGAGGGTAAGGGGGCTGGGTGTATTATCTGTAACGGGTCATTACTTTTTACGCTTGCTGTAGCGATCTCAGCGACTCAGATACATCCGCGTCGTCAGCAGATACACCGGCAACCCCGACACCAGAATCAACAACGCCGCATAAGGCGCCGCCGCCGCAAACTCCACATTCGAGGTGTGCGCCCACACTGCCGTGGCCAAGGTATTAAGCCCCGTCGGGCTGAGCAGCAAAGTCGCGGTCAACTCCTTCATCGCATCGAGAAACACCAAGGCAAACGCCGCCCCTAATGCCGGGAAGATAATCGGCAGGGTCACCCGGCAAAACGCGCTGAACGACGATGCGCCCAGGGTGCGCGCCGCCTCTTCCAGCTGCGGCGCGGCCTTGTTCAGCGCGGTACGGATCGGCGCCTGGGCCAGGGGCAGGAACAACAGCGCATAGGCAATCAGCAACAGCGCCGAGGTCTGATACAACGCCGGTACGTAATGCAGGGCGAAGTACACCAGGGTCAGGGCAATCACCAGGCCGGGCAGGGCATGCAGCAGGTAGGGCAGGCGTTCGGCCCACAGTGCCAGTTGGCCCTTGTAGCGCACCACCAAAAGGCCCACCGGCACAGCCAGCCCCAGGCAGAGTGCGGCGCCGCCCAGGGACAGGGCCAGGGAGGACAGCAGCGCCTCGCTGATTTCAGCTACCGGGAAGGCCGCCGAAGAGCCCACGGCCAGCCAGTAACCGAGCATCCCCAATGGAATGCCACTGCCAATGATCGCCAGCATCAAGCAATACAGCTGGCCCAATGGCGCCCATTTGCCCAGTCGAACCTGCTCGGCATGCCGCGCCGCGCCTTGCCCGGTGCGCACATGCCGGCCCTTGCCGCGCACGCGCAACTCCAGCCATAGCAGGGTCAGGCACATCACCAGCAGCACCGCAGACAGCATCGCCGCGTTGGCATTGCTGAATTCCAGCTCGAACTGTTGGTAGATCGCCGTAGTAAAGGTTTGCAGGCCAATGATCGACAAGGCGCCGAACTCCACCAGCATATGCAAGGCGATCAACAGCGCGCCGGCCAGTAGCGACGGCCACAGCAGCGGCAGGGTGATGCGAAAGAACACGCCCCAGCGATTGAGCCCCAGGGTGCGGGCCGACTCTTCCAAGGACGGATCCAGGTTGCGCAGGGTCGCCGCCACCGGCAGGAACACCAGGGGGTACTTGGACAGGGTCATCACCAGGATTGCCCCACCCAGGCCTTCAAACTGGGCGCTCAGCGACACCCAGGTAAAGCTGCTGACAAACGCCGGTACGGCAAACGGCAGGCACAGGATCACCCCCCAGATGCGCCGGCCCGGCAGGTTGCTGCGTTCCAGCAGCCAGGCCAGGGATAGGCCAATCACCGCGCAGGCCACGGTCACGCCGACCATCAGGGCCAACGTGTTGCGCAGCAGGCCGAACACATACGGGCGCCACAGCAGGTGCACCGCTTCGGCCCAGCCGGCTTGCCAGGCCTTGAGGCCCACGTACACCAAGGGCAGCAGGCTCAGGCCCACCAGCAACAAGACTGGTAGCAGCAGCCAGATTGACGGGCGTTTGCGCCGGGGGCTAAAACCCCCGTGCAAGGCGGCGGATTGCGATGGGGTCATCAGTTCAAGCCAACGTCACGTTCCAGCTCCAGGGCTTCTTCGGCATTGCCCAGGTCGGCGGGAGTGACTTTTGGTGGTTGCAGCTCGCTGAACGGCTTGAGGCCGCGATTGGATTGCATGCCCTTGCGCAGCGGGTACTCGGCGGAGGTGTTGGTGATCACCCGCTGGCCTTCTTCGCTGGCCATGAATGCCAGCAATTGCTGGGCTTCTTGGGGGTGCTTGCTGGATTTGAGGGCGGCCGCCGCCGATACGGTGATCAGGCCGCCGGCATCGCCATCGGTGAAGTAGTGCAGTTGCGAATCCAGGTTGGTCTTTTCCTTTTTCAGGGCAAACCAGTAGTAGTTGTTCACCAGCACCGTCGCCACTTCGCCGTTTTCCACGGCCTTGAGGGCGACCATGTTGTTGCTGTAGACCTTGCCGAAGGCGCGCAGCCCGGTCAGCCATTCTTCGGCGGCATCGCGACCATGCAATTTGATGATTGCCACGGCCTGTTCCTGGAAGGCGCCGCTGGTGGGGACGAAGCCCACTTTGCCCTGCCACTCGGGGTTGGCGAAATCCAGTACCGACTTGGGCAGTTCTTCTTCCTTGATCAATTTCGGGTTGAAGGCCACGACCCGCGTGCGGGCGGTCACGCCCATCCAGGCGCCGTTGGCAGCCACGTAGTCCTTGGGCAAGACCTCCAGGGTGCTGGCGTCGATGGTAGCCAGCAGGCCTTGTTCGCCGAGTTTGTTCAGTGGCGGGGATTCTTCGGTGTAGATCACGTCGGCAGGGGAGCGCTCACCCTCTTCGACGACCTGGCTGGCCAGTTGGTTGCTGCTGCCCTTGCGCACATTCACATGAATGCCGGTCTTGGCCTCGAAGGCCTTGGCGAGTTCATCGCCGACTTCCTTGTGCTGGCCGTTGTACAGGGTCAGTTCAACCTTGTCGGCTGAGTAGGCGGTGGGAGAGAGCAGGGTCAGGCCGAACAGAGTGATGGTCAGGCCACGCAGAAGGGATGTCTTGAGACGGATATCGCGGATCATCATCCGGGGTGTTCCTCACTTGTATGCAACAAATTCTTACAAGGATAAACGATAAAACTTCTCAAGTGCGGGCGGGGCTGGCACTGCGGGTGGAGTTTTTAAACCCCGGAAACGAAAAAACCCGCTTTCGCGGGTTTGATCTGAATGTGGTGCCCAGGAGAAGACTCGAACTTCCACGACCTTGCGATCACCAGCACCTGAAGCTGGCGTGTCTACCAATTTCACCACCTGGGCATTATCAAGCAACGTTGCCGCTGTTGATGGGGCGAACTATACGGCGGCCTTTTTGATCTGTAAACCCCTGATTTGATTTTATAAATCAATTTTTCGGTTGAAAATCAAAGGCCTGTAACGCAAAAACCCGCTTTCGCGGGTTTTTGTGAAACTCAAGGCTGGCCTTGGGTTTTGAATTGGTGCCCAGAAGAAGACTCGAACTTCCACGACCTTGCGGTCACCAGCACCTGAAGCTGGCGTGTCTACCAATTTCACCATCTGGGCAGTATCTTCAACGTTGCCGTCGTCGATGGCGCGCACTATACGGAGTGACTTTTGAGCTGTAAACCCCCGTCATCAAAAAAGCCTGGAAAATTTCGCGGGCGGTCGCGCAAGGTGGTTTCCCGGGACCATAAAACGCATTTCCCGACGAGTTATTGCTGGAAATTTCCCGTTTCAATACGCGTATGCCAAACTAACCCACATATAGACAAGGTGAAAACTCTCTAATGGCCGATTGGCAGTCCCTCGATCCCGAGGCCGCTCGTGAAGCGGAAAAATATGAAAACCCTATTCCTAGCCGCGAACTGATCCTGGCGCATCTCGCCGATCGGGGTTCGCCTGCTAGCCGCGAGCAGCTGGTTGAAGAATTCGGTCTGACCACCGAAGACCAACTCGAAGCGCTGCGCCGCCGCCTGCGCGCCATGGAGCGCGATGCACAGTTGATCTACACCCGCCGCGGCACTTACGCACCGGTGGACAAGCTCGACCTGATCCTTGGCCGCATTGCCGGTCACCGTGACGGTTTCGGCTTCCTGATCCCTGACGATGGCAGCGATGACCTGTTCATGAGCCCGGCGCAAATGCGCCTGGTGTTCGATGGCGACCGTGCCCTGGCGCGCGTGTCTGGCCTGGACCGTCGCGGTCGGCGCGAAGGCGTGATCGTCGAAGTGGTGTCCCGTGCCCACGAGTCCATCGTCGGTCGCTACTTTGAAGAAGGCGGCATCGGTTTCGTAATCCCGGACAACCCGAAGGTCCAGCAGGAAGTGCTGGTGACTCCGGGCCGCAATGGCGCCGCCAAGGTCGGGCAGTTCGTCGAGGTGAAAATCACCCACTGGCCAACCCCGCGCTTCCAGCCACAGGGCGATATTGTCGAAGTGGTCGGCAACTATATGGCGCCGGGCATGGAAATCGATGTGGCGCTGCGCACCTACGATATTCCCCACGTCTGGCCTGAGGCGGTGCTTAAAGAAGCCGCCAAGCTCAAGCCGGAAGTCGAAGAAAAAGACAAAGAAAAACGCATCGACCTGCGTCATCTGCCGTTCGTCACCATTGACGGCGAAGATGCCCGCGACTTCGACGATGCGGTCTACTGCGAAGCCAAGCCCGGCAAACTGCGCCTGTTCTCCGGCGGCTGGAAGTTGTTCGTCGCGATTGCCGACGTCTCCAGCTACGTGAAGATCGGTTCGGCCCTGGATAACGAAGCCCAGGTGCGCGGCAACTCCGTGTACTTTCCTGAGCGCGTGATCCCGATGCTGCCTGAGCAGCTGTCCAACGGCCTGTGCTCCCTGAACCCGAAAGTCGACCGTTTGGCCATGGTGTGCGAGATGACTATCTCGAAAACCGGCGAAATGACCGACTACCAGTTCTATGAAGCGGTGATCCATTCCCAGGCGCGCCTGACCTACAACAAGGTCAGCACCATCCTGGAAACGCCAAAAACCAGCGAAGCCAAGGCCCTGCGCAGCCAGTATGCCGACGTCGTGCCGCACCTCAAGCAGCTCTACTCGCTGTACAAGGTGCTGCTGGGCGCACGTCATGTGCGTGGCGCGATCGATTTTGAAACCCAGGAAACCCGGATCATCTTCGGTTCCGAGCGCAAAATCGCCGAAATCACCCCGACTACCCGTAATGACGCGCACAAGCTGATCGAGGAATGCATGCTGGCGGCCAACGTGGCCACCGCCGAGTTCCTGAAAAAGCACGAGATTCCTGCGTTGTACCGGGTCCACGATGGTCCGCCGCCGGAGCGCCTGGAAAAACTGCGCGCCTTCCTTGGCGAACTTGGCCTGTCCCTGCACAAAGGCAAGGATGGCCCGTCGCCCAAGGATTACCAGGCACTGCTGGCCAGTATCAAGGACCGTCCAGACTTCCACCTGATCCAGACCGTGATGCTGCGCTCCCTCAGCCAGGCGGTGTACAGCGCCGACAACCAGGGCCACTTCGGCCTGAATTACGAGGCGTATACCCACTTCACCTCGCCGATCCGCCGTTACCCGGACCTGCTCACACACCGCGCCATCCGCAGCGTGATCCATTCCAAGCAGAACACCCCGCACGTCAAGCGCGCCGGTGCCATGAGCATTCCGAAGGCACGGATCTACCCGTACGACGAAGCGGCCCTGGAGCAGTTGGGCGAGCAGTGTTCCATGAGCGAGCGCCGTGCCGACGAAGCCACCCGCGATGTGGTGAACTGGCTCAAGTGCGAGTTCATGAAAGACCGCGTGGGCGAGTCGTTCCCGGGCGTGATCACTGCTGTGACCGGCTTTGGTCTGTTCGTCGAGTTGACCGATATCTACGTCGAAGGCCTGGTGCACGTCACCGCCTTGCCGGGTGACTACTACCACTTCGACCCTGTGCATCACCGCCTGGCGGGCGAGCGCACCGGTCGTAGCTTCCGTTTGGGCGATACCGTGGAAGTGCGGGTCATGCGCGTCGACCTCGACGAGCGCAAGATCGACTTCGAGATGGCCGAAAAAACCCTCGAAGCGCCGATTGGCCGTAAAAAGCGCGGTGCCGAAACAGCAGCGCCGGCGAAGAAAGGTGCTCCGGCGAAAGCTGCCGCCGCCGCCGAGCCAGCAGCCAAGCCTGCTCGTCGCTCGTCGACCAAGGAAAAGGTCAGCGACGCCTACCGCCCCAGTGATGCGGCGGCGAAAAACGCCGAGCTGCGTAAGAGCCGCGAGTTGAAGCAGCAGTTGCTCAACGAAGCCAAAAGCGGTGGTAAAGCGGCGTCTGGGGGAAAGTCCCAGGCCGCCGACAAGCCGTCGAGCAAACCGAGTAAACACCGTAAAGGCCCGCCCAAAGCGGGTTCGGCCCCTGCCAAGAGCGGCGGGTCGCGCAAACCTAAGGCCAAGTCATGAGTCTGGAAAAAATCTACGGCGTACATGCCGTAGAAGCGTTGCTGCGTCACCATCCCAAGCGCGTCAAGCAGGTGTGGCTGGCCGAAGGCCGCAGTGAGCCACGCGTTCAGGCGCTGGTGGAGCTGGCCAACCAGAACAAGGTTGCCATCGGCCAGGCCGAGCGTCGCGAAATGGACGTGTGGGTCGAAGGCGTGCACCAGGGCGTGGTCGCGGACGTGAGCCCGAGCCAGGTCTGGGGCGAGGCCATGCTCGACGAGCTGCTCGACCGCACCGAAGGTGCGCCGCTGTTGCTGGTGCTGGACGGCGTGACCGACCCGCACAACCTCGGCGCCTGCCTGCGTTCGGCGGATGCCGCCGGTGCGCTGGCGGTGATCGTGCCTAAAGACAAGTCGGCCACGTTGACGCCGGTTGTGCGTAAAGTCGCCTGCGGCGCGGCGGAAGTGATTCCGCTGGTGGCCGTGACCAACCTGGCGCGTACCCTGGAGAAACTCCAGCAGCGCGGCTTGTGGGTTGTGGGCACGGCGGGGGAGGCCGAGGTCAGCATTTATGACCAGGACCTCACCGGCCCGACCATCCTGATCATGGGTGCCGAAGGCAAGGGCATGCGTCGCCTGACCCGTGAGCATTGCGACTACCTGGTGCATTTGCCGATGGCCGGTAGCGTCAGCAGCCTCAACGTATCCGTGGCGACCGGCGTGTGCCTGTTCGAGGCCCAGCGCCAGCGCGGTGCCAAGGCCAAGACCAAGAAGTAATCAGGTCTGGCGCAGGTCCAAATGTGGGAGCGGGCAAGCCAGCTCCCACATTGGTTTTTGGTCAAATAATCACCAATTGCCTTGCACCCTTTCTCCCCCTTCTCTACAATTGCGCCCCTTGCCTTCCCGGCGGGCACGCATGTGCCTCCCAGCGGCAAGATTCCTAAGTGTCATTCACTCCTTGTCTGACCGTTTTTGAGCGGCAGGCTACAACCCGTAAGGAGCATTCATGCGTCATTACGAAATCATCTTTTTGGTCCACCCGGATCAAAGCGAGCAAGTCGGCGGCATGGTAGAGCGTTACACCAAGCTGATCGAAGAAGACGGCGGCAAAATCCACCGTCTGGAAGATTGGGGCCGTCGTCAACTGGCCTACGCAATCAACAATGTTCACAAGGCTCACTACGTGATGCTGAACGTTGAGTGCACTGGCAAGGCCCTGGCCGAGCTGGAAGACAACTTCCGCTACAACGATGCAGTGATCCGTAACCTGGTCATCCGTCGCGAAGAAGCCGTTACCGGCCAATCCGAGATGCTCAAGGCTGAAGAAAACCGCAGTGAGCGCCGTGAGCGTCGCGACCGTCCTGAGCACGAAGGCGCTGAAAGCGCTGATAGTGATGACAGCGACAACAGCGATAACGCTGACGAGTAATCCACGGACCTTATTAAGGAGCCTATCAAATGGCACGTTTCTTCCGTCGTCGTAAGTTTTGCCGCTTCACCGCTGAAGAAGTGAAGGAGATCGACTACAAAGATCTCAACACTCTGAAAGCCTACGTATCCGAGACCGGCAAAATTGTTCCAAGCCGTATCACCGGTACCAAAGCTCGTTATCAGCGTCAGCTGGCCACCGCTATCAAGCGCGCCCGCTTCCTGGCCCTGCTGGCCTACACCGACAGCCACGGCCGCTGAGACCGGGCAGTCGACAAGTAGTAAGGGATTGAATGCATGCGCGCCTTAGCTGAGTTCATCATGCGCGGTCGTGTGCAGGCCACTCTGGTAGTGGCTGGATGTGCTGCATTGCCGCTGTTGTATTGGTTGGGTGCTGCCGCGGGAAGCCTTGTGCTGCTGCGGCGCGGTTTGAAGGACGCCCTGGGCGTCCTTGCCCTGGGGTTGCTGCCGGCCTTGATCTGGTGGCTGCAATTCGACGATCCACGGGTACTTCTGGTACTGCTGGGGTCTTCGAGCCTTGCGTTGGTTCTGCGCGCAAGTGAGTCCTGGGTCCGTACGCTGCTGGTCAGCGTGGCATTGGGAGTGGTGTATTCAGTGGTGCTTGGCGCGGCTTTCCGCCCGCAAATCGAGGCGCTGTCGCAGGAGTTGGTAAAAATCCTGCCACTGGCCCTCGGGGATCTCTACCAGCAGTTGTCGGTAGATGAGCGAGCGCGCATGGCCACACTGATTGCTCCGGTCCTTACCGGCCTGATAGCGGCACTGTTGCAGATCGTCAGTGTGCTGAGCCTGATTCTTGGGCGCTACTGGCAGGCGTTGTTGTATAACCCGGGTGGTTTTGGTCGCGAGTTTCGCAGTATCAGAATCCCCGCAGGCCCAGCGATGTTGCTGCTGGCGTGCATGCTTGTAGGGCCGAACTTCGGTCCACAAATGGCCATGTTGACGCCGTTGTGCAGCGTACCGCTGGTGATTGCCGGGCTGGCCCTGATGCACGGGCTGGTGGCGCAAAAGCGCCTGGCCAAGTTCTGGCTGGTGGGGTTGTACGTGACGCTGTTGCTGTTTATGCAACTGATCTATCCGTTACTCGTGGTCTTGGCCATTGTCGACGGCCTGATTGATTTTCGCGGTCGTCTGGCGCCGAAAGACGCCGATAACGCGAACGGTGAAGGTTAAAAGTTAGAGGATTTTCACATGCAACTGATCCTTCTGGAAAAAGTCGCCAACCTGGGCAACCTGGGCGACAAAGTAAACGTTAAGGCCGGCTACGGTCGTAACTACCTGCTGCCATACGGCAAAGCCACCGCTGCAACCGCTGCCAACCTGGCTGCGTTTGAAGAGCGTCGCGCTGAGCTGGAAAAAGCCGCAGCAGACAAGAAAGCTTCGGCTGAAACCCGTGCTGCCCAACTGGCCGAGCTGGAAGTGACTATCACTGCCACCGCTGGCGACGAAGGCAAGCTGTTCGGTTCGATCGGTACTCACGACATCGCTGACGCACTGACCGCCTCCGGCGTTGAAGTGCAGAAGAGCGAAGTTCGTCTGCCGAACGGCACCATCCGCAACGTAGGCGAATTCGACGTAGCCGTGCACCTGCACGCTGAAGTTGAAGCCACCGTACGCGTTGTCGTGGTAGCAGCTTAAGAAGCACCTAACTGACTGGCACCTCGCGTGTCAGCCAGTTAACATCGGGCACGATCCTGTTTACAGGTCGTGCCTTTTGTTTTTCTACACACCCCTAATTTCAAGTGGCCATGAACGATATTTCAGCTCCTGAGCAATACGATCTGCAAACCGCTGCCCTGAAGGTGCCGCCGCATTCCATCGAGGCCGAACAGGCCGTGCTCGGTGGCTTGATGCTGGACAACAACGCCTGGGAACGCGTGCTCGATCAAGTCTCGGACGGTGATTTCTATCGGCATGACCACCGCCTGATCTTCCGCGCCATTGCCAAGCTGGCCGACCAGAACTCACCGATCGACGTGGTGACCCTGGCCGAACAATTGGACAAGGAAGGCCAGACCTCACAAGTCGGCGGCCTGGGCTACCTGGGCGAGCTGGCGAAAAACACGCCGTCCGTCGCCAACATCAAGGCCTATGCCCAGATCGTTCGCGAGCGGGCGACCCTGCGCCAATTAATCGGCATCAGCACCGAAATCGCCGACAGCGCCTTCAACCCCGAAGGCCGCACCGCCGCCGAGATCCTCGACGAAGCCGAGCGCCAGATCTTCCAGATCGCCGAAGCCCGCCCGAAAACCGGCGGCCCGGTCAGCGTCAACGACCTGTTGACCAAGGCCATCGACCGTATCGACACCTTGTTCAACACTGACAATGCCATCACCGGTATTTCCACCGGCTACACCGACCTCGACGAGAAGACCAGCGGCCTGCAGCCGTCCGACCTGATCATCGTCGCCGGTCGTCCATCCATGGGTAAGACCACCTTTGCGATGAACCTGGTGGAAAACGCCGTGTTGCGCAGCGACAAGGCCGTGCTGGTGTACTCCCTGGAGATGCCAGGCGAATCGCTGATCATGCGTATGCTCTCGTCGCTCGGCCGGATCGACCAGACCAAGGTGCGTGCCGGTCGCCTGGAAGACGACGACTGGCCGCGCCTGACCTCGGCGGTCAACCTGCTCAACGACCGCAAGCTGTTTATCGACGACACCGCCGGTATCAGCCCGTCCGAGATGCGAGCGCGTACTCGGCGCCTGGTGCGTGAACACGGCGATATCGCCCTGATCATGATCGACTACCTGCAGTTGATGCAGATCCCTGGCTCCAGCGGCGACAACCGGACCAACGAGATTTCCGAAATCTCCCGGTCCCTCAAAGCCCTGGCCAAGGAGTTCAACTGCCCGGTGGTGGCGCTGTCCCAGCTCAACCGTTCCCTGGAACAACGTCCCAACAAGCGCCCGGTGAACTCCGACTTGCGGGAATCCGGAGCCATCGAGCAGGACGCCGACGTGATCATGTTCGTGTACCGCGACGAGGTGTATCACCCGGAAACCGAGCACAAGGGTATTGCCGAAATCATCATCGGCAAGCAGCGGAACGGGCCGATCGGCTTTATCCGCCTGGCGTTTATCGGTAAGTACACGCGGTTCGAGAACCTGGCGCCGGGTAGCTACAACTTCGACGACGATGAGTAATCAGCGGCTTTCAGGCCTGGGGAACAATCGCCTGATGGTTATTTCATTGTAGAGGTAGTTCCAGCGCAGTTCCGCGCCGGCCGGTATGTGATCGCTGGCAAAAAATGCGGTGAGTATCATAGGTTCGCGTGCCCCGCTGGCGGTTTCGACTTCGACACGAAACTGTGATGCTTCCACGTTATAGCCGCTGCGGGCCTGCCTGATCGGCAGCCCTGCGTCGTACTCGAAAATGGTATTGATCCTCGAAAGTACGTTGTCACCCGACAACATGGGTTGTGTGTTGTAGGCATGGGGTGTGGTCGGCCTGATGTTCTTGACGGGCAGCAGGTAAGGGTCTTGTCGAGCCATTGCAATATAGAGCGGCAGTATTTCCCCGCCATAGACACCCAGTGCCGCCCCTCGCTTGATCGGTCGCCGGGTGATGACGGTGGCCTCGCCGATGAGTGCGGCTTCTTGCGCAAATTTCTGATGGGCCGCCGTAAAGGGGGTGACCTCCAGGTTGTCTTCATACAGCCGTGCCACCTGTTCGTAGCCTTCCCACTGGAAGTAGGGCCGGATCAGCCGACTGTCAAATATGGCTTCGGACGTCAGCGATTTGCTTTGTGACTGTATTTGCCGGATGCGCAGGGGCAGGCCGTCTTCGTCGCGCAACGGGTATCGACCATTGTTGGCCCGGTCATAGATGCGTCGATAGTTCTGGCTGAACTGATAGCCTTGCCCCGTGCGCATGTGGGTCAGTTCCTGTGCGGTGTATCGGGTTGTCACAACGCCTTCTTCGGCCGACTCATACTCGCTGGAGGAGCGTGCCGGCTCAAATTCGTCGCTGGACTCCATCTCATGGAGCCTGAGCTTGAGCGCCTCCTCGTCCCCTCCCAGCAACGTACCTTTGGCCGGATCGATTTCCCAGCCGGCCTGGGGCTTTTGGCGCAGGTAGGGTTGATAGGCCCGGAAGCGATTGCGGGCATCCGCCAGCCGCCAGCCCAGGGGGTCGTATCGCAGGGGATAGTATTTGTGGTTGTCCTGTATGTAATAGCGGTAGCTTGCGTCGGGCTGAGGGGGCGATTGGTAGGTGCCGTCCTCACGCAGCGTCAGCCCGGCCGGAGGGTTGGGGTCGGCGAATAACGGATCCAGGGGCCGCCCGGCAGTCTCCGCTAGTGTGCCCAGGGGAGGCATGGCCCGGATGGTGGGGAGCTGGGTCAGGCGCGACAGACTGAGTTTCTGGATGGCCTGCTTGAGGGTTGCGGTGCCCGATGCGTCCAGGATGGCCCGGCGTTCGGGGGCCGCCAGCGTACTTTCAAGGGCAGCGGCCAGGTGGCTGGGGGGCGCCTGGGGGGAACCTTGGGCATCAAGGCTTGAGTACTGCTCGCCCAGGCGGATCAAGACATGGCGGTGACTGGCCTGTGCTGGGCCGATGCGACCCAGCAGCGGGCCGTCTTGGCGCTGTGCATAAATCTCGATCCGCAATGCGTCCGGCCATGAGGGTAACTGCTCCAGGTTGTATAGCGTCAGCGGCACGCTATGGCGGTCACTGATGCCGTCGAGGAAAAGCGCTTCCTGTGAACGCGTTGCTTGCTGTGTCTGAATGTACTGTTGCGCCTCCCAGCGTTGGGAGGCAGTCAGGCTTTTTTCCTGTTGCAGGCGCTGTTTTTCTTGCTCAGTCAGCGTCGACTCCATGGCCTCAAGATGGCTCTTGGACAGTTGCGGCATGATTGCGCGAATGTTGTGTTCCGTGGGCGTGACGGCGCGCTCGCCGGGCTCGCTGAGTAGGGCCAGCAGCCGTTGCTTTTGCTGCATGCCTTCGCTTTGCAGGCGCAGGGCCAGGTTTTCGGTTTTGGTCAGCGCGTCGATGGATGGTGTGGGCAACAGCTCGTTAAATGACGCTTGTGCCATTTGCTCCTCCACGGCATGCAGCAGCTCGCCCTTTTTGAACCTCGCCGCGCTGATCTTTATTTCAGTGGGACCGCTCCCATGGCTCAACAGGGTCTGTTGTTGGCCATCGACGATTTTCAAGGCGTGGTCGGCGGGCCACTCGGGCAGCCTGCTGAGCAGGTGGAATTGAATCAACGGCGAATGGGCTGTGACCGATTTACCTTCGGCCCGTGCCAGATTGAAATCATTGATCTCCTGTTCCAGATCGAAGTGCTTGACCGTGTCACGCAATAAGGGCGCAGGGGGCTCCATATCCTGGTGGATTTGGCGCAGGCTCGAATGGTCCACACCACTGAGCAGCAGGATGGGCTCGACGTCCGGTTGCCTGATATTGGCGGCCTCGGGTCCCAGGCGTTTGATCAGTTTAAGGTCGTCCCAATCCCGGGGCGATTCGTGGGCCTGGCGCCAGCCACCCACCCCATTGCTCAGCAGCGGCGGTCGATAGGCGTCCGGGTCGTTGGGGTGGGACAGCTCCCATTGTGTGCCGTCCGGCGAGCGTTGAACCGAGTGAACATGATCATCCAGCTTCAGGTAGTGCTGTTGCTCGTGCCGGAACAGGCCTTGCTTGTTTGCGCTCACGTGTGCGGGCAGCGGCTTGGGGTGGCGGTAAGGTGTTAGATCGCTGTGCCATAGGCGCCAACCCTTGTTGCGGACCCTGACCTTTACCAGGTTGGCCGTGAAGCCTGCCGTCTTGATGGCGCCCGCGGTGACAGCGGCCTGTGCAAGGGTGTCCACCAGGTCCAGCAAATCATTCAAGGCCTCATCGCTGTCGCCGCGGCTCCAGGCCGCAAAGCCCTCATACACCGTTCCTATCACTTGGGCAGCGCTGACGACCAGCAGGGCTTGCCCCACGATTGGAATAAATGAGGCGGCGAAAAACAACAGAAACTCCCCGGCCTCGATCCAGCTCTGCAAGCGTTTTTGCCGGCTGACCATGTCGGCCTCGGCCGTGGAGACAACCAGCGTGCTGGCGTCGCTCTTGATCTGGGCAATGCGTTGGCGGGCGATGGCCAGGAACAGGTCCCCCTGGATGGGCGTCAGGCTGACCGAGGCCTCGAGCGTGGCGCGGTAGACAGCGGTGGCCCTGACCAATTCGTGTGTGCTGGTATAAGCCGGCGTCACGCTCAGCAGGCTGGCTTGCTGCTGTAACGGGACAAGTTGCTTGAAGAATGCCTGGTAGGCAGGATTCAACAGCCGTTCGGCGAGGTGCTGCTGGAGGTCCTCCCAGGTACGGTGTGGGCTGAGGGGGGCCACGGGGTCATCTGGGACGTACAGGATGTAGGGGAGGTCGATGAGCGATGCCTCAATCACCAGGACACTGGGCAGCACCACGTTATCAAGGGTCAGGTGGCTGTACTTTATGTCCAGGTGATTGGCCGAGCGTTGCAGGCTATGCAGTTGCAGGTGTTGCCGGGGGCTTATCTGCCGGCGCATGTAGGCGATATGCAAGGCAACCCCCATGGCGTGCTGTGCCTGGGCACGGAATATCCTGAGCACCTGGGCGGCGGTACGTGCGCTGCCCGCAGAGGGTTCCAGAATGCTGCTGATATGCGTGAGGTACTTTGCGCCCAGGTCCAGTTCTCGACACAAGCGTGCGAACGCCGCAGGGGAGGCGCTGGTCAAGACCTCGCCGGCGTTTGTCATGTTGTGCAGGGCGGTGCCGTCTTCCATCCCGCCGGGCTCGGCTTCGGCCGCTTCAAAATTCTGCAGGGCCGCCTCGAGCAGTGTCTGGCGTGTGGTCTTGGCGTGGGTTTTGATCAAACCGAGCAAATGATGATTTTTCCATTCGCGTACCAAAAGGGCGTTCTCATCCGTGATAAAACCGAAAAACCAGGACTGCAGAGACGCGCGCAGCAGAGGGCGGGCGAAGTCCTCGGGACTTTGCAGCTCGTCCAGCAACGCCTTGAGGTCGTGCCTGGCTTGATTGCTGGCGGTCATGCTCGCGCGAAACGCCTCGCGCAATGAAGAAGGCGCCTGGATCAGCCAGGCAGGCAGTTGTTGCTTGATGAGGGTTCGATGGGGAAGCAGCGGCGAGGCGGGCGGTGCTTGTGGTGGCTGTTGAGAGGAGCGGGTGTTCATTGATCGCACCATGATGGGCTGTGGTTGATCGACCCCAGCCTACCGATGGTTTTTTTGATAATGGGTTAGCGCAATAGCCCCTGGCCGGCGAAAAAATGCACGACGGATCCGCCATTCAGACCCGCGCGGTAAAAGCCGACCATTGCCGTCGGAATTGGTCAAAATTTGTGCTATATTCCGCGCCCGCGATTTTTCATCTCAACACCGGTCACCGTCATGCAAACAGCCAAGCCGTTATTTGACTATCCCAAGTACTGGGCCGAATGTTTCGGCCCCGCGCCATTCCTGCCCATGAGCAGGGAGGAGATGGATCAGCTTGGCTGGGATTCATGCGACATCATCATCGTTACCGGTGATGCCTACGTTGACCATCCGTCGTTCGGCATGGCGATTATCGGCCGGCTGCTGGAGTCCCAGGGCTTTCGCGTCGGGATCATTGCCCAACCCAACTGGCAGTCCAAAGACGACTTTATGAAGCTCGGCGAGCCGAACCTGTTCTTCGGCGTCGCGGCCGGCAACATGGACTCGATGATCAACCGCTACACCGCCGACAAGAAAATCCGTTCCGACGACGCCTACACCCCCGGCGGCATGGCCGGCAAGCGCCCGGACCGGGCGAGCCTGGTGTACAGCCAGCGCTGCAAGGAAGCCTACAAGAACGTGCTCGGTGGCATCGAGGCCTCCCTGCGCCGCATCGCCCACTACGACTACTGGCAGGACCGGGTGCGCAACTCGATCCTGATCGATGCCACTGCCGATATCCTGCTGTACGGCAACGCCGAGCGGGCGATTGTCGAAGTTGCCCAGCGCCTGTCGTGGGGCCACAAGATCGAAGACATCACCGACGTGCGCGGCACCGCGTTCATTCGCCGTGACACGCCAGCCGGCTGGTACGAAGTGGACTCCACCCGTATCGACCGCCCGGGCAAGGTCGACAAGATCATCAACCCCTACGTGAACACCCAGGACACCCAGGCCTGCGCCATCGAGCAAGAGAAAGGCCCGGTGGATGACCCGGAAGAAGCCAAGGTCGTACAGATCCTCGCCAGCCCGCGCATGACCCGCGACAAGACCGTGATCCGCCTGCCATCGGTAGAGAAGGTGCGTGGCGACGCGGTGCTGTATGCCCACGCCAACCGCGTGCTGCACCTGGAAACCAACCCCGGCAACGCCCGTGCCCTGGTGCAGAAGCATGGCGAAGTGGACGTGTGGTTCAACCCGCCGCCGATTCCCATGACCACCGAAGAAATGGACTACGTATTCGGCATGCCTTACGCCCGTGTCCCGCACCCGGTGTACGGCAAGGAAAAAATCCCGGCCTACGACATGATCCGTTTCTCGGTGAACATCATGCGTGGCTGCTTTGGCGGCTGCACCTTCTGCTCGATCACCGAGCACGAAGGCCGGATCATCCAGAACCGTTCCGAAGAGTCGATCATTCGCGAGATCGAAGAGATCCGCGACAAGGTCCCGGGCTTTACCGGGGTGATCTCCGACCTCGGCGGGCCGACCGCGAACATGTACCGCATCGCCTGCAAGAGCCCGGAAATCGAATCCGCGTGCCGCAAGCCGTCCTGCGTGTTCCCGGGGATCTGCCCGAACCTGAACACCGATCACTCGTCGTTGATCCAGCTGTACCGCAGCGCCCGTGCGTTGCCAGGTGTGAAGAAGATTCTGATCGCTTCCGGCCTGCGCTACGACCTGGCCGTGGAGTCGCCGGAATATGTCAAAGAGCTGGTGACCCACCACGTCGGTGGCTACCTGAAGATCGCCCCGGAACACACCGAGGAAGGTCCGCTCAACCAGATGATGAAACCGGGCATCGGCAGCTATGACAAGTTCAAGCGCATGTTCGAGAAGTACACCAAGGAAGCGGGCAAGGAGCAGTACCTGATCCCGTACTTCATCGCCGCCCACCCGGGCACCACCGATGAAGACATGATGAACCTGGCCCTGTGGCTCAAGGGTAATGGCTTCCGTGCCGACCAGGTGCAGGCGTTCTACCCCTCGCCGATGGCCACCGCCACCGCGATGTACCACTCGGGCAAGAACCCGCTGCGCAAGGTCACCTACAAGAGCGACGCGGTGACCATCGTCAAGAGCGAAGATCAGCGGCGCCTGCACAAGGCGTTCCTGCGCTACCACGACCCCAAAGGCTGGCCGATGCTGCGTGAAGCCCTGACCCGCATGGGCCGCGCCGACCTGATCGGGCCGGGCAAGGACCAATTGATCCCGCTGCACCAGCCGTCCACCGACAGCTACCAGAGCGCCCGTCGCAAGAACTCGACGCCGGTGGGCAGCCATAAGGTCGCCAAGGAAACCACCACCAAGATCCTCACCCAGCACACCGGCCTGCCACCCCGTGGCAGCGACGGCAGCAACCCGTGGGACAAGCGCGAACAAGCCAAGGCCGCGGCCATGGCGCGCAACAAACAGGCGGCTAAAGAACGCACCGACGCGGCCAAGGGCAAAGGCAAGAAGCCTGCGCGCAAGCCGGTTGTGCCGCGTTGATCGCAGCCTGAACCTGCAAAACGCCAGCCTCGTGCTGGCGTTTTGCTTTCTAGCGGGTGGTTAGCCTGTTTGTTAAGGTGGCGCCCGTTGAATCGCCATCGCAGGCAAGCCAGCTCCCACATTCGACCGCATTCTTATGCTGGAACTCGGTCAACTCTGTGCGGGCTTGCTCGCGAAGGCGCCAGTTCAGACACCACCTATTTCAAGGAAGATCACCCCATGAGCAACCCCTTGCTCAACATCGGCATGGACTCCAACCGCTCCCAGTTCATGGCGCGCCAGCGCATCGAAAGCCAGATCAACCTGCCCCGCCTGTTCGCCGCCATCGACGCCGACCCCGGCATCGTCGGCGCGGGGGTGGTGTATATCGATGCTGACTTCAATGTCATTACCCTGCGTGAGTTCAAGCCCATTTGCAGTATCAAGCCCAAGCGCATTATTTTGCGTGAGGCGCAGAGGTATATTTCGCCGGCGCAGTTTGTGGAGCAGGTGAAGACCGACCCCCGTGAAGGACGTCTCAGGAAGGAGGCGTTTGATATGGGGCTTTCATGTGGCGCGGCGGTAATCGGTTGGATTGTGGTGTTCAGCGGCAGCGTCGCCGTACCGTTTACGGCTGGAGCCAGTGCTTTTGTGGTGGGCATTGGCATTACGGCGGCATTGGCCAGCAGCGCTCAATGCGGGTTTGGTGTGGCACGTACCTATAACGAGATACTTGATTCTGATGCCAACGACCGTATGGACGATGCCGAATGGTACGGCGCCGTTTCGCCGATCCTCGATGCGGCCTCTTTGGTTGGCATCGGAACGGGAGCTTTGACCACGGTCAGGCTACTCAAGGCGAACAAAGCCGCTGCATTGGGCAAGAGTTGGTACGAGCTGCTCAAGGGGCTGAGTCGCCAGGAGCGTAAGAAATTGACGAAGGAGTTGCTCAGCCTGAAAGACCCAAGCCTGACCCCCAAGTTGCTTAAATTGCAGCAGCGTGCCGGCACGTTGACCAAGAGCTACAGCTCAACCGAGATTCGTCATGCAACCCTGACCCAACTCAAGGATGCACTGGGAGGGATTCTGGGTCTCTGGGGCAGCTATCGAACCGGCCACGTGGGCACTGCCGAGACGATTGCAATCGGCCTGTACGAGGAGTTAACGCAGTGAGCGGCTTTCCCGACATGGGCCGTTTTTTGGCCCGTTATTTCCCCGTGTTCATGGGCACCATCTTCATGGCGATCTTTTCCGGGTCTGCGGCGATGTCCATGGCTGGCGTGACGTATTTACGCGGCGTTGATCCTGCGCTCAAGTCCAGCTATACGGGGGGCGCGATCCTGGTGCTGGTGGCAGTGCTGGTGTTTGGCAATGTGATGATTGCGCGTGGGTACTCTTGGGCTACGAGGCTGGTGGCGGGATACCTGGGCAGTTGTCTGCTGTTCGTGTTGCCGATGATTCAATACGACGTCAATGGCCTGGTTTATGGCTCTACCGTACTGTTCCCGCTGCTGGGCTTGCTGCTGCTCAATAGCAAGCGCCATCGCGAAATGCGCCAGCGGCTGCTCGAAATACGCCACCTGCGCCAAGCCGTCATCGCAACGCGCAAAAAGCGCTGATTGGGTAGATTCACCACTGTGCCCCGCACGGGCGCCACAAATATGTGCAACCCTCGCACCACGGCGGTCACTCTCGCGCCGTTTTGGTGCTGTACTGCACCGGGTCCCTCGATAAAGCGCAATGACCGCTGCTCTGGCATAAGTCTTGCGCGCTTTGTTTCCATGCCCTGGCTTGCAGGAGGCCGCCGTGTCGATTCATGTCGCGTTGCACCACGTTACGCATTACCGCTACGACCGCGCTGTGGAGCTTGGCCCGCAGATTGTGCGTCTGCGCCCGGCGGCCCATAGCCGTACGCGGATCCTGTCCTACGCGTTGAAGGTGCTGCCCGAGCAGCATTTCATCAATTGGCAGCAAGACCCCCAGGGCAATTACCTGGCGCGCCTGGTGTTCCCGGAAAAGACCGACGAGTTGCGCATCGAAGTCGACCTGGTGGCCGAGATGGCAGTGTTCAATCCGTTCGACTTTTTCCTTGAGCCCTACGCCGAAAAAATCCCCTTGCGCTACGCCGCCGACGAGCAGCGTGAGCTGGCGCCGTACCTGGAAACCCTGCCGCTGACGCCAAAATTCGCTGCGTACCTGGCCGGTATTGACCGTACGCCGCTGCCGGCCGTGGATTTCCTGGTCGGCCTCAACCAGCGCCTGGCCGCCGATATCGGCTACCTGATCCGCATGGAGCCCGGCGTACAAACCCCGGAGTGCACCCTGGAAAACGCCTCCGGTTCCTGTCGCGACTCGGCCTGGCTGCTGGTGCAACTGCTGCGCAACCTGGGGTTGGCGGCGCGCTTTGTCTCCGGCTACTTGATCCAGCTGACCGCCGACGTCAAGGCCCTCGACGGCCCGTCCGGCACCGAGGTGGACTTCACCGACCTGCATGCCTGGTGCGAAGTGTATTTGCCCGGCGCCGGCTGGATCGGCCTGGATGCCACCTCCGGCCTGTTCGCCGGTGAAGGCCATATCCCGTTGGCCTGTAGTCCCGATCCATCGTCTGCCGCTCCGATCAGTGGGCTGGTGCAGCCGTGCGAGTGCGAATTTACCCACGAAATGTCGGTGGAGCGCATCTGGGAAGCGCCGCGCGTCACCAAGCCCTACACCGAAGAACAATGGCTGGCGATCCAGGCCCTGGGCCGGCAGATCGATGGCGACCTGCTCAAGGACGATGTGCGCCTGACCATGGGCGGCGAGCCGACGTTTGTGTCCATCGACGACCCCGACGGTGCCGAGTGGAACACCGCGGCCCTGGGCCCGGACAAGCGTCGGCTGTCTGCCGAGCTGTTCCAGCGCATGCGCAAGCACTATGCGCCCAAGGGCCTGGTGCATTTCGGCCAGGGCAAGTGGTACCCGGGCGAGCAACTGCCGCGCTGGTCCCTCAACTGCCATTGGCGTCGCGATGGTGTGCCGGTCTGGCACAACGACGCACTGATCGCCGATGAGCAGCAGGACTACGGCACTGATGAGGTGATGGCCGGGCGTTTCCTGGCGAGCATTGCCGAGCGCCTGCAGTTGCCGGCGCGCTTTGTGTTCCCGGCCTTCGAGGACAATTTCTACTACCTGTGGCGCGAAGGTGCCTTGCCGCAGAATGTCAGCGCCCTGGATTCACGCCTGGAGGATGAGCTGGAGCGCGAACGCCTGCGCAAGGTGTTCAGCCAGGGCCTGGATAAAGTCATCGGCCACGTACTGCCCCTGGCGCGCACCGCAGCCAACGACCGCTGGCAGAGCGGCCGTTGGTACCTGCGCGACACCCATTGCCGGCTGGTGCCGGGGGACTCGCCGCTGGGCTATCGCTTGCCCCTGGCCTCGCAGCCCTGGGTGACGGCGGCAGATTACCCCTTTGTGCATCCCACCGATCCCAATCAGGATCTGCCGGCGCTAGCCATCACCACGCCAGGCCCTGGCGAGCCTGCGCCCATCGATGAGCGTATGCCCAAGGTCGACGAGTCTGCCGACTGGCTGACCCGCACCGCCTTGTGCGCCGAAGCGCGGGGCGGGCGGCTCTACCTGTTTATGCCGCCCCTGGAGCGGGTCGAGGATTACCTGGAGTTGGTGAGCGCCATCGAGGCCACCGCCCAGGAACTGCATTGCCCGGTATTGCTGGAAGGCTACGAGCCGCCGAGCGACCCGCGCCTGAGCAACTTCCGCGTGACGCCAGACCCAGGCGTGATCGAGGTCAACGTGCAGCCGTCCGCCACCTGGGACGAACTGGTGGAGCGCACCGAGTTCCTCTATGAAGAGGCCCGGCAAACCCGCCTGACCACCGAAAAGTTCATGATCGACGGGCGCCACACCGGCACCGGCGGTGGCAACCACTTTGTGCTGGGTGGGGCCACGCCCAAGGATTCGCCGTTCCTGCGCCGCCCGGACCTGCTGCGCAGCCTGATCAGCTACTGGCATAACCATCCGTCGTTGTCGTACCTGTTTTCCGGGCTGTTTATCGGCCCGACCTCCCAGGCGCCACGGGTGGATGAGGCGCGCAACGACGCGCTGTATGAGCTGGAAATCGCCTTCGCGCAGATGCCCGCGCCGGGCGAGGAATGCCCGCCATGGCGGGTGGACCGTTTGTTGCGCAACCTGCTGATCGACGTCACCGGCAATACCCACCGCGCCGAATTCTGCATCGACAAGCTCTACTCGCCGGATGGCGCCACCGGGCGCCTGGGCCTGCTGGAACTGCGCGCCTTTGAAATGCCGCCCCATGCGCGCATGAGCCTGACCCAACAGTTGCTGCTGCGCGCCCTGGTGGCGCGCTTCTGGCGCGAGCCTTATGCACCGCCAAAGCTGGCGCGCTGGGGCACGGAACTGCACGACCGCTTCCTGCTGCCGCATTTTATCGAGCAGGACTTTGCCGACGTGATCGTCGAGCTCAACGCCGCCGGTTACCCGCTGCGCGCCGAGTGGTTCGCGGCGCACCTGGAATTCCGTTTTCCCAAGGTTGGCGACTATGCCGTCAGCGGTATCGAGCTGGAGTTGCGCCAGGCCCTGGAACCCTGGCATGTGCTGGGCGAAGAGGGCGCGGCGGGGGGCACGGTGCGCTATGTGGATTCCTCCCTTGAACGCTTGCAGGTCAAGCTCAGCGGCCTGCCGCCGCAGCGCTATGTGCTGACCTGCAATGGCGTGGCCGTGCCGCTGCATGCCACCGGCCGGGTGGGCGAGTTCGTCGCGGGTGTGCGCTATCGCGCCTGGCAACCGGCCAATTGCCTGCAGCCGACCATCGCCGTGCATGCGCCGTTGGTCTTTGATCTGCTGGATACCTGGATGCAGCGCTCCCTGGGCGGTTGCCAGTACCACGTGGCCCATCCGGGCGGGCGCAATTACGACAGCTTGCCGGTCAATGCCAACGAAGCGGAGAGCCGGCGCATGGCGCGGTTCTTCCGTTTGGGCCACAGCCCGGGCAAATTGCCGGTGCCGGCGCTGGTGATCAACGATGAACTGCCGATGACCCTGGATCTGCGGCGGTTCTCCAATAAAAATGACTAAACACAACTCCACCTATAGGAGCGGGCTTATGTGGGAGCGGGCCTGCCCGCGATGACCGAGTATCAGCCAGTACAGGCATTGGCTGACGCACTGCTATCGCGAGCAAGCCCGTTCCTACACACGGCCAGTTTCCACAGAGGATTTGCAGTGTTTGTTAGGTTAATCTGACTTCCCTTGCCCCTGCCGAGCGTTCCATGTCCGACTTGCTCGACCGTTACCCGCTGACTGCGGGCACTTATCACGAACTGCTGGATGACAGCGGTGCTGTGCGCGCCCATTGGCGGCGCTTGCTCGACCATCTGCAACGCAGCACCCCGGCGCAACTGGCCCAGCGCCAGGCCCTGCTGACCCGGCAGATCCAGGAAAACGGCGTGACCTACAACGTCTACGCCGACCCCAAGGGCGCCGACCGCCCCTGGGAGCTGGACTTGCTGCCCCATGTGCTGGCGGCGGATGAGTGGGCGCAGTTGTCGGCGGGCATTGCCCAGCGCGCCCGGTTGCTCAATGCGGTGCTGGCCGACCTGTATGGCCCGCAACGCCTGATTGCCGAAGGCTTGCTGCCGGCAGAGCTGGTGTTTGGGCATAACAACTTCCTGTGGCCTTGCCAGGGTATCCAGCCGCCCGATGGGGTGTTCCTGCACCTATACGCGGTGGACCTGGCGCGCACCCCGGATGGCCGCTGGTGGGTCACGGCGGACCGTACCCAGGCCCCGTCCGGCGCCGGGTATGCCCTGGAAAACCGCACCATCGTTTCCCGTGCCTTCCCGGATT
>Ga0208123_100287_pt1 | contig 23506 bp, 20 predicted proteins | sample LakWasMe92_HOW11_2_FD_183914 | JGI IMG/M metagenome (GOLD analysis project Ga0208123, IMG submission 183914) | Freshwater sediment methanotrophic microbial communities from Lake Washington under simulated oxygen tension - Sediment Metagenome... | ecosystem: Environmental > Aquatic > Freshwater >... | reverse complement strand
TGGACTGGCGCACCAGTTCGGGCAGCAGATAGGGCCCGATGGTGTAGATCACGCCCAGCGTGAGCGGCCCGGCCAGCGGGTCCTTGCCGCGCTTGGCGATTTCCTTGATGGCCGCAGCCTGTTCCAGCACGCTTTGCGCCTGGCGAACAATGTCCTCGCCCAGCGGGGTTACCGTGACTTCGCCCGCGCTGCGCTCGAACAGCTTCACGTCCAGCTCTTCTTCCAGCTTCTTGATGGCCACCGAGAGCGTGGGTTGCGACACATAGCAGGCGTCGGCCGCATGGCCAAAGTGCTTCTCGCGGGCCACCGCAACGATGTACTTGAGTTCGGTGAGGGTCATGGTGTGTTCCTGCGGGCCACGTCAGTGTCGTTCTGAGCGTCTCATGCCTTGAGATAGTCCGATTTTCCACCCAACCAGCGCGCCACGTGTTTGGCGGCCAATTCCGGGTAGCGGTCCAGCATCTGGGGGGCCAGTTCACGCGCCCATTCCAGCAGATGGGTGTCGGTCGCCAGGTCGGCAAACCGCAGCAGCGCATCGCCCGACTGGCGGGCGCCCAGGAACTCTCCGGGGCCCCGGATCTCCAGGTCGCGCCGGGCGATCTCGAAGCCATCGTTGGTTTCGGCCATGGCGCGCAGGCGCTCCTTGGCGGTTTCGCCCACGCGGCCGCTGTCGTTGGTGGCGTACAGCAGCACACAGGCCGATGCCGCTGCGCCGCGCCCCACCCGGCCGCGCAGCTGGTGCAGCTGCGAGAGACCAAAACGCTCGGCATGTTCAATGACCATGAGCGAGGCGTTGGGCACGTCCACGCCCACCTCAATCACGGTGGTGCTGACCAGCACGCCCATCTGGCCACTGGTGAAGAGCGCCATCACAGCCTTCTTCTCGGCGGTGGGCATGCGCGAGTGCAGCAGGCCGACCATGCAGCCCGGCAAGGCCTCGCTCAGGTCGGCGTGGGTCGCGGTGGCGTTGGAGAGGTCCAGCGCCTCGCTCTCTTCGATCAGCGGGCACACCCAGTACACCTGCCGCCCGGCCTCCACCTGCGCGCCGATGCGTTCGATCACCTCGTCCTTGCGGCTGTCTGCAATCAGCTTGGTGACGATGGGCGTGCGGCCTGGCGGCAGCTCGTCGATCACCGACACATCCAGGTCGGCGTAGTAGCTCATCGCCAAGGTGCGCGGGATGGGCGTGGCGCTCATCATGAGCATGTGCGGCTCCATGCCGTGGGCCGCCAACTTTTGCCGCAAGGCCAGCCGCTGCGCCACGCCAAAGCGGTGTTGCTCGTCGATGATGGCCAGCGCCAGATTCTTGAACTGCACCTGGTCCTGGATCACGGCGTGCGTGCCCACCACCAGCGCCGCCTCGCCGCTGGCCACCAGCGCGAGCATGGCAGTACGGTCCTTCTTCTTTTGCCCGCCCACCAGCCAGGCCACCTTGCGGCCGTGTGCGGCCAGCAGCGGTTCGAGCCAGCCGATCATCTTGGCAAAGTGCTGCTCGGCCAGGATTTCGGTGGGTGCCATCAGCGCGCACTGCCAGCCCGCGTCCATGGCCAGGCAGGCGGCCAGGGCCGATACCACGGTTTTGCCCGAACCCACATCGCCCTGCAGCAGACGGTGCATGGGCACCTGGCGGGCCAGATCGGCCGCGATCTCTTCGCCCACGCGGCGCTGGGCCGCCGTCAGGTCAAACGGCAATACGCCCATCAACTGTTCGTGCAATGGCAAGGTGCCGTCGGCACTGCGCCGGGGCCGCAGCACCGGCGCGCGCAGCATGTCGCGTTCGCGCCGCGACTGCTGCTGCGACAGCTGCTGGGCCAGCAACTCCTCCGCCTTCAACCGCTGCCAGGCGGGGTGGCTCTGGTCCTCCAGCGTGGACAGCGCCACATCGGGCGTGGGACGGTGCAAAAAAGTGAGCGCCTCGCGCAAGCTGAACCTGCGCTGCAGGCCATTGGGGCCATAAACCCGGGCCATCGGTGGCTCTGTGCCGGGTGGCAAGGTGTCCGACAAATCCACCCGCGTCAGCGCACTGACGACGGCCCGGCGCAGGTAGGGCTGGGGCAGTCCGGCGGTGGTGGGGTAGACGGGCGTGAGAGCGGCGGGCAACTCGCCACCCGCCACGCGGAAGGCGGGGTGCAGCATCTGCCGCCCCCAGAAGCCGCCTTTGACCTCGCCCCGAATGCGCAGGCGCGCGCCCACGGCCAGGGTCTTCTGGTGCGACGGGTAGAAGCTGAAAAAGCGCAGCTCACAGCTGCCGGTGTCATCCTCTATCTGCACCAGCAGCTGGCGGCGGGGGCGCAGTTGCACCTCGCTGGCAGTGACCGTGGCCTCGATCTGCACCGTTTGCCCGTCGCGCGCATTGGCCAGCGGGGTGATGCGGGTTTCATCTTCATAGCGCAAGGGCAGGTGCAGGGCCAGGTCGATATCGCGGCGCAGGCCCAGTTTTTGCAACGCCTTCTGCGCCACCGAGGCCGCACCCTGGCCACGCGCGGCCGGGACGGCGGAGCGCGCAGTGGGTTTGGCGGGAGCAGGAGCGGCAGCGGGCATGGGGAGCAATTTGCTAGGGAAAACGAGCGGAGATCGCAGCCTGAAAAGGCTACCATGGTTACCATTGCTAACGCCTGATCACGGCGTGTTTTCGAGTCCGGGGCCCCGTCATGCTCAAGCGCATTCAAATCCAACACCTGACCCTGGGCATGTACCTGCATGAGTTTTGCGGCTCGTGGATGGAGCACCCCTTCTGGCGGGCCAAGTTCCTGCTCAAGGACCCCAAGGACCTCGCCCGCATCCAGGCCACCGCCATTCAGGAAATCTGGATCGATACCGACAAGGGCCTGGATGTGGCCGCAGGCACGGCGTCGATGTCGCGCGAAGAGGTGGATGCGCAGATCGAGACCGACTTCAGCCGCCTGGAGGACCTGCCCCCCATCAAGGTGACGCTGCCTTCACCCCCTCCTCCCCCCAAGCGGGACCGCCAACCGGCGGACATGCACAGCGAACTGAGAATGGCCGCCGCCATCTGCGTCAAGTCCAAGGAAGCGGTGGTCTCGATGTTCAACGAGGCCCGCATGGGCCGCGCAGTGGACTCGGCCAGTGCACAGAGCCTGGTGGAAGAAATCTCCGACTCCGTCACCCGCAACCCCGGCGCACTCATCAGCCTGGCGCGGCTGAAGACGGCCGACGACTACACCTACATGCATTCGGTGGCGGTGTGCGCACTCATGGTGGCCCTTGCCAAGCAGCTCAAGCTCAAGGACGACCAGCAGCGGCTCGCTGGCATGGCAGGCCTGCTGCACGACCTGGGCAAGGCGGCCATCCCGCTGGCAGTGCTCAACAAGCCCGGCAAGCTCACCGACCAGGAGTTCACCGTGGTGCGCAGCCATCCGGTGGAGGGCTACCACATGCTCAAGGAAGGCGGCAACGTGCCCGACGCCGTGCTGGACGCCTGCCTGCACCACCATGAAAAGGTGGACGGCTCGGGCTACCCCGACAAGCTGCAGGGCGAAGGCATCAGCGTGATCGCCCGCATGACGGCCATCTGCGACGTATACGACGCCATCACCTCCGACCGACCCTACAAGCGCGGCTGGGACCCGGCCGAGTCGCTGCGCCGCATGGCCGAGTGGACCAGGGACCACTTTGACGCACGCATCTTTCAGGCGTTTGTCAAAAGCATCGGCATCTACCCCGTGGGCTCGCTGGTGCGGCTGACCTCGGGCCGCATCGGCATCGTGACTGAACAATCGCCCACCGCGCTGACCACCCCCATCGTCAAGGTGTTTTTCTCGACCAAGTCCGACCTGCGCATTCCGCCCGAGGTGGTGAACCTGGCCGCCCCGGACTGCAACGAGAAGATCGTGGCACGCGAAGACCCCGAGAAGTGGCGCTTTCCCGACCTGGACGAGCTGTGGTCCGGCTTCTCCGACAAGGTCTGGTAGCCCATGCCTGCACTGATCATCACCCTGACGCTCAACCCCGCCCTCGACCTGGCGACCACCACCGACCACGTGGCCCCCACACACAAGCTGCGCTGCGGCCCGGTGCGACGGTTTGCGGGGGGCGGCGGCATCAACGTGGCGCGGGTGCTGCACCGCCTGGGCGCGGACGTGAGCGCGTGGGCACTGGCGGGCGGCGCGGCGGGCGCCCAGGTGCAGCAGTTGCTGGCCGGCGAGGGCGTGCCCACGCGGCTGCAGCGCATTGCGGGCGACACGCGCGAGAACTTTTCGGTGGTCGAGACCAGCACGGGCCAGGAGTTTCGGTTTGTGCTGCCCGGCCCCATGCTGCAGGTCAGCGAGTGGCAGGCCTGCCTGGATGCGCTGGCTACCTACACACCGCCACCCCGCTGGCTGATTGCCAGCGGCAGCCTGCCGCCTGGCACGCCGGACGACTTCTACGCCCAGCTGGCGCGCGCCGCATCCGGCCGGGGCGTGCGGGTGGCCGTCGACACCTCGGGGCCGCCGCTGGCGGCGGCATTGCAGGCCGGGGTGGCGCTGGTCAAACCCAGCCTGCGCGAGCTGCGCGACCTGTTGCAACAGCCCCTGGAACAGGCGGTCGACTGGTGCACTGCCGCCCAGTCGCTGGTGCGCAGCGGCGCCGCCGACACCGTGGCCCTGTCGGTGGGCGAGCAAGGCGCCGTGCTGGCCACGCGGGAGGGGGTATGGCAGGCGCCAGCGCTGAACGTGCCCGCTACGACCGGCACCACGGGCGCTGGGGACTGCTTTTTGGCGGCACTGGTCTGGGCGCTGGACCGGGGCGATGCGCCCGCCGAGGCGCTGCGCTGGGGCGTGGCCGCAGGCGCTGCCGCCTTGCTGCACCCGGGCACCACCCTGGCCCAGGCCGATGACGTGCAACGGCTGGTGCACAGCGTACCGGCACCGGTGGCATTCACCACCTCGCCCTAGCACCGCGCCTGCAGGGGCTGCAGCCCCGTGGGACAATCGCGCCTTCCGTAATTTTTACCTTGGCACGGGCCCGTTCGGCCCTCAAGCACGATGACTGATCTCTCCAGCGGCGCAACCAGTGCGCCCCTCGCCTCCGGCGGCCCTTCCACGCCCCGCGTGTTCACCCTCAGCGACTTCGACTTCTCGCTGCCCCCCGAACTCATTGCCCAGCACCCCGCGCCCGAGCGCAGCGCCTCGCGCCTGCTCGATGGCCGCGCCATGCAGCCGGTAGACCGCATCTTTCGCGAGCTGCCCGGACTGCTGCGCGAAGGCGACCTGCTGGTGTTCAACGACACGCGCGTGGTCAAGGCGCGCATCTTTGGCGAGAAGGCCAGTGGCGGCAAGCTGGAGTTGCTGATCGAACGCGTGTTGCCCGCAGAGGCTGGCAACCCGGGCAACGAAGTCGTGGCCCACATGAAGGTCAGCAAGAAGCCCCTGCCCGGCAGCGTGGTGCACATGGCCGGTGGCCGCAAGGCGGGCGGCTTTGACGCGCAGTTGCTGGGCCGCTGGCCCACCGAGGACGGCCCGCTGTTCCGCTTTGCGCTGCACGGCCCGGCGGGCGAGTCGCCCTGGGAGCTGATGGACCGCCACGGCCACCTGCCGCTGCCGCCCTACATCGAGCGCCAGCAAAACACCGACCACGACCCCGACGAGGCCGAGGACAGCCAGCGCTACCAGACCGTGTTTGCCCGCAACCCCGGCGCCGTGGCAGCGCCCACGGCCGCGCTGCATTTTGACGAAGGCGTGCTGGCCGATCTGGCCGCACGCGGCATCGAACGCGCCAGCGTCACGTTGCACGTGGGCGCAGGCACCTTCCAACCCTGCAAGACCGAGAACCTGGCCGAGCACCAGATGCACAGCGAGTGGTACGAGATTCCGCTGGCCACGCTGGCCGCGCTGGAGCGCTGCCGCCAGCGCGGCGGCCGCGTGGTGGCCGTGGGCACCACCACCGTGCGCACACTCGAATCCTGGGCGAAGACGGGCCAGGCCTCTGGCGACACCAACATCTTCATCACACCGGGCTTTGCATTCCAGGTGGTGGATGTGCTGATCACCAACTTCCACCTGCCCAAGAGCACGCTGATGATGCTGGTGAGCGCGTTTGCGGGTTATGCCCACATCATGGGCCTGTACCGGCACGCCATTGCGCAGCAGTACCGCTTCTTCAGTTATGGCGACGCCATGCTGCTGGAGCGTGCGCGCGGCACGCCGTGAGTTCCTCAGGCCCTGCGCCGTCGACCAGCCCTGCAGCCCGCCGGCGTGCGGCGCTGGCGGGCATCGCGCTCGCCGTCACAGCCTGCGCGTTCTTTGCGCTGCTGGACACCGCGAGCAAGCTGGTCAGTGTGGGTGTGCCCATCGTCATGGCGCTGTGGATGCGCTATGTGTTCCAGTCGCTGCTGACCACGGCCTTCGTGCTGCAACGGGCGGGGCGCCCTGCCCTGCGCACCACACAGCCCCGCTTCCAGGCCTTGCGCGGCGCGCTGTTCGCCATGACCAGCCTGTTCGGCTTCATCAGCCTCACGGCCCTGCCGCTGGCGGAGTTCACGGCCATCGTGGCCACGGTGCCGCTGTGTGTGACGGTGGTGGCGGCCCTGTGGCTGCACCAGCCGGTGAGCCCTTTGCGCTGGCTGCTGGTGGTGGCGGGCCTGGCGGGCACGCTGGCCATCATCCGGCCCGGCGGTGAGGCCTTCACCTGGGCGCTGCTGTGGCCGCTGTGCATGCTGGCTGCGGGCACCGGCTACCAGGTGCTGAGCAGCAAGATGGCCGGGCACGAGAGCCCCGCCACCACGCAGCTCTACACCAGCTGGATCGCCACTGCGCTGGTGTCGCTGGGCGTGCCGTTCTTCTGGCAGCCGGTGAGCGACCCGTGGCTGTGGGCCGGCATGTTCACCATGGGCCTGTCGAGCGCGGTGGGCCACATGCTGCTGCTCAACGCCTATGCGCGCACCACGCCAGTGACGATTGCGCCGTTCCTGTATTCACAGATCGGGTTTGCCATGCTGGCGGGCTGGCTGGTGTACCGCCATGTGCCCGATGCGTGGTCGATGGCGGGCATTGCGGCCATCGTGCTCAGCGGCGCGGCCAGCGCCTGGCTGACCGTGCGCGAGACACGTTAAGCACCCAAACAGCCGGTAGCGCTAGTGCAATATGCCCAAGCAGCTATATATTCAATAGCATCAAGCCCGCCACCTGGGCACGGATCAGAACGCCACCGCGTGCCCGTCCTTGCGCGGGTCGGAGCCCGCGATGTAGCTGTTGCCGTTCTTGAGCACCAGTTGGGCGCCGCCAAAGGCGAACACGCCGTTGCCCTCTTCCACCGTCACCTCGTGCCCGCGCGCGCGCAGCGCGGCGACCACGGCGGGGTCGAACCCTGGCTCCACCGCCACACCCTTGCCGCCGGTGATGCGCCAACGGGGTGCATCGGCGGCTGCCTGTGGGTTCTGGCCGTAGCGCAGCACGCGCAGCGCCATCTGGGTGTGGCCCTGGCTTTGCATGGGGCCGCCCATCACGCCGAAAGCCATCTGCGGCGTGCCGTCGACATGCATGGCAAAGGCCGGGATGATGGTGTGCGAGGGGCGCTTGCGCGGCGCCACCTGGTTGGCGTGGCCCGGGACCAGGTTGAAGCCATGGCCCCGGTTCTGCAGGCTGATGCCCGTGCCCGGCACCACCACGCCCGAGCCAAAGCCCATGTAGTTGGACTGGATGAACGAGACCATCATGCCGGACGCGTCGGCCGCCGCCAGGTACACCGTGCCGCCGGGGCGCGGCGCGCCGTAGCCAGGGTCGCCAGCGCGCGTGGTGTCGATCAGCGCGGCGCGGCTGCGCAGGTAGTCGGGGTGCAGCAGCGCATCCGGCTTCACCGGCATCGCGTCGATGTCGGCGTTGTACTGGTGCAGGTCGGCAAACGCGAGCTTCATGGCCTCGATGCTGGCGTGCACGGTCTCCACATCGTCCACCGGGTGCGCGCCAATGCCGTGCGCGTCGAGCATGCCCAGCGCCATCAGTGCGGCAATGCCCTGGCCGTTGGGCGGAATCTCATGGACCACCGAATCGCCAAACCGCTGCTGGATGGTGCCCACCCAGTCGGCCTGGTGCGCGGCCAGGTCGGCCATCGTCATGGCGCCGCCATGGGCTTGCGCATGGGCGGCGATGCGCTCGGCAATCACGCCCCGGTAGAAGGCCTCGCCCTCGGTCTCGGCAATCAGCTCCAGCGTGCGCGCATGGGCTTCGCTGCGGAAGATTTCGCCCGCCTGGGGCACGCGACCATTCGGCATGAAGCACTCGGCAAAACCGGGCTGCGTGCCCAGCTTGGCAGCGCCCAGCGCCCACAGGCGGGCGATGGTGGGCGACACCGGAAAGCCGTTGCGCGCGTAGTCGATGGCGGGCTGGGCCAGTTGTGCAAACGGCAGCTTGCCCAGGCGCTTGGACAGGGCCACCCAGGCCGACACGGCACCCGGCACGGTGACGGCGTTCCAGCCCGTTTCAGGAATGCCGCCCAGCTTCTCGAAGTATTCAGGCGTCCATGCCGCAGGCGAGCGGCCCGAGGCATTGAGGCCGTGCAGCTCCTTGCCATCCCACACGATGGCAAACCCGTCGCTGCCCAGGCCGCAGCCCGTGGGCTCCACCACCGTGAGCGCCATGGCAGCGGCAATGGCGGCGTCCACCGCGTTGCCACCCGCCAGCAGCATGCGCAGGCCCGCCTGCGCCGCCAGCGGCTGCGAGGTGGAGACCACGTTGCGGCCCATGACCGCACTGCGGTTGGAGGCATAGGGAAGGGACCAGTCGAGGGATGGGGTATTCATAGCGTTCTGACTCTGTTGCCCCGCACAGGGCGGGCTGCATGAAACCGGCGCGGCGCAAAGCGAGGGACGCCGAGGAAGGGCCGCCCCGCACCGAGGGCGTCGTCCCCCTTCCCGAATGGCAACGCCATTCGAGAGAAGGGGGAAGCGGCAAAGCCGCTCAGGGGGATGTCACTCCAGGGTTATTTTGTGTTGGCGAATGACGGTGGCCCAGCGATTGCTGTCCGCCTGCACCATGGCACCAAACTGCGCGGGCGTGCGCGGTGCGGCGGGCTCCACGCCCAGCTTGGCCAGGCTCTCGGCCACTTCGGGCGCCTGTACGGCTTTGGCGAAGGCCTTGTGCACCTTCTCCACCAGCGCGGGGGATGCCCCGGCAGGCAGGTACACGCCAAACCAGGTCACCGACGAATAGCCGGGCAGGCCGGATTCGGCCAGCGTGGGCAGCTCGGGCGCCAGGGTGCTGCGCTTTTCGCTGGTCACGGCCAGCGCGCGCAGGCGGCCGGCCTTGGCGTGCGGCATGCCGGTGGGCAGCGAGTCAAACAGCACATGCGTCTGCCCGGCAATCAGGTCGGGGATGGCCAGGGCCGTGCCCTTGTAGGGGATGTGCGTCATCTCCACACCCGCCTGGGCGCTGAAGGCGGCCGTGTTCAGGTGCACGATGGTGCCGTTGCCGCTGGTGGCGTAGTTGAGCTTGCCGGGGTGGGCCTTGGCGTAGGCAATCAGTTCGCCCACGGTCTTGACCGGCAGGCTGTTGGTGACCAGCAGCACGCTGGGTGCGTCGGCCACATGGGCTACTGGCGTGAAGTCCTTGCGCGGGTCATAAGCCAGCTTGGGCATGAGGTGGGGCGAGATGGCATGTGTGCTGCTCGTGGTCAGCAGCAGGGTATAGCCGTCGGGTGCGGCCTTGGCCGCCTCGGCCGTGCCCAGGGTGCCGCCAGCGCCGGGCTTGTTGTCCACCACCAGTTGCTGTCCCAGGTCGGCCGCGACGCGCTGGGTAACGGTGCGGGCCACCAGGTCGGTCGCGCCGCTGGCGGGGAAGGGCACGATCACCCGCACAGGGCGATCCGGCCAATTGGCTTGTGCCTGCGCGGCAGATGCCAGCACTAGCAGGCCGGCCAGGCCCCAGACACCACGGCCCCAGGAAAGTAGACGCATACAGAGCACTCCCGCAAAGAAATCGGACACAACAGAGGATGGAACCATCTTAGGAATCTGCGCCTTGCTTGACCACCAGCATTTCAGCAAGCTGCTTTGCCACCACGGCAAACCGGCGCATACTGAACACCTCCATCTCCGCCCCTCCCTCCATGCGCCCCCACCTGCTGCAAGACACCACCCTGCGCTACTTTCTGGCCGTGGCGCAAAGTGGATCGCTCACCGAGGCTTCGGCCCGGCTGCATGTGGCCGCCTCGGCACTGAGCCGCCAGATCGCGGGGCTGGAGGCCCAGCTGGGCACGCCCCTCTTTGAGCGCCACCCGCGCGGCATGGTGCTGACGGCGGCGGGCGAGATCCTGGCGGTGCACGCGCGCCGTACGTTGCTGGACGCCGAGCGCGCGCTGGGCGAGATCGGCGCGCTGCAGGGCCTGCGTGCGGGGCAGGTGCGCCTGGCCACGTCGGATGCGTTTGCGAACGAGCTGGTGCCGCGCCTGTGCGTGGAGTTCCAGCGCACGTACGCAGGGGTGCAGTTCAGCGTGATCGCCTTGCCCACGGCACAGGTGCCCGACGCCGTGCGCAGCGGCGCAGCCGACATCGGCCTGTGCTTCAGCCGCGCACCGCACAAGGACATCGACGTGGCCTACCGCCAGAGCGCGCCAGTGCTGGCCCTGCTGCCCCCGGGCCACCCACTGGCCAGCGCAGGCAGCGTGACCCTGGCGCAGATGGCCGGGTACCCGCTGGCCCTGCCCCCGGCCGAAACCACGGTGCGCCAGATGATCGACATCGTCTGCAGCCGCCAGGGCCTGCAGCTCGAAGCCGTGCTCATCAGCAACCACGCCAAGACGGTGGTCAACTTTGTACAGCTGGGCGGCGGCCTGTCCGTGGCCAGCGAGATCGCCGTGCGCCACCTGGTGGCCGAAGGCGCCATCGTCGCCCTGCCCATCAGCGACCCCGGCATGGACCTGCGCGACATCGAACTCCAGACCCTGGCCGGGCGCAGCCTGCCGGTGGCGGCGCAGGCGTTTCTGGAACTGCTCAAGGAACAGCTGCCGGGCGAAGAGCCTGCTGACAATCGGTCCCCGGCGAGATCGTGAACAGGCGCTGAGGCACTCCGGTCACTGCGGCTGCCAGAGGTGGGCCAGCCGCATGAACCCGTGAGTGTGCGGGTCCTCCCGCGCGACGATGTGGTCTGCCTCGCCGGTGCGGGACAAGTCCACCACCCGCTGTTCGATGTGCGAGCCAGAGCGCAGCGAGAAGAACACGCGCACCCGGGGCGCCGTCAGGGCCTCGGGGTTGTGCTCCACCACCACGGCGAGCCTGTGCGAGGCCAGACGCACCAGCGACCCCACCGGGTAGATACCCACCACCCGTACGAAGGCGTGCAGGATCGACGGGTCGAAATGCCCCTCCCACTGCGCCATCCGCGCCAGGGCCATGGCCGGGTCCCAGGCGCTCTTGTAGGCCCGCTCGGAAGTCACCGCGTCATACACATCGCAGACCGCCGCCATGCGTGCCAGCAGGCTGATCTGTCCCTGTGGCAAGCCATGCGGGTAGCCGCTGCCGTCCATCTTTTCATGGTGGTGCAGACAGACGTCGATCACGGAGTCCGGTACCTGGCCACCACGACGCAGGATCTCCACCCCGTGCTGCGGGTGCATCTGCATCACCCGGAACTCTTCGGGCGTGAGCTTGCCCGGCTTGTCCAGGATGTGGCCAGGCACCCGCAGCTTGCCCACGTCGTGCAGCAACCCGCACATGCCCGCCTCCCGCACCTGGTCGGGCGCCAAACCCAGTTGGCGCGCCAGCGCGATCATCAAGGTGCACACCGCCACGGAATGCGCGAAGGTGTAGTTGTCCTTGCTTTTGAGGCGCACCAGCCCGATCAGCGCTCCGGGCTGCGTCGCCACCGCCGCCGTCAGCTCATCCACGATGGCCAAGCTGTGGTCCAGGGATATCGCCTGCCCCGCACGGGCCTGGCAGAACAGCGCCCGGACCACCTCGCGCGCCTTCACTGCCAGCCGTTCGGCGCGGTGGGGCGGGGTCACCGCATCGCCCCGGGCCGGGATGTGGTGCTGCCGCGATGCAGCCTGCGTGGCAGGGGCGGCTGGCAGGTCCGCCGGGGTGTACGCACCGCCCTCGCGCACAGATGCAGCCCCGGCAGCCACATCCGCGCCGCGCGAGACATCGATCCAGCAATGCGCCACCCCACTGCTGCGCAGGGCCAGGACATCGTCCTCACCCTGCAGGGCAAACCGGCTGCGCCAGAAGGGATGGTCCATCCACGACGCATCCAGCGCGTGCACAAACATGCCTGGCAGGGCCTGATCGACCGGAATCCTTTTCAACACAGGGGCACCATCCATTGCGACCTACCTGGCATGGGGAACCCGGCGGGGTTCAGCCCATGCCACTCCCCACCTTGTTCAGTAACGCGTCCAGGCATCCCCATCGCCTGCCGAGGCCGCCTGTCGGGCGGTAGTACCGGCGCCCGGTACCGCCTTCTGTGCCGCGCGTGGCAGTGCAGGGGCCAGCCGCTGTGACGCCCCGGGCGCGGCAAGACCGGTCGCGGGGGCGGGTCGCTGCGCATCCGGCCCCAGGCGAAACACGGCCACCGCCTGCACCAGTTGCTGGGCCTGGCTGTTCAGGCTGTCTGCGGCGGCGGCCGCCTCTTCGACCAGGGCGGCGTTTTGCTGGGTCACCGTGTCCAGCTGGGTCACGGCTTCGTTGATCTGGCTGATGCCTGCAGTTTGCTCCTGCGTGGCGGTGGTGATGTCGCCAATCAGGTCGGCCACGCTGCGCACCTGGGCCACCAGGGTGTCCATCACCTGGCCGGCATCGTTGACCAGCTGGCTGCCTTTCTCGACCCGGCCCACGCTGTCCTCGATCAGGCCCTTGATCTCTTTCGCCGCCGCTGCGCTGCGCTGGGCCAGGCTGCGCACTTCGCTCGCCACCACGGCAAAACCACGGCCCTGCTCGCCTGCACGCGCCGCCTCCACCGCAGCGTTCAGCGCCAGGATGTTGGTCTGGAAAGCGATGCCGTCGATCACGCCGATGATGTCGGAGATGCGCTGGGACGATGTGTTGATCTCTGCCATCGTCGCCACCACCTGCCCCACCACGCGGCCGCCATCGTGGGCCGCCGCGCTGGCGCTGCGCGCAAGCTCGGCCGCCTGGCGCGACACGTCGGCACTGCTTTGCACGGTGCTGGTCAGCTCTTCCATCGAGGCCGCCGTCTCCTCCAGGTTGCTGGCCTGCTCCTCGGTGCGCTGGGACAGGTCGGCATTGCCCACCGAGATCTGACCGGCGCCCGTGGCAATGCTGTCGCTGGCCTCGCGCACCGTACCCACCACGCTGCGCAGCGAGCGCTGCATGTCGTGCATCGCAGCCACCACACTGCCCGCCCCGGCACGCGATGTATCGATGGGCAGAGACAGGTCCCCGGCAGCGATGGCATTGGCAGCCTGCGCCACAGCGGCCGGCTCGCCGCCCAGCGCGCGCGTGAGGCTGCGGGTGAGGGCCACGCCAATCGCGAGCCCTACCAGGGCACCACCGGCCGTCAAGGAGATCAGCAGCACGCGGATGCGGCCGTAGATCGCGTCCGTCTCATCGTTGAGCGCCTTGGCGTCGCTGCGCTTGCGCTCGACCAGCTTGCCCAGCAGGTCGTCGGCCTTGTCGGCCAGGGTGCGCACTGCGCGCATCTTGTCGGTGGAGGCGCGCACGTTGGCCAGCTCCTCCTCCTTGAGCAAGGCCGCGACCTGGTCCAGCCCGGCTGCGTAATCGCGCAAGGCAGCGCCAGCGTCCCGTGCCAGGGCCTTGCCGCTGTCGGTGACGAAGTACTGGGCGGAGCGCTCCAGTTCGCTCTGTGCCTGCGACACGCTCTCGCCGGCAGCCTGCAATTGGGTGGCGCGCTCCTGCTCCGACACCGCCAGCAGCGCACTGCGCATGGCCCGCCCGGCGACGACAAGGTTGATGTTGGCTTCGGTGGCATGCAACATGCCAGCGATCTCGCGCTCATACATCAGCTGGGCCAGGTCATTGATCTGGGACGATTTCTGGACTCCGTTGATCCCGATCACCGCCCCCACGGCCGCGACGGCGAGAAACCCGCCAATCAGCTTGCTCCCTACCGAAAGCTTCTTGAACCATTCCACGACGTCATTTCCTTTGCTGTGTTCTTGTCGATGGCAAGACACCGTGGATGCTCCGCGCCACAGCCACCCGGCGGCGGCATGCGCCGCCGGGCCCGCAGACCTCCCCCCGACTCAGCGGGATTGTCCAAACACAGCCTGACTACCGTCTACACGATTCGCGCAGTTGTGTGCATGTTTAACGCAAAAGTAACCTCCAGGTGTTTATTTGGCAGCCATTGACCGCAAGGTCTGCTTGTACACTGCGCCACCCAGGAACTCGATGCAGAGCCCAAGGCTCACACCCGGCCACCTCTGGTTTTCTTCCCGCATTCAGCGGTATCGCGCTCTGAACCCAACGTCCGTCCCGTCCCCTTTGCTGTTCGGCAACGACCGTTGCGCCACCTTCTCCACCCCCGCAGCGTTCGGAGAATCGGTCCTGCCCCTGTGGCCCAAGCTCCAGGATTGCGATGCACAGCCACGGGACAAAGCCTTTGCGGGCCAGTCGGCCTCCGTGGTGCTGCCCGGCATATCCGCCATAGCCGCGTCGTTTACGTCGCTGCGTGTTGCGGTGGAAGACAACACGCGCGCCTCCGTGTCCTTCAAGCTGCAAGGCCACAACGAGTTGCGGGTGCAGAACCAGAAGCTGGAGCTGACCGGCCCCCGCTGCGTGTTCATTCCGGCGGGTTCTGGCCCCCAGGAAGCCGTCGGCCAGGGCCAGAACGTGCTCATGCTGCAACTGGACCCCCAGGGGCTGCACATGGCGGCGCGCGCATTGCGGGGTCTGGAAGCGGGGTGCCCGGTCGACCTGGACCATGGGCGGGTCCGCTTTCTGACTTCGCAGATGGGCCCTTCTCTGGAGGCCCTGGCGCGGCACATCGGGGCCACCATCCACCTGCACCTGGACCAGCCAGAGCTGCTGCACCGGCTGGGTTTTCAGGACTTTGTTTACCGCCAGCTGGTGCTGCTGTTCCGGCCGGACTGGCTGACTGCGGAGACCCGCCCACCCCGCCCGGGCAGCCTGCGCGAACGCGTGGCCGTGGACAAGGTGTGCGATGCGATGCTGGCCGAGCCCGGGGCTCGCTTCACCCTCAGCGAGCTGGCCCAGCTGGGCTGCCTGTCGGTCCGGGCGCTGCAATACGCGTTTCAGCACCGGTTTGGGCAGTCCCCCATGCAGTGGCTGCGCGACCAGCGGCTGGCGACCGCGCGCCAACACCTGCGTCAGGACAGCGCGGACAGCATCGCGCAGATTGCCATGGATTGCGGGTTTGCCAGCGCCAGCAGCTTTTCAGCGTTCTACCGTGAGCGCTATGGCGAGTCACCTGCCCAGACCCGCACGCGAAGGGTTTGAAAACCGAAAGGGCGGCCCATGACCCCTGGGGGCCGCCGTGCAAGGGCTCAGTAACCGTGCTGCGCGCGAAAATCCCGCGCCTTGCCAAAGTGCCCGTTGCCAATGAAGGGCACGGGCGGGCGCAGCGCCGACAACGGCGAGGGGTGGTTGGACGTGAGCACCAGGTGCCCCCGGTCGGCGGGAATCCATGCGCGCTTGGACTGGGCGTGCGAGCCCCAGAGCATGAACACCACCGGACGCGGGCCCTCGGCCACGTGGCGGATGACGGTGTCGGTCAGCTCTTCCCAGCCCTTGCCCGCATGGCTGGCGGCCTGGCCCTCTTCCACCGTGAGGCAGGTGTTGAGCAGCAGCACGCCATTCTTTGCCCACTTGACCAGGCTACCGCCGGGGTTCGGGAACGGGGGAAACGCCACCCCCAGGTCGCGCTGCATTTCCTTGAAGATGTTCTGCAGCGAGGGCGGCAGCCGCACGCCCGGCGCCACCGAAAATGCCAGCCCCTCGGCCTGGCCCCGGCCGTGGTACGGGTCCTGCCCCAGGATGACCACGCGCACGTCTTCGGGTGGCGTCAGGTCCAGCGCGCGCAACGGCTGGGGCGGAAAGATCGCTGCTCCCGCCTGCAGCCGCGCCTGCAAGTGAGCGAGCAACGCCTGCCCACGCGCGCCTGCAAAAAAGGCGTCCACCAAGGGCTGCCAGCCAGGGGCCACCGGCCAGTCGGCGGGTTGGGCCGTCTGGAGTTGCGTGGCGGGCATTTCAGAGGGATTCATGGCGAAATGGGTTGGTAGCGCTAGTTACATATGCTCCAGCAGCTATCAAAAACATAGTGATCGATCACTATCAAGCGAACAGCTTGGCCAGCGCCAGGCCAGGGTCATCCGCCCGCATGAAGGCCTCGCCCACCAGAAAGGCGTGCACACCCGCGTCGCGCATGGTCTTCACATCGGCAGGCTTGAGGATGCCGGACTCGGTGACCAGCAAACGGTCCGCAGGCACATCCTTGAGCATGCCCAGGGTGGTATCCAGCGTGACTTCAAACGTGCGCAGGTTGCGGTTGTTGATGCCGACCAGCGGGGTCTTGAGCTTGAGCGCCCGCTCCAGCTCGGGGCGGTCGTGCACCTCCACCAGGACCGCCATGTCCAGGCTGCGGGCAATGGCCTCGAAGTCAGCCATCTGGGCGTCATCCAGGCAGGCAGCGATCAGCAGGATGGCATCGGCGCCCATGGCGCGGGATTCGTAGATCTGGTACGCATCCACCATGAAGTCTTTGCGTAGCACCGGCAGCAGGGTGCTGGCGCGGGCCTGCTTCAGGTAGTCCGGCTGGCCCTGAAAGAACTGCCGGTCAGTCAGCACCGACAGGCAGGCCGCGCTGACCTTGCCATCGCCTTCCATATAGCTTTGCGCAATGTCAGCGGGCTCGAAGTCAGCGCGCAGCACGCCCTTGCTGGGGCTGGCCTTCTTGACCTCGGCAATCACCGCCGCCTGGCCCTTGGCGATCTTGGCCCGCAGCGCGCCTTCAAAGTCGCGCGTGAGCACGCGGCTCTCGGCATCGGCGCGCATGGCGTCGAACGGCAGGCGCTTCTTGGCGGCGGCCACTTCTTCGTGCTTGACGGCCACGATCTTGTTGAGGATGTCACTACTCATGGTTGGCTGCCTTGTCGGTTTCAGTGGGCTCAGCGGAGCCCTGTTTCAGAATGCGGGTGAACACGCGGTGCATCACGACCCCGGCCACGATGAACAGGGCAGAGACGCCCAGTGCGATCCAGGTGCCCGGGTCGTGCCACATGGCTGGGTCAGGCCGCCGTATCAGACCGCTGTGGCCAGCGCATGCGTGCGGGTGACCACCTGCTCCAGCTTGGCCAGCGCGGCGCCGGAGGCAATCGCAGCGCGTGCCTTGGCAATGCCCGTCTGGATGGACTCGGCCACGTTGGCGGCGTACAGGGCCACGCCTGCATTCAGGCAGACGATGTCCTGCGCGGCACCGGGTTCGCCCTTCAGCACGCCGATCAGCATCTCACGCGACTGCTCGGGTGTTTCGACCTTGAGGGCGCGGTTGCTCGCCATCGGCAGGCCGAAGTCTTCAGGGTGGATCTCGTATTCGGTGATCTGGCCGTTCTTCAGCTCACCGACCAGCGTGGCGGCACCCAGGCTCACTTCGTCCATGCCGTCACGGCCGTACACCACCAGCGCGTGCTCGGCGCCCAGGCGCTGCAGCGCGCGCACCTGGATACCCACAAGGTCGGGGTGGAACACGCCCATCAAGATGTTGGGCGCACCGGCCGGGTTGGTCAGCGGGCCCAGGATGTTGAAGATGGTGCGCACGCCCAGTTCCTTGCGCACCGGGGCCACGTTTTTCATGGCGGGGTGGTGGTTGGGCGCAAACATGAAGCCGATGCCAACTTCAGCGATGCACTGGGCGATCTGCTCGGGCTTGAGGTTGATGTGGATGCCCAGGGCCTCCATCACATCGGCGCTGCCGCTTTTGCTCGACACACCGCGCCCGCCATGTTTGCTGACCTTGGCGCCCGCCGCGGCGGCCACGAACATCGAGCAGGTGGAGATGTTGAAGGTGTTGGCACCGTCGCCGCCCGTGCCCACGATGTCCACCATGTGGGTCGCGTCCTTGACGTGCACCTTGGTGCTGAACTCGCGCATCACCTGCGCGGCGGCGGTGATCTCGCCGATGGTTTCCTTCTTCACGCGCAGGCCAGTGATGATGGACGCGGTCATGACGGGCGAGAGTTCGCCGTTCATGATGAGCCGCATCAGGTGCAGCATCTCGTCGTGGAAGATTTCGCGGTGCTCGATGGTGCGCTGCAGCGCTTCCTGGGGGGTAATGGGCATGGAATGTCTCCTGGTATTTATGCAGAGGGCTGGTCTGTGAAGGCCAGCTTGAGCCCGAAGCCGATGAACATGGCACCGGCCACGCGGTCCAGCCAGTGCATGCTGCGCTGGATCACCCCGGCGCGCCGTGCCATCCACGATGCCGCCAGCGCCCAGCCCACATTGACGGGGATGGCGTTGAGGTTGAACAGCACGCCCAACAGCACAAAGGCCAGCGCCTTGTTGTCCGCGCCCGGCGCGATGAACTGCGGCACAAAGGCCAGGAAAAAGATGGCGACCTTGGGGTTGAGCACATTGGTCCAGAAGCCGCCGAGGAACACCTTGGAGAGCGGCGTGCGCTGCGCAGGGGCCGCCTGAGCCGCCGCCAGCGCAGCCGTGTTGCCGTTGCCGGCCCCGGGCTTGGACAGCAGCATGCGCACGCCCATCCACATCAGGTAGGCCGCGCCGATCCACTTGAGCACCGTGAACGCCGTGGCCGAGGTGGCAAGCAGCGCGCCCACGCCCACGGCGGCCGCAAAGATGTGCACGAAACAACCGGCCGTGATGCCCAACCCCGCCACGATGCCCGCGCGGGTGCCAGACTTGAGCGCGTTGGTCACGATGTAGAGCACATCGGGCCCGGGTGTGAGGTTGAGCAGCCAGCCTGCGGCTATGAACATCACCAGCTGGTGGGTGTCGATCATCATGTGCGCTGCTCCAGAAAGTTCTTGAGCATGGCGTGGCCATGTTCGGTGAGGATGCTTTCGGGGTGGAACTGCACGCCTTCGATCGCCAGCGTCTTGTGGCGCACGCCCATGATTTCGCCGTCTTCCGTCCAGGCCGTCACCTCCAGCACATCGGGGCAGGTGGCGCGTTCGATGGCCAGCGAGTGGTAGCGGTTGACCGTGAACTTTTCCGGCAAGCCCGCAAACACGCCCTTTTGCGTGGTGGTGATGACGCTGGTCTTGCCGTGCATCAGCTCCTGCGCGCGGATGATGTTGCCGCCGAAGGCCGCGCCAATGCTCTGGTGGCCCAGGCACACGCCCAGGATGGGCAGCTTGCCGGCAAAGTGCTTGATCGCGGCCACCGAGATGCCCGCTTCCGCAGGGGAGCAAGGCCCGGGCGAAATCACCAGGCGGTCAAGCTGGCCCGCATTCAGGCGCGCCTCGATCTCGGCCACGGTGATCTCGTCGTTGCGGAACACCTCGACCTCGGCGCCCAGTTCACCAAAGTACTGGACGATGTTGTAGGTGAAGCTGTCGTAGTTATCGACCATCAAGAGTTTAGTCATGCGGCGCTCCCGGCAAAGGCGGGCTCGCGCAGACGGGCGAACTCGCGGTGTTCATAGGCAATGCAGGCTTCCATGAGGCTGCGGTAGATGGCTTCCATCACGTCGGCGTCGCCGCCTTCGGCCTGGGCGCGCTCCCGCACGCGGGCCACGATGGCCTCAATGCGCGCTTCGTCGCGCACCTGCTCCACACCTTGCTTGATGCGGGCGGCCTGGGTCATGTAGCCCACGCGCTCCACCAGCAGGGGCACCAGCACGTCGTCCAGCGCGTTCACTTCGCGGCGCACATCCTGCATGGTGGTGCAGAGCTTGACCTTCTCGATCGCGCGGATCATTCCAGCCCCTCCTCGACCAGTTCGGCGGCGCGCAGCAGCGCACGGGCCTTGTGTTCGGTTTCTTTCCATTCCAGCTCGGGCACCGAGTCAGCCACCACACCGGCAGCCGCCTGCACGTAGAGCGTGCCGTTCTTGATGATGCCGGTGCGGATCGCAATCGCCACGTCCATGTCGCCCGCGTAGCTCAGGTAGCCGCAGGCGCCGCCGTACAGGCCGCGTTTGGTGGGTTCGAGCTGGTCGATGAGCTCCATGGCGTGCACCTTGGGCGCGCCGGTGAGTGTGCCGGCGGGGAAGGTGGCCTTGAGCACATCCATGCTGGTCATGCCGTCGTGCAGGATGCCTTCCACGTTGCTCACGATGTGCATCACATGGCTGTAGCGCTCAACTGCAAAGGCCTCGGTCACCTTCACGGTGCCGGTTTTGGCGATGCGGCCGATATCGTTGCGCGCCAGGTCGATCAGCATCACGTGCTCGGCACGTTCCTTGGGGTCGTTGATGAGTTCGACCTCGGTGGCCTTGTCCTTCTCGGGCGTGGCGCCACGCGGGCGGGTGCCCGCCAGGGGGCGGATGGTGACCTTGGTGCCTTCGTCGGTCTTCTCCTGGCGCACCAGGATCTCGGGGCTGGCGCCCACCACATGGAAGTCGCCAAAGTCGTAGAAGTACATGTACGGCGACGGGTTCAGCGAACGCAGCGCACGGTACAGCGACAGGGGCGACTCGGTGTAGCGCTTGTGGATGCGCTGGCCCACCTGCACCTGCATGAAGTCGCCTGCGGCAATCAGCTCCTTGGCGCGCTCCACGGCGGCCAAGTAGTCAGCCTTGGCAAAGTCGCGCTGGGCGGGGTGGCTTTCGGTGGCCTTGACCACGGGGGCGCTCACCGAATACTTGAGCTGCTCTTTCAGCTCGCGCAGGCGCTTCTTGGCCTTGGCGTACGCCTCCGGCTGGGCCGGGTCGGCGTAGACGATGAGGTACAGCTTGCCAGAGAGGTTGTCGATGACGGCCAGCTCCTCGCACTGCAACAGCAGGATGTCGGGGCAGCCCAGGGTGTCGGGCGGGCAGGTGGTCTCCAGCTTCTTTTCGATATAGCGCACCGCGTCGTAGCCGAAGTAACCGGCCAGGCCGCCACAAAAACGCGGCAGGCCGGGGCGCAAAGCCACTTTGAAACGCTTTTGGTAGGCCTCGATGAAATCGAGCGGGTTGCCTTGCGCGGTCTCGACCACCTGACCGTCGGTCACCACCTCGGTCCTGGCCTGGTCGCCAAAGCCGCTGGCGCGCAGCAGGGTGCGGGCGGGCAGGCCAATGAAGCTGTAGCGCCCGAAGCGCTCGCCGCCCACCACGGATTCGAGCAGGAAGCTGTGCTTGCCGCCGTCTTTGGTGTGCGCCAGCTTCAGATAGAGCGAGAGCGGAGTTTCCAGGTCCGCAAAGGCCTCGGCCATGAGCGGAATGCGGTTATAGCCTTCGCTGGCCAGGCTTTTGAATTCAAGTTCTGTGATCACGGGGAGGGCTCCCAGCTGTCGCAGCGCGTGTCCCTGTGCAATGGAAAAGGGGCGCTGCGGTCCATTCAATCGGCCTCACCGCATCCGGGTGGAGGCCACGGGTGCACGCTGGGGCTGCTGCCCAGGTGCCATCAGGCGTTCAAAGCGACAGGCTGACGCCAGGGCCAGGCTCCCCGGTCGCTGCAACCTGTGATGAACACGTGGTGAATGAACATGGGCCAAAGTGTAGCAAAGCTTTTTTAGCGGGCTGATTTGACAGATCTCACAGCGAGATCGCACAACCGCTCGAAAACCCTGTTGCGGCCCGACAGGAGCGCTGCAACAATTTGAAACGAACGACCGTTCTTTTTTAGGAGCTGCGCATGAAATTCCTGACGCGATGCGCTGTGATGGCGGGAGCTTGCCTGTTGGCAGCCAGTGCCATTGCCCAGCCCATTACCGTGGCCGACGTGAAATACGAAGAAACCGCCAGCCTGGGCGGCAGCACCCTGCAGCTCAACGGCGCAGGGGTGCGCTACAAGGCAGTGTTCAAGGTATACACGGCGGGGCTGTATCTTGAAAAGAAAGCCGGCACACCCGCCGACGTCATGGCCCAGAAGGGCCCCAAGCGCATGAGCATCACCATGCTGCGCGACATCGACTCCACCGAGCTGGGCAAGCTGTTCTCGCGCGGCATGGAGGACAACATGGACCGCGCGGCATTCTCCAAGCTCATTCCTGGCGTGCTCCGCATGAGCCAGATCTTCTCGGACCACAAGAAGCTGGTTGCGGGAGACCAGTTCCAGATCGACTGGATTCCGGGTACCGGCACCATCATCACCGTCAAGGGCAAGCCGCAGGGAGAGCCCTTCAAGGAACCCGAGTTCTTCAACGCGTTGCTGGGTATCTGGCTGGGCAATGCGCCAGCTGACTGGAAGCTCAAGGACGCGTTGCTGGGCAAGACCGCCCAGTCATCGTCCTAGTTGTCCTAGGGCAAACACCCACGCCCTCCCGGCAAAGGCTGTCGCGCGCCCGACAGACGCGCCCCCTACCCGGGAGTAGCCTGTGCCTCAGTCCCCGCTCCAGCCATTGCCCAACCTTTCCAGCCCTTTTTTGACAACGCGACAACCGGTCTCCCGCTGCGCACACCCGCAGCGCCCGAGGCCACGGCCTGAACCGAGCTTTGTGCGCTATCCGCGCCCCGCAACGAGCCGTCTGTAACGCCCCTTCTGCCCCCAGCCCCCTTACGCGCCAGACACCACCATGAAACTCAGCAACCTTTCCGTCGGCCTGCGCCTGGGCGCATCCTTCGGCGCCATTCTTCTCATCACGGCTCTCATTGCGGCCACAGGGATGTGGCGCATTGCCAGCCTGCAAAGTGCCAGCGAGCGCGTCGCCACGCAGGAGATCGAGCAGCAAACCCTTGTGGAGGACTGGGCGTCGGACATCCGTCTGAACTGGGTACGCACCGAGGCCTTCCTCAAGGCCATCGACCGCGACTACATGGACAAGCTCACCGCCGATACCCAGGCGACGGCGAAGGGCATGGAAGCCAAGGTCAAGCGCATTGAGGCACTGGTGCAAGGCGACCAGGCCAAGGGGCTTCTGGCAGCAATTGCGACGGCCCGGCAGGCCTACAACGACAAGCTCAACGAAATCCGGGAACTGCACCGCGGTGGCGAACCCAACGTGCCCGCCCTCGTGGACAAAGACCTGCGCCCGCTGGCCGACAAATACCTTCAATCCCTCGACGACCTGCGCAAAACCATGGCCGCCCAGCTGGCCGAAAGCCAGGCAGACACCTCCACCCTGGCCAAAGCCAGCCAGGTGCTGTTGGGCGTAGGCACGCTGGTGGCCGTCGCGCTCGGCGCATTGATGGGCCTGACCGTCACGCGCTCCATCGTGCGCCCCTTGCAGCAAGGCCAACAAGCCGCCGAAAGCATTGCAGATGGCGACCTTACCCACCCCATTACCACCAGTGGCAATGACGAAACCGGCCAGTTGCTGCAGGCACTGTCCACCATGCAATCGCGCCTGGCCACCATCGTGGGCAACGTGCGCAACAGCGCCGAGGGCGTGGCCACGGCCAGTGCCGAGATTGCATCAGGCAACAACGACCTGAGTGCCCGCACAGAACAGCAGGCCAGCGCACTGGAGGAAACCGCAGCCTCCATGGAAGAGCTGGGCTCCACCGTACGCCAGAACGCCGACAACGCCCGCACCG
>Ga0208123_100277_pt1 | contig 24262 bp, 18 predicted proteins | sample LakWasMe92_HOW11_2_FD_183914 | JGI IMG/M metagenome (GOLD analysis project Ga0208123, IMG submission 183914) | Freshwater sediment methanotrophic microbial communities from Lake Washington under simulated oxygen tension - Sediment Metagenome... | ecosystem: Environmental > Aquatic > Freshwater >... | reverse complement strand
TGGCTAACACTTCCCCTTGCCGGGCGTGTAGAGGACTTTCACCTCCAAGTCACCAGCGAGGCCACCACAGCCAAGCTGGTTGCGCTTACGCGCAACGCGCCATGCCTGGCGCACAACGACAAAGGGCGCCTTTCGGCGCCCTCTTCACAAGCAGGCTGGCTTGTCATCGCCTTGTCCTGCCCGGCTCTGCGATGGCTGGATTTCCAGGATCCTCAGAGTCTCACAAGCCCCTTTCGGGAACTGGGTCAGTATGCCTGAAATACCGGGCAGGACAATCCGTGGCAAAACGCCTCCTGTCGGCTAACGCACTCGTCAAAGGCCAAGTGCACCGCGCACCGCCGCCTTGACAGCCAAAAACTGCTCACTGGAAAGTTCGGCGATTTTGTAAGTTCGTTTGCCATGCCGATCCTTACTCTTGATTCGATCAAGTCGTCCAAGGCTGACGGTGGCAACGATGTCGCATTTCGCCCAGCACACCGGGTTCGCACCTTGTAAATGGCTTTCAAGCTGCAAGTGGTGTGCGAGTACCGTCTGCGGCGCCGTGGTACTTAAAGGCACAACCGTTACCAACAGCTTATTGGTCCTGTGCCTGCGTATCACAATAACAGGTCTGATCTTGATGATTTCCGGCACCTCATAGCCTCGAAAATCACAAATCAACACGCTGCCTTCTTTGGGCTGATAGAGAAGTGTCATCCATGTCACTCAGTGAAAAAGAAACGATTCTGCGCAACTCCAAGGCAAATCACTAAATCGGTTCCGTTACCCGATATGTGACCGCCGCTACACCAACGCCTTACGCGTCAGCAGCTCGACAAACGCCTTGGCCATGGGTGACTGCTGGTCCTTGCGCTGTACCAGCCACACCGCCGTCACGGCCTCCGGGTCGAGCAAGGGGCGGTAGACCACGCCGTCGATGCGGATGCGCTGGTACGACGCTGGCAACACCGACACCCCCAACCCCGCCGCCACCAGGCCGATGATGGTCATGGCCTCGCCGGCCTCCTGGGCAAAATGCGGGCTAAAGCCTGCGTCGCGAGCCAGGCTGAGCAATTGGGCATACAGGCCGCTGCCATAGGCCCGTGGGAAAAATACAAAAGGTTCGTCAGCCAACTGCGTCAGGTGCAAGCCCCGTTCGCTGCCTTGCGCTAATGGATGGCCGGCACTGAGCACCGCCACCAGGGGCTCACGCATCAACTCCACGACACTCAGTGAGTCCGGCAAGGGCAACGGGCGCATCAAGCCGACCTGGATCGACTCATCCACCAGCGCATCCGCCACTTCGGTACTGCTCATTTCCTGCAGGTTCAGGTGCACCGCCGGGAAGGCCTGGCGAAAAGCAAAAATCGCCTGTGGGATGCTGGAGTTGAACGGCGCCGAAGAAGTGAAGCCAATCTTCAGTTCCCCCAACTCCCCCAACTGTGCTCGGCGTGCCACATCCGCAGCCTTGTCGACCTGGGCCAATACCAGGCGGGCTTCCGTGAGGAACAAGCGCCCTGCCTCGCTCAGCTCGACCCGACGATTGGTACGCTCGAACAGCCGGGCGCCGACCTGCTGTTCCAGCGCCTGGATCTGCTGGCTCAAGGGCGGTTGGGAGATGCCCAGGGCCTGGGCGGCACGGCCGAAATGCAGCTCTTCAGCCACGGCGATGAAGTAGCGCAAGTGGCGCAATTCCATAAAAACCTCATTAGGTCGTAAAAGCTATCAAACAGGTCGAACAATATATTGGAAAGAATCATTAGCCAGCTATATTCTTTTTTGCATGGCCAGTCCTGGCTGCCTTTGCTTGCCGAGGTCCCGCGTGAAAGCTGCTGTCGCTCCACTTGCCCAAGAACGTCCGCCCACCGCCCTGGATGAGGTGGTGGCGCAGCTCAACGACGTGTACATCGAAAAAGGTACGCCGCTGTTTATGCGTACGGTGCTGGCGCTGTTTTCCGGCGGCTTTGCCACCTTTGCCCTGCTGTATTGCGTACAGCCGATGATGCCGGCGCTGTCCCACGAATTTTCCATCAATGCCGCGCAGAGCAGCCTGATCCTCTCCGTCTCCACCGCGATGCTCGCCTTTGGCCTGCTGATCACCGGGCCGATTTCCGACCGCCTGGGGCGCAAGCCGGTGATGGTCACCTCGCTGTTCTGCGCAGCCGTATGCACCATCGCCAGCGGCCTGATGCCGACCTGGGAAGGCATCCTGTGGATGCGCGCGTTGCTGGGCCTGTCCCTTAGTGGTTTGGCAGCCGTGGCCATGACCTACCTCAGCGAAGAGATCCACCCGCAGCACATCGGCCTGGCCATGGGCCTGTATATCGGCGGCAACGCGATTGGCGGCATGAGCGGGCGCCTGATCACTGGCGTGTTGATCGACTTTGTCAGCTGGCACACGGCAATGCTGATCATCGGCGCCCTGGCGCTGATTGCGGCGACAGTGTTCTGGAAGATCCTGCCACCCTCGCGCAACTTCCGCGCCAGCAGCCTCAAGCCGCGCAACCTGATCAATGGCTTTGTCATGCACTTCAAGGATGCCGGCCTGCCGTGGCTGTTTCTCGAAGCCTTCGTCCTGATGGGCGCCTTCGTCACGCTGTTCAACTACATCGGCTACCGCTTGCTGGCCGCTCCCTACGACCTGAGCCAGGCGGTGGTGGGCTTGCTGTCGGTGGTGTACCTATCGGGCATCTACAGCTCGGCGAAGATTGGCTCGCTGGCCGACCGCCTGGGCCGCCGCCGCGTCCTGTGGGCCACGATTGTGCTAATGCTCGCCGGCATCACCCTGACCCTGTTCAGCCCGCTGGCGCTGATTATCATCGGCATGCTGATCTTCACCTTCGGCTTCTTCGGCGCCCACTCGGTGGCCAGTAGCTGGATTGGCCGGCGTGCACTGAAAGCCAAGGGCCAGGCATCGTCGCTGTACCTGTTCAGCTATTACGCGGGGTCGAGTATTGCCGGGACGGCCGGTGGGTTTTTCTGGCATTACGCCGGGTGGAACGGGATTGGCGGGTTTATCGTTGCGCTGCTGATCGTGGCGCTACTGGTAGCGTTGAAGCTGGCCAAGTTGCCACCGCTCAAACTGTAGGAGCTGGCTTGCCAGCGATGTGGCCCGAAGAATCACCGCAAGGCTCAGGCATGTCATCGCCGGCAAGACGGCTCCTACAACAATCGTCAGCTAATAAAAAACCGGCCTGAGCCGGTTTTTTATTAGCTGATGCTTACTCGTGATACTGCGCCGACAACTCATGCACCGCCCGCAGGAACGCGCCTGCATGTTCCGGGTTCACTTCCGGGGTGATGCCATGGCCGAGGTTGAACACATGGCCGCTGCCCTTGCCGTAGCTGGCGAGGATGCGCCCCACTTCGCTGCGGATCGCCTCTGGCTTGGCGTAGAGCACGGTCGGGTCCATGTTGCCTTGCAGGGCCACTTGGTTGCCGACGCGGCGACGGGCTTCGCCCAGGTCGCAGGTCCAGTCCAGGCCCAATGCATCGGCGCCGGCATCGGCGATGCTTTCCAGCCACAGGCCGCCGCCCTTGGTGAACAGGATCACCGGCACTTTGCGGCCTTCGTGTTCGCGGATCAGGCCGCTGACGATTTTGCGCATGTAGGCCAGGGAGAATTCCTGGTACGCCGCCGCCGACAGGTTGCCGCCCCAGGTGTCGAAGATCTGCACCGCTTGCGCGCCGGCCATGATCTGGCCGTTGAGGTAGGACACGACCGACTGCGCCAGCTTGTCCAGCAGCAAGTGCATGGCTTGCGGGTTGTCGTAGAGCATGGCCTTGGTCTTGCGGAAGTCTTTCGACGAACCGCCTTCGACCATATAGGTGGCCAGGGTCCACGGGCTGCCGGAGAAGCCGATCAGCGGTACGCGGCCGTTGAGTTCGCGGCGGATGGTGCTGACGGCGTCCATCACATAACCGAGGTCTTTGTGTGGGTCCGGGATCGGCAGGGCTTCGATATCGGCCAGGGTGCTGATCACTTTCTTGAAGCGTGGACCTTCGCCGGTTTCAAAGTACAGGCCTTGGCCCATGGCATCGGGGATGGTCAGGATATCGGAGAAGAGGATGGCCGCGTCCAGTTGTGGATAGCGGTCCAGCGGCTGCATCGTGACCTCACAGGCAAACTCCGGGTTCATGCACAGGCTCATGAAATCGCCTGCGTTGGCGCGGCTGGCGCGGTATTCCGGCAGGTAGCGACCGGCTTGACGCATCATCCACACGGGGGTGACGTCTACGGGTTGCTTGAGCAGGGCACGAAGGAAACGGTCGTTCTTGAGGGCAGTCATGTCGGCATCCGCAAAAAAAGTGCGGGCATTTTCTCAGAGCCGGACGCAAAAGGCACGGTATGCACCGTGCCTTTTGTCTATAGGGTCAATTTGTCGCGGCCGATCGTTCCCACGCTCTGCGTGGGAATGCATCCTGTGATGCTCTGCGTCACGACTTTAAGAGCAGACGCGGAGCGTCCTGAGCGGTATTCCCACGCGGAGCGTGGGAACGATCAGAAAAAAGTGCGGGCATTTTCTCAGAGCCGGACGTAAAAGGCACGGTATGCACCGTGCCTTTTGTCTATAGGGTCAATTTGTCGCGGCCGATCGTTCCCACGCTCTGCGTGGGAATGCGTCCTGTGATGCTCTGCGTCACGACTTTAAGAGCAGACGCGGAGCGCCCTGAGGCGTTCCCACGCGGAGCGTGGGAACGATCAGATCAGACCTGCAAGTAGTCCAGGATGCCTTCGGCGGCATTGCGGCCTTCAAAGATCGCCGTCACCACCAGGTCAGAACCGCGCACCATATCGCCACCGGCGAAGATTTTCGGGTTGCTGGTCTGGTGCTTGTACTGGCCCTGCTCCGGGGCCACGACGCGGCCCTGGCTGTCGGTCTGGATCTGGAACTGCTCAAACCACGGCGCCGGGCTTGGGCGAAAGCCAAAAGCGATGACCACGGCATCGGCCGGGATGATCTCTTCGGAACCCGGGATCGGCTCGGGGCTGCGACGGCCACGGGCGTCCGGTTCGCCGAGACGGGTCTCGACCACCTTCACGCCTTCGACGCGGTCTTCACCAACGATAGCGATCGGCTGACGGTTGTAGAGGAACTTCACGCCTTCTTCCTTGGCGTTCTTCACCTCTTTGCGCGAGCCCGGCATGTTGGCTTCGTCACGGCGGTAGGCACAGGTCACCGACTTGGCGCCCTGGCGGATCGACGTGCGGTTGCAGTCCATCGCGGTGTCGCCACCGCCCAGCACCACGACCTTCTTGCCTTTCATGTCGACGAAATCTTCCGGCGACTTTTCAAAGCCCAGGTTGCGGTTGACGTTGGCGATCAGGAAGTCGAGCGCGTCGTACACGCCCGGTAGGTCCTCACCGGCAAAGCCGCCCTTCATGTAGGTGTAGGTGCCCATGCCCATGAATACCGCATCGTATTCTTCGAGCAACTGCTCCATGGTCACGTCTTTGCCGATCTCGGTGTTCAGGCGGAACTCGATGCCCATGCCGGTGAAGACTTCGCGGCGATTGCTCAACACAGTCTTTTCCAGCTTGAACTCGGGGATGCCGAAGGTCAGCAGGCCGCCGATTTCCGGGTTCTTGTCGAACACCACCGGGGTCACGCCGCCACGCACCAGCACGTCGGCACAGCCCAGGCCCGCCGGGCCTGCGCCGATGATCGCCACGCGCTTGCCGGTGGGCTTGACCTTGGACATGTCCGGGCGCCAGCCCATGGCGAACGCGGTGTCGGTGATGTACTTCTCCACCGAACCGATGGTCACCGCGCCAAAACCGTCATTGAGGGTGCACGCACCCTCGCACAGACGATCCTGGGGACACACCCGGCCGCAGACTTCCGGCAGGGTGTTGGTCTGGTGCGACAGTTCGGCGGCGGCGAGGATGTTGCCCTCGGCCACCAACTTGAGCCAGTTGGGAATGAAGTTGTGCACCGGGCACTTCCATTCGCAATACGGGTTACCGCACCCCAGGCAGCGGTGGGCCTGTTCGGCCGAGTGCTGGGGTTTGAAGGGCTCGTAGATCTCCACGAACTCTTTCTTGCGTTGACGCAACAGTTTCTTCTTCGGATCTTTGCGCCCGACATCGATGAACTGGAAGTCGTTATTCAGACGTTCAGCCATGTTAAAACCTCATCAAACTCTTCAGGCGCATATCACTGCGGGTTGGCACGGATGCTGGAAAGCAACGATTTCAGGTTGGCCGCCTTGGGCTTGACCAGCCAGAAACGACGCAGGTAATCATCGAGGTTCTCGGCGAGGTTACGACCCCATTCGCTGCCGGTTTCCTCGACGTACTCGTCCAGCACGTGCTGCAAGTGGTTCCGGTAGGACTCCATGGCTTCGCCGCTGATCCGCTGGATCTCGACCAACTCGTGGTTGACCTTGTCGACGAAGGTGTTGTCCTGGTCCAGCACATAGGCGAAACCGCCGGTCATGCCCGAACCAAAGTTGTAACCGGTCTTGCCCAACACGCAGACAAAGCCACCGGTCATGTACTCGCAGCAGTGATCGCCCGTGCCTTCAACCACAGTGTGGGCACCGGAGTTACGCACGGCGAAACGCTCACCGGCGGTCCCTGCGGCAAACAGCTTGCCACCGGTGGCGCCGTACAAGCAGGTGTTGCCGATGATGGCACTGTCCTGGGTCTTGTAGATGCTACCCACGGGCGGGACGATCACCAGCTTGCCGCCGGTCATGCCCTTGCCCACGTAGTCGTTGGCGTCGCCTTCGAGGTACATGTGCAGGCCGCCGGCGTTCCACACGCCGAAGCTCTGGCCGGCAGTGCCCTTGAAGCGGAAGGTGACCGGCGCCTTGGCCATGCCCTGGTTGCCGTGCTTGCGCGCGATTTCGCCGGAGATGCGTGCGCCGATGGAGCGGTCGCAGTTGCAGATATCCAGGGTGAATTCGCCACCGCTGGCGTCGTTGATCGAGGAGCCGGCCATGTCGACCATTTTCTCGGCCAACAGGCCTTTGTCGAACGGTGGGTTGCGGTCGACCTGGCAGAATTGTGGCTTGTCTGCCGGGATGTGATCGCTGCCCAACAGCGGCGTCAGGTCCAGGTGCTGTTGCTTGGCGGTCTGGCCCTGAAGGATATCCAGCAGATCGGTACGCCCGATCAGTTCTTCCAGGGAGCGCACACCGAGCTTGGCCAGCCACTCACGGGTTTCTTCAGCGACGTAGGTGAAGAAATTCACCACCATGTCGACGGTGCCGATGTAGTGATCCTTGCGCAGCTTCTCGTTCTGCGTGGCCACGCCGGTGGCGCAGTTGTTCAGGTGGCAGATGCGCAGGTATTTGCAGCCCAGGGCAATCATCGGCGCGGTGCCGAAGCCGAAGCTTTCGGCGCCGAGGATCGCGGCCTTGATCACGTCGAGGCCGGTTTTCAGGCCGCCGTCGGTCTGCACCCGGACTTTACCGCGCAGGTCGTTGCCGCGCAGGGTCTGGTGGGTCTCGGCCAGGCCCAGCTCCCACGGTGCGCCGGCGTACTTGATCGAGGTCAGCGGCGAAGCGCCGGTGCCGCCGTCGTAGCCGGAGATGGTGATCAGGTCGGCATAGGCCTTGGCCACGCCAGCGGCGATGGTGCCCACACCGGCTTCGGCGACCAGCTTCACCGAGACCAGGGCCTGCGGGTTGACTTGCTTGAGGTCGAAAATCAGCTGCGACAAGTCTTCAATCGAGTAGATGTCATGGTGCGGCGGTGGCGAGATCAGGGTCACGCCCGGCACGGCATAACGCAGCTTGGCGATCAGGCCATTGACCTTGCCGCCTGGCAACTGGCCGCCTTCACCGGGCTTGGCGCCCTGGGCGACTTTGATCTGCAGCACTTCGGCGTTGACCAGGTATTCCGGGGTCACACCGAAACGGCCAGTGGCCACCTGCTTGATTTTCGAGCTCTTGATGGTGCCGTAGCGCGCCGGGTCTTCGCCGCCTTCGCCGGAGTTGGAACGCGCACCCAGGCGGTTCATGGCTTCAGCCAGGGCTTCATGGGCCTCGGGCGACAAGGCGCCCAGGGAAATACCGGCGGAGTCGAAGCGCTTGAGGATCGATTCCAGCGGCTCGACTTCGGCAATGTCCATTGGCGTGTCCAGGGTCTTCACCTGGAACAGGTCGCGGATCATCGACACCGGGCGGTTATCCACCAGTGCGGTGTATTCCTTGAACTTGGCGTAGTCGCCCTGCTGCACAGCGGCTTGCAGGGTGCTGACCACATCCGGGTTGTAGGCGTGGTATTCGCCACCGTGCACGAACTTGAGCAGGCCACCTTGCTGGATCGGCTTGCGCGCGCTCCAGGCCTCCAGGGCCAGGGCTTTCTGTTCGGCTTCGATATCGACGAAACGCGCGCCCTTGATGCGGCTCGGCACCCCCCGGAAGCTCAGCTCGCAGACTTCTTCCGACAGGCCGATGGCCTCGAACAACTGCGCGCCACGGTAAGAGGTGACGGTGGAGATGCCCATCTTCGACAGGATCTTCAGCAGGCCCTTGGTGATGCCTTTGCGGTAGTTCTTGAACACCTCGTACAAATCGCCCAGCACTTCGCCGGTGCGGATCAGGTCGCCCAGCACTTCATAGGCCAGGAACGGATACACCGCCGAGGCGCCAAAGCCGATCAGCACCGCAAAGTGGTGCGGGTCACGGGCGGTGGCGGTTTCGACAAGGATGTTGGAGTCGCAGCGCAGGCCTTTTTCGGTCAGGCGGTGGTGCACCGCGCCGGTAGCCAGGGAGGCGTGGATCGGCAGCTTGCCCGGGGCGATATGGCGGTCGGTCAGTACGATCTGGGTACGACCGGCACGCACGGCTTCTTCGGCCTGATCGGCGACGTTGCGCACCGCGGCTTCCAGGCCGAGGCTCTCGTCGTAGTTCAGGTCGATGATCTGCCGGTCGAAGCCTGGACGCTCCAGGGTCATCAACGAACGCCACTTGGCCGGGGAAATCACCGGCGAGCTGAGGATCACGCGGGAGGCGTGTTCTGGCGATTCCTGGAAGATATTGCGCTCGGCACCGAGGCACACTTCCAAAGACATGACGATGGCTTCACGCAGCGGGTCGATCGGTGGGTTGGTCACCTGGGCGAACTGCTGGCGGAAATAGTCGTACGGCGTGCGCACGCGCTGGGACAGCACGGCCATCGGCGTGTCGTCGCCCATGGAGCCGACGGCCTCGTAGCCTTGCTCGCCCAGTGGGCGCAGCACCTGGTCGCGCTCCTCGAATGTGACCTGGTACATCTTCATGTACTGCTTGAGCTGGTCCACGTCATAGAACGCCGAGCCATGGTCGTTATCTTCCATGGTCGCCTGGATGCGCAGGGCGTTCTTGCGCAGCCATTGCTTGTACGGGTGGCGCGACTTCAGGCGGTTGTCGATGGCATCGGTGTCGAGGATCTGCCCGGTTTCGGTGTCCACGGCGAGGATCTGGCCAGGGCCGACGCGGCCTTTGGCAATCACGTCTTCAGGCTGGTAGTTCCACACGCCGACTTCCGACGCCAGGGTGATGAAGCCGTTGGTGGTGGTTACCCAGCGCGCCGGGCGCAGGCCGTTACGGTCGAGCAGGCACACCGCGTAGCGACCGTCGGTCATGACCACGCCGGCCGGGCCGTCCCACGGTTCCATGTGCATCGAGTTGTACTCATAGAACGCCCGCAGATCGGGGTCCATGGTCTCGACGTTCTGCCACGCTGGCGGAATGATCATGCGCACGCCACGGAACAGGTCGATGCCGCCGGTGACCATCAGTTCCAGCATGTTGTCCATGCTCGAAGAGTCGGAACCCACGCGGTTGACCAGTGGGCCGAGCTCTTCGAGGTCCATCAGGTCGTTGGCGAACTTGGTGCGACGGGCCACGGCCCAGTTGCGGTTGCCGGTGATGGTGTTGATCTCGCCGTTGTGGGCGAGGAAGCGGAATGGCTGGGCCAGCGGCCATTTCGGCAGGGTGTTGGTGGAGAAACGCTGGTGGAACACGCAGATCGCGGTTTGCAGGCGCTCATCGCTCAGGTCTGGATAGAAGGCGGTCAAGTCCGCCGGCATCATCAGGCCTTTATAAATGATGGTCTTGTGGGAAAAGCTGCAGATGTAGTGGTCGGTGTCCAGGGCGTTGGCCACGGACGAACGACGACGGGAGGTGAACAGCTTGATCGCCATGTCCTGGTCGCTCAGGCCGTCACCTGCGATAAACACTTGTTCGATCTGCGGCAGGCGCTCATGGGCCAGGCGGCCGAGCACGCTGGTGTCGATTGGCACTTTGCGCCAGCCGACCAGTTGCAGGCCGGCGGCGAGGATCTCGCGGTTCATGTTCTCGCGAGCAGCCTCGGCTTTGACCGGGTCCTGATTGAAGAACACCATGCCCACCGCGTATTGCTTGGGCAAATCGGCGCCGAAGGTTTCCTTGGCGACAGCGCGCAGGAACAGGTCGGGCTTTTGAATCAGCAAGCCACAGCCGTCACCGGTCTTGCCGTCGGCGTTGATCCCACCGCGGTGGGTCATGCAGGTCAGGGCCTCGATGGCCGTTTGCAGAAGGGTATGACTGGGTTCGCCCTGCATATGGGCTATCAGGCCGAAACCACAGTTATCCTTGAATTCATCGGGTTGGTACAGACCTGCTTTCATAGACACTTTCTCACCAGGCTGCCTCTTATTTCGAGGCAAATTTCTTTTCAATTCAACCGGTTACCTTCCACGCCGAACGTACGCCGGCTTAGCGGGGGCAAAAGGGAGGTCATTGTACACACCGACACAGACGCCCACAAATTTGGCGACGAACTGTCGCAAATCTATGTCGCATTTATGAAAGGTTTAAAGCGATATGCTGTGCTAGTCAAAACTTTTTTTAATTCTGACTGCTACTACTCAAAAGCTACTGTAACGCAGACACCACAAAGCGTGCGGCCTTCAGGGCAGCACGCTGTTGTCGTTTTTTTGAGGTGCTGAGAGGGCGACCTGGGTAAGGTCGCCGGATCTTCAGCGAGTTGTTGCCAGTTCTTGTTGAACGCTGGCAACAGTGCGAGGCCAAGGTTTACCAGCCTGAACCTTCGCTGGCAAGGCCTTGATCGCGGAATCGGCGGCCGCACGGCTCGGGAAACTGCCGTAGGTGATCACGTAGAGAGGCTTGCCGTTGAGCACTTTCTTGAAATAACGGTACTCGCCGCCCTGCTCTTTGACGAACGTCTGGGCATTGGCTTCAGAGCTGGTGCCGAGGATCTGCACCACGTAGTTCTTCGCCGGTTGGCTACCGTACCAGCCACTGCCCGCAGCGGCCTTGGCCACGGTCACCGGTTTTTCAGCAGGCTTGGCGGCTGGCACGGGCTTGGCCGCAGGGGCTGGCGCAGGCTTGACCACGGGCGCCGGAGCTGGCTTGGCGGTGGCAACCTGAGTCGGAGCAGGCGCTGGCGTGGCCGCAGGCACCGGTGCAGGGCTGGCTGTTGCGCCCGGTGGCGGAGCCACGGTGGTAACGGTCGGTGGCGTGGCGCTGGAGCCTTCTACCGGCACACCGTCGTCGCCTTCGGAAATGGCGCCGGCTTCTTCTGCCAGCGGGCCACGCATGACCGGCTGGCCGACCATCGGCAGGTTGGTAGGCTGGCCGGAACCGGCAAACTCAACGGCAGGCGCGCCGTTGGTGGTGGGCTTGCCCAGTGGCAGTTGTGCCTGCTCGGTCGGCGCACCTGGCGCGGTCGGGGCCTTGCTGCGGCCAGGAATCAGCCAGGCGGCGACAACGGCCACCACGACAACAGCAGAAATCGCCAGTACGTGTTTCTTCGGCATGGTGAACCCCATCTTTGGACGCTTAACCGCAGAGCGGCTGGCAATCATTGCTTCGATCATTGCATCCCGGGCCACCTGGTTGATGGTGCCAGGCCAGCCGTCGGAGCTTTCGTGAATATCAGAGATCTGCTGGGCGGAGAAAAGTTCGATGCCTTGGCCAGCACCTTCAAGGCGCTGGGCCAGGTACTCGCGGGTTTCTTCTTCTTCGTAGGGCTGCAATTCGATGACGTGGAACAGCTCTTGCTCGCCACTGAGCTGCTCCAGATCGGCAATCAGCGATGCCTCACCGAACAGGAAGACATGCGGGCGACCTTCCGGCGTACCCGCCGCCAGGGCCAGCAACGCTTCCAGGGCGGACTCGTCGAGCTGCTCGGCGTCGTCCACCAGCAGGTAGACTTCCTGGCCGGTCAGGCCCAGTTGCACCACTTGCTTGAGGATCGCGGTCGGCTCGGCATTGGCCACATCCAGCGCCTGGGCAACCTGGCGCAACACGCCGGCCGCATCGCCGGCGCCACGGGCGGAAACCACCACGCTCTGCACCGATTGCTTGTTGGTGCTGGCCACCAGGGCCTGGCGCAGCAGGGTCTTGCCGCTGCCCAGGGGGCCGGTGACCACCAGCAGCAACTGGCTGTAGCGCGCCAGGTGGTGCAACTGCCCCAGCACCGGCTTGCGTTGCGCAGGGAAAAACTTGAAACCGGGGACCCGTGGCGCAAAAGGGTCGTGGCTCAACTGGTAATGGCCGAGGAAAGCCTCGTCGGCATGCAAACTAGTCATCGGGATCTGGTTAACCTTTCAGCTGGGCCAGGGCGCGGTAATCCGCTCCCAGCGTGGCCTGTAGAATCTCTTTCGGATAATCGTCGGTCACTACCGCTTCGCCCATTCGGCGCAACAGCACCAGACGCAAACGACCATCGATCACTTTCTTGTCTATCGCCATATGTTCGAGGAAATCGGCCTCGGTCATTGCCTCAGGAGGAATGACCGGCAACCCGGCGCGCTGGAACAGGCGAATGCCGCGATCACGCTCTTGGACACTGATCCAGCCCAAGCGTTGCGACATCTCCAACGCCATCACTGTGCCAGCCGCCACGGCCTCTCCATGCAGCCAGACACCATAGCCCATGTGGGTTTCAATCGCATGGCCGAAGGTGTGGCCCAGGTTCAGGGTGGCACGCACGCCAGACTCACGTTCGTCGGCATTGACCACCAGCGCCTTGGCCGCACAGGAGCGGGAGATAGCCTCGGTCAGCGCCACCTGGTCCAGGTTGCGCAAGGCATCGACGTGCTCTTCAAGCCAGGTCAGGAACGGCTCATCGCAGATCAACCCGTACTTGATGACTTCCGCCAGGCCCGCCGACAGCTCGCGGGGCGGCAGGGTATTGAGGGTGGCGGTGTCGATCAGCACGGCATTGGGCTGGTAGAACGCGCCGACCATGTTCTTGCCCAGGGGATGGTTGATCCCGGTCTTGCCGCCCACCGACGAATCGACCTGGGACAGCAGAGTGGTCGGCACCTGGATAAAGTCCACGCCACGCTGGTAACAGGCCGCCGCAAAACCGGCCATGTCGCCGATAACGCCGCCGCCAAGGGCCACCACCGTGGTCCGCCGGTCGTGGCGTGCAGTGAGCAGGCCGTCAAAGATCAGTTGCAGGGTTTCCCAGTTCTTGAAGGCTTCGCCGTCGGGAAGAATCACCGAGATCACCGAATACGCCGCAAGGCTGCGACTCAGACGCTCAAGGTAGAGCGGCGCCACGGTCTGGTTGGAGATGATTGCCACTTGTCGCCCGGCAATATGCGGCGCGAGCAACTCGGGCTGGTCCAACAAACCTTCGCCAATATGGATCGGGTAGCTACGCTCGCCAAGATCGACCTTAAGTGTCTGCATGTGTCCCCGCGCTGAAGATGGAAGCAGGCGTCCTGCCCTGTATTAACGTTGTCGGCACCGTCGAGATCGGACGCTGCCTGATGGCTCTACGCCACACCTCGGACGGTTGCAACGCGTTGCCGAGGATAGCGCATTTCGGCCCTGGCTTTAACGGGGCGGCAGCTGCTGCAAGCGCTCGATAATGTCGATTACGACCATGCGCGGTGGCCGTTCATCGGTTTCTACCACCAGATCGGCGATTTCCCGATAAAGCGGATCGCGCAGTGTCAGCAAGTCCCGCAGGGTTTTTTCAGGGTTGGCGGTGCGCAGCAATGGTCGGTTGCGATCACGCGCGGTGCGCCCGACCTGCTGCTCGACCGAGGCATGCAAATACACCACCCGACCGCCGGCATGCAGCGCTCGCCGGTTTTCCTCGCGCATCACCGCGCCGCCGCCGGTGGCCAATACCACGCCATCGCAGCCGCACAGCTCGGCAATCATCGCCTGCTCGCGGTCACGAAAGCCCAGTTCGCCTTCCTTATCGAAGATCCACGGAATATTGGCACCCGTGCGCAATTCAATTTCCTTATCGGAGTCTTTGAATGGCAGGCGCAGCTCTTTGGCCAGCAAACGGCCGATGGTGCTTTTTCCAGCGCCCATCGGCCCTACAAGAATCAAATTTCGCACAGAATCAACGACTCACAGCAATCGCCTGGTTATTCATAATACGCGGAGTCAGGAATACCAGCAGCTCGGATTTTCTTTGGGCGACCACATCACGCCGGAAAAGGCGGCCAAGATACGGCACATCGCCCAAAAATGGCACTTTATCTACCACCTTGCTTTGGTTTTTCGAGAAAACCCCACCGAGGACGATGGTCTCGCCGTCCTTGACCAGCACCTTGGCGTTGACCTCGTTCTTCTTGATCGGCGGCACATCGTTGAGCTTGTTCAAGTAGTCCGGCTCGTCCTTGGTCACCCGGACCTCCATGATCACCTGGTCATCCGGGGTGATTTGCGGCGTCACCTCCAAAGAAAGCGAGGCTTCCTTGAACGAAACCGAGGTTGCCCCCTCGGACGTCGACTCCTGGTAAGGGATCTCGGTGCCCTTGAGAATCCGCGCAGTTTCCTTGTTGGACGTGACCACCTTGGGCTGGGAAATCACCTCGCCATTGCCGCCTTTTTCCATGGCGGTGAGTTCCAGGTCCAGCAGCACATTATCGGTGATAAACGCGATGCCCAGGCCGGAGCCCGGGTTAACCACGCCCAAGTCAACGAACGGCGAGCTATCGGGCGACTCGCCCTCACCTGACGGTTTTTTATCGACCCCACCACCACTCCAGTTGCCTTTATTGCGCAGCAACCCACCCCAACGCACACCGACGCTTTTGTCATAGTCGACATTAGCCTCGACTATCCGCGCCTCGATCATCACCTGGCGCACCGGAACATCCAGCTGATCGACGATGCGCCGCAGCTCCTCCAGGCGCTCCCCCGTCTGGTAGGCGATGATATTGTTGGTGCGGTCATCTACCGTCACCGAACCGCGCTCATCGGTCGCCCCTTCAAGCCCGGCCACCGACTGGAACAACTTGGCCAGCTCAGACGCCTTGGCGTAATTGACCTGCAGCAGCTCCCGGCGCAGGGGCGCCAGTTCGGTCATCAACTTGCGCGACTCCAGGGCCAACAGCTCGCGCGCGGCCAACTCTTCGGCCGGCGCCACCAGCAGCACATTGGCCGTCACGCGCTTGTCGAGGCCCTTGGCTTGCAGCACCAGGTCCAGGGCCTGGTCCCACGGCACGTCCTTGAGACGCAGGGTAATCGAGCCCTGCACATCATCGCCGGCCACCAGGTTGAGGCCGGCGACGTCGGCAATCTGCTGCAGCACGGCGCGCACCTCGATGTCCTGGAAGTTGAGGGACAGCTTGTCACCGGTAAACGGGCCACGCGCCGCATTCAGGGGCGAGCCGCCCGGTGGTGGCAAGTGAATCAGGTCGATCCGCTTGGGCACAGCCTCAGTCATCGGTGCCGTGAACGCTATCCATAGCGCCACACCGAAGGACGAAATAATCCTTTTCATTTTTTGCTTCCGTTATGAGTTCACGTTCAATACCAAGGTGCGCGGGCGCTCAAGCCAGGCGCCCTGACCATCGGGAAAAAGCTCGACCAGCTCCAACTGCCCCTCATGGATCGCCACGACGCGCCCATGATCGGCCCCCAGGTAATCCCCCACCGCCAGGCGATGAACACCTGCCGCGCCGCGCAGCAGGGCAAAGGTCTGCGCGCCCAGCGACAGGGTGCCGACCAACTGGAACTGATCGACGGCAAACCCTTCGAGAAACTGCCGGGGACGGTCGAGGTCCGGTGCGGGCCCAGGCTTGCCGGTGGGACGACTGGCGGGCTGGTCCGGTGGCTGGAAGGGATCACGCTGGGGTGGCAAGCTGGCGACAAACCGTGGCCCGGGCCTCGCTGCCGGCACTTCGTCGGCCAACGGCAGCGCCTGCTGGCGGATCGTTTGCAACTCGTCATTCAGCGCCTGCAATTGCGGGTCACTGTCGCACCCCGCAAGCAATACCAGGCTCAGGCCCACAACCTTGAGACGGCTCATGGCAAGGCTCCCTGGGCGCTGTACCTGTAGGTCTTGGCGAGCATCGTCAGGCTCAGCAATGCGTCACCCTGGGAGCTGGCAGGGCGAATCACAAAGTCATGCAGGGTAACGATATGCGACAACCCGGCCACGCCACTGACGAAGGCCAGGAGGTCGTGATAGGTGCCGAGCAGTTTGAGCTGCATCGGCCGTTCGACGAACACGGGGTGCACCTGCTCGTCCAGCACACTGAGCTGCTCGACCTGCACGCCGCTGGCCTGCCCCAGCCGGGCGAAGTCTTCCAGCAGGCCAGGCATTTGCGTCAGCGTCGACATTTGGCGCAACTGTTCGGTGAAGGCGGTGCGCAGGGTTTCAAGCTCGCGCACCACCCCTTCATGCTGGGCGGCTTGCCGGGCTTTGGCAGCAAACTGCTGGCGCAGCGTTATTTCTCCCGCCTCCTGACGCTGCAAGACCTCACGGGCGCTGCCCAGGTACACAGCATCCCCCGCCACCAGTACCAGCAAGGCGAGCACGACGCCCACCAGGAGCCGGCCAGCCAAAGGCCAGTGGGCGGTGTTGCGGTACAGCGTGGAGAGTCGCGGGAGTGCCAGCCCTGGCAGGCTGGGCGCAAGGCTCACTGCCCCGTCTCCTGAGGCTCCCCATGGTCCACCATCAACTGGAAGGCACTGCCCGCACCGCCCTCCTCGGCCCGCACATGGCGCAGATTGGGCGCGTGCAGGGCGCTGGAGGCTTCCAGGCTGCGCATCAGCCAGGCGACATCATCACTGGACACCGCCGTGCCGAGAACCTCCACCGATGTACCGCTGACGCTGACCTGGCTCAGTTGCACCCCATCCGGCACGGCACGGGCCAGTTGGTCGAACAACGCCTGGCCGGACGCACGATGGCTCTGCAGGTCTTCGACCACCTTCATCCGTTCCATCAGTTGCTGGCGCTGTTCGCGCAGCTCGTCGATGGTCTTGATGCGTGAATCCAATATCGTGACCTGCTTGCTCAAGTGGTTGTTACGGGCCACTTGCCGATCAATCGCACGGTCGATGACGCGGTCGGCCAGCCATACCGCGGCCAATGCAATAAGGCTGATCACCAACAGGAAAATCAGGAAAAACCTGCGACGGCGCTCGGCGCGTTCTTCACGCCAGGGCAATAGGTTGATTCTTGTCATCAATCGAAACTCCTGAGGGCCAAACCGCAGGCGACCCGCAATCCCTGGGCATCGGCAGCCCATTGTGCACTATTGATCCCACGCCCCGGCGCTATCCGGGCGACCACCTGATCGGTCATCCGCGCCAGGGCAAATGCCTCTACATCCACGACTCGTGCAACCAGGCCGGCCAGGGCCAGCACCGCTTCGCGCGCTTCCACCTGCTCCTTGAGGCACGCCACAAGCAGCACATCAACATAACCGGGCTCACGACCCGAGGGGCCCTGGACCTGAAAATCAATCGCCACCTCATCCAGCGGATAAGGAATGTACTGCTCGGCTTCGCAGTGCAGGCGCCGCTCCATCTCGCCAGCCTCAAGCCCGGCCTCCAGCGCAACCATACGGCTGATCACCGAAGGCCCCGCCACGGCAACCGCCGCCTGCCTGACCTGGGTCTGCGCCCGGAACAATGCCTTGGAAAGGGCCTGCGCGACAACCTCCAGATCAACGATATTACTGTCGAGCACCGCGTGGCCCGGTAAAGGCTGGCTTGCATAGGTGCGCACCGCATAGCCATCGCCGGCACGGGCCAGCTCCAGCACCTGCACGCCGTGATCCTGGATGTCCACGCCCAGTACGGTATCGGCTTTTCGCCTGAAAAATCCCTTTTTCATAAAACTCCCTAAAGCTTTGCCTGTCTCAGGGCTGATCAATTTCGGGTTTGATGCATTCGGTCGGCTCGGTCCCGCAGCGCCCATGACGCCCCGAGGCGAAAAATGCTTTAATGCCCAGCGTTTTTTCCCGCTTTTCATCTGCAGGTCGGGTCGGCATGCCTACCCCCGACACCTAACTCATTCTTTTCTCTGGAAATCCAAAAGCCTTGATTCGTCTGCTGAAGTTTTTCGGGTACTCCTTCGTCGCTATCGTTTGCGGGCTGCTGCTCGTGTTCAGCGGCGCCTATCTCTACCTTAGCCCGGGATTGCCCTCGGTAGAGGCCCTGAGAAGTATCCAGTTGCAGATTCCTTTGCGGGTCTACAGCAGCGATGAAAAACTGATCGCGGAGTTCGGCGAAATGCGCCGCACTCCGATCCGTTTCGCCGACATTCCACCCAATTTCATCAATGCCCTGTTGTCGGCTGAAGACGATAATTTTGCCAACCACTATGGCGTGGACCCCAGCAGCCTGGTGCGCGCAGCCACGCAGTTGGTAAAAAGCGGACACATTCAATCGGGCGGCAGCACCATCACCATGCAGGTGGCGAAGAACTTCTTCCTCACCAGCGAGCGCAGCTTCTCGCGCAAGGCCACCGAGATCCTCCTGGCGCTGCAGATCGAACGCCAACTGACCAAGGACGAAATCCTTGAGCTGTACGTCAACAAGATCTACCTGGGCAACCGCGCCTACGGGATCGAGGCCGCGTCCCAGGTGTACTACGGCAAGTCGATTCGCGATGCCAGCCTGGCACAAATGGCAATGATTGCCGGCCTGCCCAAGGCCCCGTCGCGCTTCAACCCGCTGGCCAACCCGGCCCGCAGCAAGGAACGCCGCGACTGGATCCTGGGGCGCATGTACAAGCTGGGCAAGATCGACCAGAGCGCCTATGAAAGCGCGGTGGCCGAGCCGTTGAACGCCAGCTACCACGTGCCGACGCCAGAAATCAGCGCCCCCTATATCGCCGAGATGGCCCGTGCCGAAATGGTCGGCCGCTACGGCAGCGACGCCTACACCGAAGGTTTCCGCGTTACCACGACCATTCCGAGCAACCTGCAGGAAATTGCCAACCACGCAGTACACGAAGGCCTGATCACCTACGACCAGCGCCATGGCTACCGTGGGCCGGAATCGCGCCTGCCGGGCAAGACCCTGAGCGCCTGGACCGTCGAGCTGGGCAAGCAGCGCTCCATCAGCGGCCTGGATCCGGCCATCGTCACCCAGGTGAAAAAAGATGGCGTGCAGGTCCTGACCCGCAGTGGCGAAGAACATGTGGCGTGGGACAGCATGAAGTGGGCCCGCCCCTTCCTGAACACCAACAGCATGGGGCCGATGCCCAAGCAACCGTCGGACGTGGCCCAGGTCGGCGACCTGATCCGCGTGCAGCGCCAGAAGGATGACAGCCTGAAATTCAGCCAGGTCCCGGTCGCCCAGGGCGCCCTGGTCTCCCTCGACCCGCAGAACGGCGCGATCCGCGCCCTGGTCGGTGGCTTCGCCTTCGAGCAGAGCAACTACAACCGCGCCACCCAGGCCAAGCGCCAGCCGGGCTCCAGCTTCAAGCCATTTGTCTACAGTGCCGCGCTGGATAACGGCTACACCGCCGCCAGCCTGGTCAACGACGCGCCGATCGTGTTTGTCGACGAGTACCTGGACAAGGTCTGGCGCCCGAAGAACGACACCAACACCTTCCTCGGCCCGATCCGCGTACGCGAGGCGCTGTACAAGTCGCGCAACCTGGTGTCGATCCGCTTGCTGCAAGCGATGGGCGTGGGCAAGACCATCGACTACATGACCCGCTTCGGCTTCAACAAGCAGGACCTGCCACCCAACCTGTCCCTGGCCCTCGGCACCGCGACCCTTACGCCGATGGAGATCGCCACCGGCTGGAGCGTGTTCGCCAACGGCGGCTACAAGGTCACGCCGTACCTGATCGACAAGATCGAAAGCCGCAACGGCGACACGCTGTTTGTCGCCAACCCGCCGAGCGTGCCCAATGGCGTCGCCGCCAGCGATGGCCTGGCGGCCCCCGTCAACGCTGGCATCACCATCGAGCCTGCGCCAGGCGCGGTGCCCACGGAGGCGGCACCGGCCCCACACACACCGGCCGTGGCCGAGCGTGTGGTTGACGGGCGTACCACCTACATTCTTACCAGCATGCTGCAGGATGTGATCAAGCGCGGTACCGGCCGCCGCGCCCTGGCCCTGGGCCGCACGGACCTGGCAGGCAAGACTGGTACCACCAACGAATCCAAGGATGCGTGGTTCTCCGGCTACAACGCCGACTACATCACCACCGTCTGGACCGGCTACGACCAGCCGGAAAGCCTCGGCCGCCGCGAGTATGGTGGCACCGTGGCGCTGCCGATCTGGATGAGCTACATGGGCGCCGCCCTCAAGGACAAGCCCGCCCACACCCAGGCCGAGCCGGAAGGCATCCTCAGCCTGCGCATCGACCCGATCAGCGGCCGCGCCGCCGTACCGGGCACGCCAAATGCGTACTTTGAACTGTTCAAGAGCGAAGATACGCCGCCGTCGATGAATGAACTGGGCAATGGCGTGGCACCGGGCAGCCCGCTGCCGGCGGATGAGTCGGCGCCGATCGATTTGTTCTAAACACAGGTCCCATTGTGGCAGCGGATTTGTGTGGGAGCGGGCTTGCTCGCGATGGCGGTGGGCCAGTCGTATCCGTCCGGCCAAGTCATCTACCCAGCCCCGCAACGCCAAGACATGGTGTGCACTTAAATTTAAGTGGGCACCAGTTCTAGCCTTTTAAGCGGGTATTTCATGCAGCCGACACGCCGTTCGTATTCCAAATCCTTCAAGGCCCGGGTCATTCAAGAGTGTGTCCAACCCGGCGCTTCGATTGCCAGCGTTGCCCTTAGCCATAGCCTCAACGCGAACCTCGTCCACAAATGGATTCGGGTGCAAGCGCAGAAAAGCACGGCGCTCCAACCTGCATTCATCCCGTTGCCTATACACGAAACAGCCCACGGATCCTCAGCGAATATCAGCATTGAGATTCTGCACCCGCGCGGCACCGTCAAAGTGAACTGGCCAACCGATAATGCTGCTGCCTGTGCCGCATTCCTTCGAGACCTTTTGCGATGATCCGCATCGACGCCATCTGGCTTGCCACCGAGCCCATGGACATGCGCGTCGGAACTGAAACGGCGCTGGCCAGAGTGATCGCGGTGTTCGGTGCGGCGAAGCCGCACTGCGCCTATCTGTTTACCAATCGCCGTGCGACTCGGGTCAAAGTGCTGGTACACGATGGAATTGGCGTCTGGCTGGCGGCACGTCGTTTGAACCAAGGTAAATTCCATTGGCCAGGTGTTCGGCAAGGCAGTGAATTGCAGTTGGATACAGAGCAACTTCAGGCCCTGTTGCTTGGCCTGCCTTGGCAACGGGTTGGCGCTGGCGGTGCAATCACGGTGCTTTAGAAACTGTAATTAGCATCTTGGTTTGCTGTCGCAGACGGTCTGCTTTGGTAAAATCCAAGGCATGACTTCCTCGCCTAATCTCGATCAAATGACTCCCGACCAACTGCGTGCATTCGCTGCGCAATTGCTGTCGCAAGTCGAGACCATGGGCAAGAAGATCAACCGCGATCAAACGGTGATCGAGAAGCTGACCCACGAGATCGCACAGCTCAAGCGTTTGAAGTTTGCCAAGCGCAGCGAGCAGATGAGTCCTGATCAGGCCAGCCTGCTTGATGACCTGATCGATACTGATATCGCGGCGATTGAGGCCGAGCTTCAGGCGTTGCAAATAGCACCAGCAGCGACCGAGGAAAAGCAAAAGCCCAAGCGCACGGCATTGCCGGCAGAGTTCCCACGCACGTTGATCCATCACGAGCCGGACAACACCCACTGCCCATGCGGCTGCGCACTGAAGCGCATCGGTGAAGATGTCAGTGAAAAGCTGGACTACACTCCGGGTGTGTTTACCGTTGAGCGCCATGTTCGTGGCAAGTGGGTTTGCGATGACTGCGAAACGCTGATCCAGGCGCCGGTGCCGGCGCAGGTCATCGACAAGGGCATCCCGACGGCCGGGTTACTTGCCCACGTCATGATCGCCAAGTTTGCTGACCATTTGCCTCTTTACCGTCAGGAATCGATCTTCGGTCGTGCCGGCTTGGCGATTCCACGCTCAACGTTGGCTCAATGGGTTGGTGTGACCGGCTTGCAGTTGCAGCCCCTGGTCGATGCACTGCGCGATCTCGTGCTTGGGCAGCAGGTTATTCATGCCGATGAAACACCCGTGCAGATGCTCGTGCCGGGCTCAAAGAAAACCCACCGCTCTTATGTTTGGGCATACGCCACCAGCCAGTTCTCGAACTTGGCAGCGGTGGTTTACGACTTCAGCCCCAGCCGCGCCGGTGAGCACGCTCGCAACTTCCTGCAAGACTGGAAGGGCAAACTGGTGTGTGATGATTTTGGTGGCTACAAGGCCAGCTTCGAACTCGGTGTGACCGAGATCGGTTGCATGGCCCATGCACGGCGCAAGTTCTTCGAACTGCACGCGACCAACAAGAGCACGCTCGCCGAGCAAGCCCTGCGCTACATTCAATTGCTGTACGAAATCGAGAGTGAAGTGCGCGACCTAGAGCCGGATTTACGCCGTCGAATACGGCAAGAAAAGGCCGTACCGGTGATGGATAGGTTGCATGCCTGGATGATCGCCCAGCGCGATCTCGTGCTCGAAGGGGCGGCTATCAGCAGAGTACTGGATTACAGCCTGAAACGCTGGGCAGCGCTCTCGCGCTACCTCGATGACGGGGACATACCCATTGATAATAATTGGTGTGAGAACCAGATCCGACCATGGGCACTTGGACGTAAGAACTGGCTCTTCGCAGGGTCGTTACGCAGTGGCAAACGGGCGGCAGCGATCATGAGTTTGATCCAGTCTGCACGGCTCAACGGGCATGATCCGTATGCTTATTTGAAGGACGTGCTCACGCGCCTGCCGACGCAGCAGGCAAGTGAGATCGACCAGTTGCTTCCGCATATATGGCAGCCGGTTTAATCACACAAGACGTGATGCTTGGACGCATGCCTAGAGGCGGCTATTTCGATTGATCAGCAAGCCGCCGTGAAAATCTCTTGTTTTTTGTGGAGCCCGATGTTGGCGGAATACTCGGTGCAGACGAGCCCTTGGCTGAACGCTACATCGCTGACCAGCTGCCGGTTGGACAGGCTGTTGCAGGAGTCTGCCAGGTAGGCTTGCAGCGCTACCCATTTAGCTTCTTCGATCTCGGCGGTGTCCAGTACGTTGATACGCTGCGTCAAGGCCGTCATTCGGCAGATAAAGTGAATGTTCGATTTGCCAAATTGGTAGGGGTGTTTGGTGGTAAACGCCACGATGGATTCGCACTTCGATTCGATCCCAGTCTCCTCCAGCACCTCGCGCTCGATCGAATCCTGAATTCGCTCGGCGGCGTCTACATGGCCCCCCGGTAGCTTGAACCCGGTGGTACCTCGCTCCCTTATGACGAGGAGTTCCCCAGCGTCGTTAATGACGATGGCGCCCGCCCCTACGGTATGGGTGGGTATGAATGGGACGAATGCCTGCTCGAATGGGCGGCGCACTAGGGTCAGCTGATCGGTCAGACAGCTATGGAAGGAGAAACCGGCGGCGGTGAAGACCGGAATGCCTTGAGCGTTGCTGATCGGCAGTGTGACCCAGGCCAGAGCCAGGCGCTCGTGCTCGATGAGGGCGACTAACGCGTCGACGGCGCCACACAACGCTTGCGGGTCGTCCGGCAGCGAAGCGGCGTCGACAATGACGCCGTTGAATCTGTCCCGTTTGAATTCCACGGTTCACCTTTGGATTGGTCGATCTGCCGAGATTGTAGTGAGGTGGGCGTTGCTTTGCGAATGATGGATGCCAGATGGACGCACCTCTCCTTGTGGTATTACCGAGCTTCCATTACTGCTGCGTAACCGTCTGGGCAGTACACCTTCCTAATGCCATCGCTTACTGCGATGGTGGGCACCTAAATTTGAATGCAAAGGATGTCTTTGTTCGCAGAGTGGCTAGATGACTTCGCCGGACGGATACGGCCAGTCAACACATTAGGTGTCTGATACACCGCCATCGCGAGCAAGCCCGCTTGTGTCTTGATCTGGGAATAAACTCTGAGGTGAGAGGGGTGGATGGCAAGCTGTAAGTCCGCAGTGCTAGAAGCACGAGTGGG
>Ga0208123_100275_pt1 | contig 24335 bp, 21 predicted proteins | sample LakWasMe92_HOW11_2_FD_183914 | JGI IMG/M metagenome (GOLD analysis project Ga0208123, IMG submission 183914) | Freshwater sediment methanotrophic microbial communities from Lake Washington under simulated oxygen tension - Sediment Metagenome... | ecosystem: Environmental > Aquatic > Freshwater >... | reverse complement strand
GACCCCGCCGGGGAACTGGAGGCCCACATGCGCTGGATTGGCGAGCGCCTGGCCCGCTCCAACTACCGGGGCTGCCCCCAGATCAACGTGGCCGCCGAGTTCGCCGAGCAGGACCACCCTGCACGGCACGTGGCCCAGCGGCACATGCAGGCGCTGCGGGGCCGCCTGCACGAAATCGCGGTGCGGTTGAAGGCACCCCGCCCCGAGCAGCTGGCCGCCCAGCTTGCGGTGGTGGTGAACGGCGCATTCGTGAGCGCCGGACTGCTCAGCGCCGAAGAAGCCACCGGCGTGCTGGTAGCTGCTGTGCAGGCCCTGCAGGCCGGTGCCCGCAGCCCGGGCTAACCCCGGCCTGACATCTGCTGCCAGGCCGTTGTCAGCAGCCCCTCTCTACAGTGACCGTGCCCCACCGTGCCCGCTGCACCTGCACCGGGCCCGCGCACGTAACCCCCCCTCAGAGAGGAGCCCCACCATGCCCCCACAAGGCAAACACCCCCGCGCCGGCAAAACCCAGTTCTATGGCGCAGCCAGCCTCGATGGCTTCCTCGCCACGCCCGACCATGACCTCGACTGGCTGCTGCAATTTGGCGAGATCGAGGGCTCCAGCTACCCCGCGTTCATCCGCGACGTGGGTGCGCTGGCAATGGGATCGCACACCTACGAATGGATGCTGAAACATGCCATCGATGCGGGCCAGCCCTGGCCTTACACGCCGCCGACCTGGGTGTTCAGTGCACGCACGCTGCGCGGCATTGAAGGCGCGGATGTGCGCTTTGTGCGTGGCGATGTGCGGCCCGTGCACCAGGCCATGGTGCAGGCTGCAGCGGGGCGCAATGTGTGGGTCGTGGGTGGGGGTGACCTGGTGGGGCAGTTTTACGACGCGGGCCTGCTGGACGAGCTGATCGTGCAGATCGCCCCCGTCACGCTGGGCGCAGGCACGCCGCTGTTGCCGCGCCAGATCATGCAACCCACGCTGCAGCTCAAGTCAGTGACCACGCTGGGCGGCATTTTTGCGGAGCTGCGGTACCTGGTCACCCGTTGAGCAGGCTCGCCCGCGCGGGTCACCCGCAGGTTCTGCTGACCCGCCGCGTCATGCCAGCGGCACCAGCTTGTTCACGGGGTGCGACAGCACCAAGGCGGTAGACACGCTGCCAAACGCCGCCAGGGCATCCACCACGCGCTCCAGGTCTGCCGGCTGTCCAAATGCGCAGCGCACCACAAAGCAGTCCTCTCCCGTCACGCGCACGGCGTCCAATACCTCGGGCATGGTCTGAAACAGCTGCACGTAGCGCTGAATGTGTTCGTGCGTGGTGCGCACCCGCACCACGGCCTGCAAGCCCAGGCCAGCGGCAGCCAGGTCGATGCGGGCCTGGTAGCCCACGATCACACCTGCGTCTTCGAGTTTCTTGACGCGCTCGCTCATCGCAGGCTGCGACAGACCGATCTGCTTGCCCAAGGCAGACAGGCTCTGGCGAGCGTCGGCCTGCAGGGCCATGAGGATCTGTCGGTCTTTTTTGTCCAGCTCCACGGTGCAATGCTCCCTTTGCGATGACTTCAAGGTTTGGAGGGCCACTTTCCGATGATGCCCCCTGCCCATCCACAGGCGCGGCACCTATCGTTGGCAGGCAGTGACACCACTGCTTTTTTTGACCTGAAGGAATTTTGACGATGAGACCTGTTTTGCTTGTTCCCGGCATCTACAACTCCGGCCCCCGCCACTGGCAATCATTGTGGCAAACCCAGCACACGGGCGTGGTGCGGGTGGAGCAGGCCGATTGGGCACACCCGCAATGCGACGCCTGGGTGCAGGCCATTGACGCGGCCATCACCGCAGCAGGCCAGCCCCCCATCGTGGTGGCCCACAGCCTGGGTTGCCTGGCACTGGCGCGGTGGGCTGCCAGCGCGTTGACCGCTGTGCATGCCCTGCTGCTGGTGGCCGTGCCAGACCCCGATGGGCCCGACTTTCCACCGGATGCCAAAGGCTTCACGCCTGTGCCTGCGGCGCTGGCCGCCCCGGGTCAGCCTGCGCGGCAGACCATGCTGGTGAGCAGCAGCGACGATCCGTATTCCACTGCATCCTTCTCGGCCCATTGCGCAGCCGCCTGGGGTGCCCAGCAGGTGGACCTGGGGGCCAAGGGGCATATCAATGCCGACAGCGGCCTGGGCGACTGGCCCGAAGGATGGGCCTGGGTACAACGCTGGCGCGCCGCCTGACAAAGCACCGGCGGGAAGTGGGCCGAGAGACGAGCGAAAAAGCCGGGTACGCCCCCGGCCGCTCAGTCCACCAGCGCCTGGTCGATGACCAGGTAGCGTTTGACCAGATCAAAAAAGCTGTCGTAGAAGGTGTCCTTGGCAATGGTCTCGCTGCCCACCTTGACCAGGGACTCGCTGCTGGATGAGAACGGCAGCGACACCGAGCCGATGGCGCCCACACCCACGCTGGCCGAGTTGTTGGTCTTGCGCAATGCGTAGGTGTCCTGGGTGGCCGTCACAAAGCCCAGGCTGACCTTGCCGTCGTTGGCCTCGGGCACACACACCACGCGCACCACCATCTGCAGGTGCGACTCGGGCTCGGGCTGGAAGCTCTTCTTGCCTTCCACCAGGTCGGCCGCGCTGGACGAGATGACGTAGCCCTGGCTGAGCAGCGCGCGGCGCGAGGCTTCACACGTCTGGGCCGGCGTGGCATCGAACAGGCGCGAGTACGTGGCGACCGAGCCAAAGTTCTCCTGCACGCCAAACGTCTTGGCCCCTGTGCCGGCACAGCCTGCCATGACCAAAGTCGCGCCACAGGCCAGGGCCACTGCAGCGGTGCGCAGGGGCGATGGTTGGGGGGCATGGGATTCTGTGGACCAGGGGAAACGCAAAACCGGGACTCCTTGGGGGTGGTCGGCTATCGCCGACGATAACAAGCGCGAAGCAAACGCGACGCGAGCGCATTGGACAATGCACCCCATTGTCACAGCGCCTGGGGTGTCTGACGGCAGTAACCGCTCCCGGTTCCCCAGATTCTTCAAGCCATGCACACCACGGCGTGGTCACACCTTGAAGCAAAGCAGACCTGTGGCCCGCCAGGTGCTACGCAGGGCGGCGGCATGCGCATGCCCCCATACCAGCCCTTGTTGTGTCATCGTCATCACGCAGCACACCGCTATACTATTAATAGCTACAAAAGCATGCTGTTGTAGCGCACCCAGCCAAATCGCTCCATTTTTGCAAGAAACACTGGCGCCAGTGCCTGCAAACACACACCCAAGCTCCCTGTGCCCCTCGCTTCCCTGTTTTGCCTGGTCGTTGCCATCAGCGACGGCGACACCCTCACTGCCCGCTGCGGGCCACCTGGTGCCTACCAGCAGGTGAAGGTGCGCATCGCCGCCATCGATGCGCCCGAGTCGCGGCAAGCGTTTGGGCAGAAGTCGCGGCAGCACCTGGCACAGCTGTGCTTTCGACAACGGGCCGCGCTACAACCCGTGGATGAGGACAGCTACGGCCGCATGGTGGCGCAGGTGCGTTGTGGTGGCACCGATGTCGCCACGGCACAGGTGCGCGCAGGCATGGCCTGGGTGTACACGCCCTACGCCAGCCACTACCCGCACCTGGCGCCCTTGCAGCGCTCTGCACAGGCGCAGCATGCGGGCCTGTGGTCCCAGAAGCGGCCTTTGGCGCCCTGGGACTACCGGCACCGGCAGCGCCGTTGATTCGCCAGGGAAACGGAGCGCACCGCCGCCTCGCTGACGATCCCGAGCGGAAGGCGATCAGTTGCGCAGCAAGGCCAGCACGCCCTGGGGCATCTGGTTGGCCTGCACCACCATGGCGTTTCCAGCCTGCTGCAGGATCTGCTGGCGCGCCAGCGAAGCGGTTTCCACTGCGAAGTCTGTGTCCACCACGCGCGCGCGGCTGGCCGACAGGTTTTCGCTGCTGACCTGCAGGTTGCCGATGGTGGCCTCCAGGCGCGAGGCCTGGGCGCCCAGCACGGCGCGCTGGCTGCTCACATAGTCCAGCGCGCGGTCCACCGCCACGATGGCCTGTGCGGGCGACACCGTGACGTCCAGCGTGTTGCGCAGGCCCAGCGCACCCAGGCTGATCACGCCCACCCGCGTCTCCAGCGTCTGGTTGGCGTTGGCGCCGACCTGGAACACTTTGGTGCTCACGGCCCCGGCGTTCTTGGCAATCGTTTCGTACGACTCGGTGAACCCCTCCAGCACATCCTGGCCGGAGCGGCTGCCCATGTTGGGAATGGCGGCCTTGGCATTGCGCGCGGCGCCGCCGTCCACATCCAGCCCGCCGATCGCCCCCGTGTCGTCGTTGTTCAGGTCAAAGGTGCCGATGAACGCGGCGCCGTTGGTAGCGAACTGGCTTTTGACATCGGCCGCGTTGGTAAACACGCCGTGCGAGGCATTGGCGATGGCGGTGTCGAGGGTGGCGCCCGGGTTGGCGTTCATGTAGGTCAGCACGTCCTTGACCCCTGTGCCCCCCGCCGCCTTGATGCGGTCATGCATGTAGCGCACCGCCGAATAGCTGGACGAGTAGAACTCGCTGGTGTTCGTGGGGCCATTGATGGCGGCCACCACGCCTGCCGTGGTCACTGCAGCGATGTCGTTCTTGACCCGCTCATCCGCCCCCTGGATGAACTCGGCCGTGCCTTCGATGAACCACAGGTTGCCGGCCTGCAGGTTCTGCCAGTTGGTGCTGCGGGCCATCACGGCGTGCACCATCTCGTGGCCGATGATGCGGTCGTTGTAGTACGGCGCGTTGCCGCCGTTGGGCAGATTGGGGGGCACAAAGTCGGCCATGTCCACCTGCAACACCAGACTCAGTCCCCGGCCGTTGGCGTCATAGCCCGTGTTTTGCACATAGGCAGCCACCCCGCCGGCGCCGTCGGTGTAGCCGGTGTAGCGGATGTCGAGCTTGGCACCATCGGCCTTGAGGCCGTAGTAAGTGCGGATGAGCTGTTCGCTGCTTTCCAGCCAGCTGCCCGCGCTGGTCAAGCCGTCGTACACGCCCAGCAGGTTTTCATCGCCCACCACGCTCGCGCTGGAGGTGTCGAACACGTTCATGCCATTGAACTGGGTGGTGCGGCCGGTGCGGTCAATCTCCTGCGCAAGGCGCGAGACCTCTGCCTGAATGGCCTCCCGGTCGGAGGCACTGTTGGTGTCATTGGCCGCCTGCACGGCCAGTTCGCGGATGCGCTGCAGACTGGCGGCCACGCCCTGCAGGGCGCCCTCGGCCGTCTGCATCAGCGACAAGCCGTCGTTGGCGTTGCGCACCGCCTGGTTCATGCCCCGGACCTGGGAAGTAAAACGCTCCGAGATGGCAAGGCCCGCCGCGTCGTCCTTGGCAGTGTTGATGCGCAGGCCCGAAGACAGGCGCTGCACGGTCGTCGCCAGGTCGCCCAGTGCATTGCCGAGCCGGCGCTGCGCATTCAGCGACATCACATTGGTGTTGATCGTCAACGCCATGGCTCGACCATTGGTCTCCAGGGGGTGAATCGGCGCAGCGCACAAGCGCCACGGGCGGAGCGAGCTTGCTTTTCAGGGCTTCTGTCGTCTTTTCGGCAGGTCGGCAGAGAACCTGAGGCCCGGACCCACCGCCTGGGCGCCGGGCTTTACCCCGCCTTCACAGCGCGCCCGCGCCGAGGGCGCTAGCATCAGGGTTCTCCCCAGGTCCGCGCAGCCCTGGGCCGCCTCTCTGCTCCCACGCCTTGTCCATGCCCGTTCCCGAGCCCACTTCGCCTGTTCCCGCCGCCAGCGACGCCCAGAGCGTCTATCGCCACAACGGTTTTGTCTCCTTTCTGGTCGCCCGCGTGGTGGCCGTCATCGCCACCCAGGTACAGGCGGTGGTGGTGGCCTGGCAGGTGTACGACCTGACCCGGCAGCCGCTCGCGCTGGCCTATGTGGGGCTGGCGCAGTTTCTGCCCATGCTGGCTTTGTTGCTGCCCGCGGGCGACCTGATCGACCGCTTTGACCGCAAGCGCATCCTGGCGATCGCCTGGTCGGTGGGCGGCCTGTGCAGCGCCCTGCTCTGGTGGCTGTCTGGCCACGGCAGCAGCGGGGTGGCGGGCATTTATGCCGTGCTGGTGCTCTATGGCTGCGCCCGCGCGTTCTCGGGCCCGGCCATGCAGAGCCTGTTGCCACAGATCGTGCCCCGTGCACAACTGGCCCAGGCCATCGCCGCCAACAGCATGCTGATGCGTGTGGCCAGCATTGGCGGGCCGCTGCTGGGCGGGCTGCTGTATGCGCTGGGCGGCGGCGAGCTGACCTATGCCATCTGCTGCGCGTGTTTTGTGCTGGGGGTGGCCCTGCTGCTGCGCGTGGTGGTGGCCCACGCCACGGCACCCGGCCCCGCGCAAGGCACCATGTTCGAGCGCTTTGGCGCGGGCATCACCTTCATCCGCACGCGGCCCATCATCCTGGGCACCATCTCGCTGGACCTGTTTGCCGTGCTGCTGGGCGGCGTGGTGGCGCTGCTGCCCATCTATGCGCAAGAGGTGCTGCATGTGGGCCCGGCGGGCCTGGGTGCGCTGCGCAGTGCCATGGCTGTGGGCGAAGTCAGCGCCGGGCTGTACCTGAGCATGCGGCCCTTCAACCGCCAAGTGGGCCGCACCATGTTCATCGCGGTGGCGGTGTTTGGCGTGGCCAACCTGGTGTTTGCGCTGTCCACGCTGTTCTGGCTGTCGTTTGCGGCGCTGCTGGTGGCGGGCGCGGCCGATATGGTGAGCGTGTACATCCGGGGCGCTCTGGTGCAGTTCTCCACGCCCGACACCATGCGCGGGCGGGTGAACGCGGTGAACATGCTGTTCATCGGCTCGTCCAACGAACTGGGCGAATTCCGCGCGGGCACCAGCGCCGCATGGCTGGGCGTGGTGCCCGCCGCCATCGTGGGCGGCCTGTGCACGCTGGGTGTGGTGGGTGGCTGGATGATGGCTTTCCAGACCCTGCGCAAGGTAGACCGCTTTGAGGAGGCGGCGCAGGCCACGGGCGCAGCGCCATAGCACTGAGAACCTGTTCTCAGGCGATCATTTCTGGGGGTTTGGAGATACCCCTCGATACATCCTCCCTGGCGTTTGTGTCGCGCAGGTAAAACCCGTCGTGCGGGCTTGCATGCGGGTGGTGGCAGCGGCACCATGCGGACAGCCATTGGCTGGCTGCCCGCGAGGCCCCATGACCCCCACTAACCCACTGCACCTCCACCGCCGCACCCTGCTGCTCGGCCTGGCGGGTTGCGCCGTCTTTGGCGCCCCCCTTGCCACACAAGCCGCGCCCCCCGCAGCCGCAGTGCCCCACACAACAGGCCCGGGCACCTGGAGCGCGGCCGACGAACCCACCCTGGCCCGCCTGCTGGACCGCGTGACCTGGGGCTGCACCGCCCAGGGCACGCAAGCGCTGGGCGGCTTGGGCATCAGCGCGTATCTGGCTGCGCAGCTGCGCCCAGGTGCCAACGCCGCACTGCCCCGCGAAGCCCAGGCGCAGATCGACGCCATGGCCATCTCGCGCACCCCCATCGAGGCGCTGGCGGCCGACATGGAAGCCCGCAACCGCGCCGCCAAGGCCCAACCCACCGAGGACGAGCGCAAGGCTGCGCTCAAGGCCTGGCAGCAGGACATGCGCGCCCTGCAGCAAGAGGCTGCCGCGCGGTTTGTGCTGCGCGCGCTGTATTCGCCCAGCCAGTTGCGCGAGAAGATGACCTGGTTCTGGATGAACCACTTCAACGTGTTTGCAGGCAAGGGCAGCCTGCGCGCCCTGGTGGGCGACTACGAAGAGCGTGCGGTGCGCCCCCACGCACTGGGCCGCTTTCGCGACCTGCTGGGCGCCACCGTGCGCCACCCGGCCATGCTGCGGTACCTGGATAACGCGCAAAACGCCGCAGGCCGCATCAACGAAAACTACGCGCGCGAGCTGATGGAGCTGCACACGCTGGGCGTGGACGGTGGCTACAGCCAGCAGGACGTGCAGGAGCTGGCCCGCGTGCTGACCGGCGTGGGCGTGTCGCAGCGGCCGCCGGGCGACGAGCCCCCGCGCATGCGACCCGCATTGCTTCGCCACTACGTGCGCGAGGGATTGTTTGAATTCAACCCGCAGCGGCATGACTGGGACCCCAAAACACTGCTCGGCCAGCCGCTTCGCGCCCAAGGCCTGGCCGAGGTGGACGAAGCGCTGGACCGCCTGGCCCGTGCGCCTGCCACCGCGCGCTTCATCACCCGCAAGATCGCTCTCTTTCTGGTGGGCGACAACCCGCCCCCCGCACTGCTGCAGACACTGGCCCGCAGCTTTGAGCGCACGGACGGCGACATTGCGGCAGTGCTGGAAACGCTGTTCCACACACCAGAGTTCCGTGCGTCCCTGGGCCAGCGTTTTCGGGACCCGGTGCACTACGCACTGGCGGGCCTGCGCATGGCCCACGGCGATGCCGTGCTGCCCAACACCGACCCTGCGCTGGCGTGGCTGCAACGGCTGGCCGAGCCTTTGTATGGCCGTGTCACGCCCGATGGCTACCCGCTGGACTCCGCGACATGGTCAGGCTCGGGGCAGATGAGCACGCGCTTTGAGATGGCGCGGGCCTTGGGTGCAGGCGCCATGGCCGCCCCACCAGCGAGCGATGACGCGGCACCCCGCGCCGCGCCGCGCACGCCCCCGGCCCTGGCGCAGACCGCCTACGTGCGTACGCTGGAGCCCACGTGGTCCCCAGCCACGCGCGGTGCATTGGCACAGGCCACCTCACCGCGCGAATGGAACCTGCTGTTCCTCGCATCCCCTGAGTTCATGCACGGATGAGGAGAGGAGATGGAGCACATCCTCTTGAGTCGGTTCGCGCCTTCCCCCTTCTCTCGATTGGCTTCGCCCTTCGGGAAGGGGGACGCAGCCCGTGCGGCGGGGCGGCCCTTGCACGGCTGCCATGGCTTTGGCCGCGCACGCGCCTGCGCAGCAGCCGATGATGCGTTCGGGCGCGATTGAAAGGACAGCCCCATGCTTTGTAGACGACACCTTCTCCAGGCCCTGGGCGCCGGCGCACTCGGCACGGGCCTGGGCGTGCACAGCGCCAGCGTGCTCGCCGCACCCCGCACGCAGGACGCGCGCTTTCTGCTGGTGTTCTTGCGCGGTGGCTACGACTGCGCCAGCCTGCTCGTGCCCACAGCCAGCAGCTACTACTACGAGACGCGGCCCAACATCGCCATCGCCCGGCCGGGGCAGGAGGGCGGGGCCCTGCCGCTCACCCCCGACTGGGGCCTGCACCCGGCACTCGCTGAATCGATGCTGCCGCTGTACCAGCAGCGCCAGCTGGCGTTTGTGCCGTTCGCGGGCACGGACGACCTCTCCCGCAGCCACTTCGACACCCAGGACAGCATTGAGCTGGGCCAGCCCCTGGGCGGGCGGCGCGACTACCGATCGGGCTTTCTGAACCGGCTGGTGGCGGAGCTGAACCCGCGCGCCGACAGTGCCCCGGTGGCGCTGCAGCCGATGGCGTTCACCAGCACCCTGCCCCTGGTGCTGCGCGGGGCGGTGGATGTGCCCAACACCGCCCTGAGCGCAGGCGCGGGGCGCGGTGGTGTGGATGCGCGGCAGGCCGAACTCATCGCCTCCATGTACCGGGGCACACCGCTGGCCACGCCCGTGAACGAAGGCTTTGCCACCCGCGACGAAGTGGCACGCACCATGCAGGGCGAGATGGAAGCCGCCAGCCGCAATGCGCTGAGTACCAAGGGCTTTGAGGGCACGGCCCGTCGCATGGCGCGACTCATGCAGTCGCGCTACCAGCTCGGCTTTGTGGACGTGGGCGGCTGGGACACCCATGTGGGCCAGGGCGCCGCCACCGGCACGCTGGCCAACCGCCTGGAGGAACTGGGCCGGGGCCTGGCAGGCTTTGCCGACGAGATGGGCCCCGCGTGGAAGTCCACCGTGGTGGTGGTCATCAGCGAGTTTGGCCGCACCTTCCGCGAGAACGGCAACCGGGGCACAGACCACGGCCACGGCACGGTGTTCTGGGTGCTGGGTGGCGGGGTGAATGGCGGCCGCATCGCGGGCGAGCAGCAGGCGCTGACCGCCACCACGCTGTTCCAGAACCGCGACTACCCCGTGCTCAACGACTACCGCAGTGTGTTGGGGGGACTGTTCGCCCGCATGTATGGGCTGAACGCGGCGGCCGTGGCGCGGGTGTTTCCAGGGACCCAGGGGGCCGACCTACGGCTGGTTTAGCCGCGCTGGCGCCCCACATCATTCACTATATTTTTGATAGCTACTCAGGCATATATTTCTAGCGCTACAGGCGATTTATCCTCTAAATCGCCCGGGCATCACGCGTTGAAGGTACCTGTCAGCAGCTCTGGCAGGCGCTCCACCTTCATCTTGAAGCCGCAGGCCTGCGCATGGCCACCGCCGCCCATGCTTTCGGCCAGCGCGATGCAGTCAAAGTTGCGCTGCGCACGCAGCCCCACCTTCACGCCCTTTTCGCCTGCACTCCACATCAGCGCAAAGGTGCCCGTTTTGGCCGAGAGGATGTCGCCCACCAGGCTGTGGAACATGCCAGGTGCGTTCACCATCAGCCCGGTGATACCGTTGAACACCAGCGGCTGCGCGCCTTCGGCGATGTCGGCGCAGAGCTTGCGGTACTTCTGGTCCATGGCCTCGCCGCGCACCATGAACTGTTGGAGCTGCTCGGGCGTGAAGTCGGCAATCTCGCGCCAGCGCGCAAAGCCTTGCTCTTCCATGTCCAGGGCTGACAGGAAGGCAGCGCTCTCGGCAAACTCCCACTTCCAGATATCGCGGTCTTCCACGTATTTGAACAGGGCAGGCATCGGTTCGTGCGGATGGAAAAACTCCCACGCCAGCCGCGCGCCCGACTTGTTCATGTCGAAGTGCACCACACCGCAGCGGCAGGCAAAGCCGGTGAGCTTTTCGGCCGCGCTCTTGTGGTGGTCCAGCATGACCAGCTTGGCGGCGCGCTCGTCGATGGCGGCCATCACCTCGTTGGCAAACGAGAAGTCGAGGATGTAGACCGCGCGGCCTTGCAGGGGCGGCAGGTCGTCCACGGTCTTGACATCACCGTGGTCCAGCCCCACGTATTCAGCCTGGTCGCCGTAGTACAGCCATGCCGCCAGCGCCGCGCCAAAGCCATCGGGGCAGTTGCGCCCGTGGTACAGGATCAGCGGTGCGGGGTCGTTCTTGTCGGGGGCAACCAGCAGTTGCAAGGGGAGTATGGTTTTCTTCGTCATGGCCCCCGATTGTCGCCGGGGCTTTGTGCCGCAGCGAGCGCAACGTGCGCAGCCAGCACATGTCAGCGGAACCAACCCCACCCCCCACGCCTCCACCCTACTGACGCAGCCAGCAAACCACACGATGTTCCAAGCCCTCAAAGACCTGCTTGAAAGCCTCACCCCGTTCAACCCCGTGCCATCTCCTGCAGAGCGTGCGCGGTCTGTGCAACTGGCAGCCGCCGTGTTGCTGGTGGAGGTGGTACGGACCCAGTCGGCGGTGGGCGATGCGGAGCGCAGCGTGATGCAGACTGCACTGCACCGGCAATTTGCACTAAGTGACGATGAACTGCAGCGCCTGCTGGAACAGGCCGCAGCCACCTCCAGAACCGCCTACGACTACCAGCGCTTCACCAGCCAGCTGAACGAGCATTTCACGCAGGACGAGAAAATCCAGCTCGTTGAAGCCATGTGGCAGGTCGCCTACGCGGACGCACGCCCGGACGAGAACGAGATGCACACCATCAGCAAGGTGGCCGGCCTGCTGCATGTGACGCACGGCGAGTACATCGGCGCCAAGCTCAGGGCGAAAGAAGCAGCACACGCAGGCCAGTCACCCCATTGAGACGGACTCGGCCCCGGTGAGCGCCACAGCGCACGGGTGGCGTCCCTTTGGGAAAAAGGACGCCAAGCAACCCAGGGGGTTAAAGGGGCAACCAGCGCCACCAGAACGGCGTGCGCTCTTCCTGGGCGCCCTGCGCCTGCAGCAAGGCGATGAACTCGGTGCGCCGGTAGCGGCGCGCGGCCTCCAGTGGGGTCATGTCGTCGAAGTCCGACCGCAGCCCCGGGTCAGCCCCATGCGCCAGCAGGTAGTGGGCGATCTCGTGGTGGCCGTGGATCAGGCTCGCCACCAACGGCGTGCAAAGGATCTCGGGATGCTGGTAGTTGGGGTTCACGCCCGCACTGATGTGGTGGCGCACCAGCGCCAGGTCGCCCGCCACGGCGGCGGCGTACATGTCTTTCCAGTCTCCAGCGGACATACCTGGGCATCCTTTGCAAAGGTTGAACGGGGCCAGTGTAGGCAGCGGCGCGTGCGGCACAATCCGCGCCTTCCCCTAGCCCGCGATGGCGCACACACATTCCTCCATGCCCCCTCCCCTGCACATCCTCTGGCGCGACGAGCACCTGGTGGCCGTTTACAAGCCCGCAGGCTGGCTGGTGCACCGCACGGGGCTGGACGCGGGCGAGACGCGGTTTGTGATGCAGACCCTGCGCGACCAGCTGGGCCAACATGTGTTCCCCGTGCACCGGCTCGACAAGGGCACCTGCGGCGTGCTGGTGATGGCGCTGCACAGCGATGCGGCGCGCGCGCTGTCACAAGCGTTTGAGCATGGCGCCACGCACAAGCGCTACCTGGCGATGGTGCGCGGCTGGGCGCCTGAGGCCATCGAGGTGGACCACGCCTTGAAGCCCGACGATGCGCCTGCGGACGCCGCCGTGCAGGACGCCCACACACGCTTTCGGCGCCTGGCGCAGCTCACGCTGCCGGAGGCCAGCGATGCGCGTTTTGCCACCACGCGCGCCTCGCTGGTCGAGGCCCTCCCGACCACGGGGCGGCGCCACCAGATCCGCCGCCACCTCAAGCACCTGGCGCACCCCATCATTGGCGATGCCACGCACGGCAAGGGCCCGCTCAACCGCTGGTGGGCCGAGCGGCTGGGCCAGCAGCGGCTGTGGCTGCATGCCTGGCAGCTCACGGTGCCCCACCCGGTGACGGGGGCGGCGATGACCTTCGACAGCGGGCTGCGCTGGCCGGGACCCGCGGACTGGGACTGCGGGCACGCCCCCTCCGACGACTCCACCGTGCCATGCGCCGACTGGCAGCGCCTGTTTGCCAAGCTGCCCTGGCACGAGACCCCCGCCCCGGCCCCGTAACGCGGGCGACACGGCGACGGCATGCCCGTCGAAATAATGGGCGCTCTCAAAAAATCAGGAGACCTTGCCCATGACCGCACCCACCACCAACCGCGTCCTGGCCCACACGGGCGCGCGCTACCCCATCATCCAGGCGCCCATGGGCTGGATTGCGCGCACGCAGCTGGCCTCGGCGGTGTCACGCGCGGGGGGGCTGGGCATCATTGAGACGTCCTCCGGCGAGACGGCCAACTGCCAGGCCGAGATCACCAAGATGAGCGCGCTGGGCCTGCCGTTTGGCGTGAACCTGCCCATCCGCTTTTTGAAGGACGACGCCATGCTGCGCTTTGTGTGCGCGTCGGGCGTGAAGTTTGTGACCACCTCAGCGGGTAGCCCGGCCAAGTTCATCGCGCCGCTCAAGGACGCGGGCATCACCGTGTATCACGCGGTGCCCACGGTGGACGCAGCGCTGAAATGCGTGGACGCAGGCATTGACGGCCTGGTGGTCGAAGGCGGTGAAGGCGGCGGCTTCAAGAACCCCGAAGAGGTCTCCACCCTGGTGCTGCTGCAGGCCATCCGCGCACGGGTGGACGTGCCGCTGGTGGCGGCAGGTGGCATCTGTGACGGGCGCGGCATGGCCGCAGCCTTTGCGCTGGGGGCCGAGGCGGTGCAGATGGGTACACGGTTTGTCAGCTGCGCAGAGAGCCCCGTGCACGCCAACTACAAGAACGCCATCGTCGATGCGGGCGTCACCGGCACCTGGATGCTCAACACCAAGGCCAGCCCCTGCATCCGCGCGCTCAAGTCGCAGCGCACCCAGGCCATCCACGAGGCGGGACTGATGCCCGCCGACAGCTTTGCGGGCATCCAGCGCGTGTACTTTGACGGTGACATGGAGGCGGCCCCTGCGCTGGCGGGGCAGACCGCAGGATTGATTGACTCCGTCAAGACCGCGCAGCAGATCATTGAAGACACCGTGGCGGAATTTTTTGCCATCAGCCAGCGCATGGGTGCCATGGCGGCAGCGCAGTCGTTTGGCTGAAGGCGGCCCGCTCGCCCGGCGGCAGCTGCGGCGGCCATGCACGGTTGCGCTGTGCTATCCGACCACCGCGCCATGGAAAGCTTGTCAGCCCCTGTAAGCGCAGTAACATGCACTTACACCCCAGCGGATTCTCTGCGTGGTAGCCCGAAAGCACTCCGACCATGTTTTTGCCGACCGATGACAAAGCCCTGCTCAGAACGGTACTGGTCGTCGATGACACCCGCGAAAACCTGACCGTCATTGGCCAGCTGCTGCGCCCGTACTACCACGTGCGCGTGGCCAACTCGGGGCAGCGGGCCTTGCAGGTCGCCCAAACCCAGCCGGTGCCCGACATCATCCTGCTCGATGTGATGATGCCGGAGATGGACGGTTACGAGGTGCTGGCAGCCCTGCGTGCAGCGCCGGAGACCCGCGAGATCCCGGTGATCTTCGTGACCGCCCTCGACGCCATTGCCGACGAAGAACGCGGCCTGCAAGCGGGCGCCGTGGACTATGTGGCCAAGCCCATCAAGCCCGCCGTGCTGCTGGCGCGGGTGCGCACCCATCTGGAACTGAAGGCCGCGCGCGACTGGCTGGCGGACCAGAACAGCTACCTGGACGCCGAAGTGCAGCGGCGCATGGCGGAAAACGAACTCATCAAGGACTTCAGCCTGCACGCCATGGCCACGCTGGCCGAAAAGCGCGACAACGAAACCGGCAACCACCTGCACCGCACCCAGGCCTACATCGAGGCGCTGATGCTGCACTTGCAAGACCCCCCCCGCTTTCAGCACCTGCTGGGCAGTACCCGCCAGCGCCAGCAAATCGCGAAGGCCGCGCCGCTGCACGACATCGGTAAGGTGGGCATCCCTGACGCAATCCTGCTCAAGCCGGGGAAGCTCACCCCTGAAGAGTTCGAGATCATGAAGACCCACGCCCGCATTGGCGCCGATGCCATCGAAGAGGCCATCCGCAACGTGCTGGAGGTCGGCCGTAGCAAGCATCTTTCCGCCGAATCCGCACTGGGCGACCCGGCGCTGCAGTTTCTGGAGACCGCGCGCCAGATCGCAGCGGGCCATCACGAGAAATGGGATGGCTCAGGCTACCCCGAAGGCCTGCGGGGCGACGCCATCCCGTTGCCAGCCCGGCTGATGGCCATCGCCGACGTGTTTGATGCACTGATCTCGCGCCGCCACTACAAGCGGGCCTTTACCTTGGACGATGCGGTGGACATCATCCGCAACGGCCGTGGCCAGCATTTCGACCCCGATATCTGCGACGCGTTTTTGGAGCTGGTGCCGCAGTTTTCCCTCATTGCCGAGAGATTCTCCGACCACCCTGCAGAGCACGCCGAGGACTGAACCATGCCGCCCTGCTGCCCACCACCTGCAGCCAAACCACAACACCGCCTGGCCCGAATGACGCTGGCCTGCATGACGGTATGGGCTGGCATTGCGGCCGCACAGACCCCGGCCTTTCAGGAAAAACTGGCGGATGCGGCGCTGCTTGCCCAAGTGCGCAACGGTGGCTTTGTGCTGTACCTGCGCCATGGCGCCACCGACAGCACGCGGGCCGACCGGGCCCCGCAGGTGGACCTGAACGACTGCAGCACCCAGCGGGTGCTCAGCGACGAAGGACGCCGGCAGGCACGTGAGTTGGGCCTCATCCTGCAGCGGGCGCGGGTGCCGGTGGGTGAAGTCATTCACAGCCCACTGTGCCGGGCCCGCGAGAGCGCACAGCTCACCTTTGCCACCCAGCCCCAGCTGTTGCGCGCAGAGCCCCTTTTGGCCTACACCGCCAACCTGACCAGCGAGCAAAAAATACCGGTGATTGCCGCCACGCGGGCACTGGTGTCAGCGCCTGTCCCCGCTGGCACCAACCGCGTCATCGTGGCGCACGCCCCCAACATGGCGGACCTGATGGGCTATTTCGTCAAGCCCGAAGGAACCATGGTGGTGCTTCGTCCCCTCGGGCCGTCCGGCTTTGAATACCTGGGCAGCATCCCCCCGTCGCACTGGGGCACTTTGCTCCCCCCCAACCCTAAACGCTGATCCCACACGGCGCTCACTGCCCCATGCTCCGCCTGCTCAAGCGCCAACGCTTTTTTCTGCGATTTTTCCTACCAGTGGTATTGGCCGTGCTGGCAGGCGTCGGGTTTGACTACGCGGTGCAGCACCGCACCCAGGCCGTACAGCTCCAAGCGCTGCAGAGCCAGGAAGAAGACATCGAGGTGGCTGCCAAGGCAGAAGCCATCAGCCGCCAACTGCTGGAGATCAAACTGCGGCTTACACAGGCCCTCACCGCCTCCAAGTACCGGGAGGTGGACGAAGCCAAGGCCTACCAGCTGCACGCACTCATCGTGGACGAAATGGCGGCGCTTGAAAAAGACCTGACCGCACTGACCACAACCCATGACTTCACGCACATCCGGGCCCATTACCCAGCCGCGCTGAGCGCTTTCCAGGAGTTTCGCCAGTTCGCCTTGATGAGCTCGGACCAGATGTCCATCGACCAGTCTCTGGCTGGCGAACACCTGATCAGTGCCACGGCGTACTACGGCGTGTTTGCCCTGCGGATGGGGGACATCGCCAAGACCTTCATGGACCACGCAGTCCAGAACGCAGCCACCACGCGCAACCAGGTGAAGGATTTCAACCGCCAGATGCGCCTGTACGGCACGCTGGCGACGCTGGCCTTTCTGTTGCTGTGGTTCTGGCTTTCGCGATCCACATCGCGGCAACTGGACCGGCTCAACCACCTGCTGCAAAAACTGGCGCGCGGCGAGAGTGGACTCAGCGACTACAAGACTTTTGCCGAGATCAAGACGGTGGCCGCGCGCAAAGGCACCCTCATTGGCGACATGGCAGATGCCGTGCTGGCTTTCCAGAAAGCGCAGGACGAGCGCCGCCTTGCATTGACAGAGCTGCATGACCGCGAGGAACTGCACGCCAACATCATCAGCCAGGCCCCCATTGGCATCGTGGTGCTGGATGTGCAGACCCTGCAGTTCGTCAGCTTCAACGACGCCACGTACGAATCGCTGGGCTACACGCGCGAAGAGTTTGCCCAGATGACCCTGTACGACTTGCAGCTGAACCCCGACACCCAAAAAGTCGATGACAAGCTACGGCGTATCGTGGCGGAGGGGGGGCTGGACTTTGAGACCCAGCGGCGCGACAAGAACGGCAATATCCGGGATTTCTGGGTGTCCATGCGCCCCCTGCACATGCACGATCGCGAATGCATGACAGGCATCTGGGTGGACATCACCAACCGCAAGCAGTCCGAGCGCGAGCTGGCACGCTACCGCGACGAGTTGGAACAACTGGTGGCTGAGCGCACGCTCGATCTCGAAAAAACCAGCCAGGCCCTGGCTCAGCAAACCCTGGAGCTGCAGCACACCAACGCGCAGCTGCGCAGCGCCAAGGCCATGGCCGACGAGGCCAACCAGGCCAAGAGCGCCTTCCTGGCCAACATGAGCCACGAGATCCGCACGCCCATGAACGCAATCATCGGCCTGACCCACCTGATCCGCCGCGACACTACCAACCCGCACCAGCGCCAGCAGCTCGACAAGGTGTCGGGCGCTGCCATGCACCTGCTGGCCGTCATCAACGACATTCTGGATTTTTCCAAGATCGAAGCGGGCAAGATGGCCCTGGACCCGACTGATTTCGAGCTGGAGAAGGTGGTGAGCAACGTGTTCACCATCACCGGCGACAAGGCCGAGGCCAAGGGCCTGGAGGTGATGGCCGAGCTGGCGGGCGTGCCGCCCATCCTGCACGGCGACGGAGTGCGGCTGGGGCAGATCCTGACCAACTTCATGGGCAACGCGGTCAAGTTCACCGAACGCGGCAGCGTTTCTTTGCATGCTTTTGTCATCCACCGCGAAGCGACCGAGGTGCGCTTGCGATTTGAGGTGCGCGACACCGGCATCGGCCTGAGCCCCGAGCAACAAGGCAAGTTATTCCTCGCGTTTCAGCAGGCCGATGTCTCCACCACCCGTACCCATGGCGGCACAGGACTGGGGCTTGCCATCTCGCGCCGACTGGCAGACCTCATGGGTGGCCAGGTGGGCGTGCGCAGCGAGCCTGGCAGGGGCAGCACCTTCTGGTTCGAGGCGCCCTTTGGCATCAGCACACAGGCGGCCGCCATACAACATGTCCAGGCCCTGCCCCCCAGCACCCGCGTCCTGGTGGTCGATGACATGGAAGAAGCCCGCGAGTTACTGGCCGACATGCTCACCCATCTGGGAGCGCGGGCCGATGCCGTATCGTCTGGCGCGCTTGCGCTGCAGGCGGTAGCGCAAGCCGACGAAGCGGGTGACCCCTACGAGCTGGTGCTCACCGACTGGCTGATGCCAGGCCTGAACGGCACCCAGACCTGGCAACAGATCTGCGCACTGCCGCTCAAACATCGCCCAGCCTGCATTCTTGTCAGCGGCAGCCTGAGTTGCCCGGCCGACGAGGTGGATGCAGGCCCGTTTGCCGCCTTCCTGCCCAAGCCTGTGCTGCCCACTGCACTCGACGAAGTGCTGGTACGTGTCTGGAACCGTGCCCAACTGCCAGAGACCGCTACGCCCGCGCTGACCACCGATGCACCGGTGCGCTTCACCTCGGGATTGCAACTGCTGCTGGCCGAAGACAATGCGCTGAACCAGGAAGTGGCGGGAGAACTGCTGCGCCAACTGGGCTTTGCAGTGGATGTGGCGGGCGATGGGGCCATGGCCGTGGAGCGCGCACGTGAACATCACTACGACCTGATCCTGATGGACATACAGATGCCCCACCTGGACGGTCTGGAAGCCACGCGGCGGATCCGCACACTGCCGGGTCACGCACAGACCCCCATCGTGGCCATGACGGCCAACGCCTTCGCCGAAGACCGCGCCGCCGCGCTGGCCGCAGGCATGAACGACCACCTGCCCAAGCCCGTGGACCCGGCGCAACTGACACGGGTGTTGGCGCGCCTGCTGCCCCACGCCGTGGACGCAGACGGCGCAGCCCCAACGCCCAGCGTCGCGGCACAGCCCCCCACGCTGGTGAATGAAACTCGGGTGCGGGCCCAGCTGCAGGGCGTGGCGGGCTTTCAGCTGGAGCAGGGGCTGCGATCGCTGGGCAACAACTTTGCAGCGCTGGTCCGGCTGCTGCAGCGCATGGTGATGGAACACCCCCAGGACGCGCGAAAGGCTCTGCAGGCCTGGCAAGGCGGTGACCTGGCCGAAACGCAGCGCATCTTGCACACCCTCAAGGGCCTGGCGGGTACAGCAGGACTCACCGGCTTGCAGGTGGCAGCGCAGCAAGCCGAGGCCAGAGTACAGGCCGCTCCGCCGGGGGGCCTGGGCGCCGACACCCAACACGCGCTGCAAGACCTGGATGCACGACTGCAACAGCTGGTGCAATCCCTGCACTTTGTGGTGGATGCTTCTGCACAGACAACAAGTACAGCCCCTGCCGCCAGTGCGGACCACCTGCGACAAGGCTTGCGCACGCTGCGGCCCTTGCTGGCCAGTGACGATCTCGATGCCAGCGCCGCGTATGCCGAACTGCACCCGGCCATGCTGCAGCACTACCCGGACCGCGCCCAGGCGTTGGCACAGGCCATCGATGGGTTCGACTTTCTGCAGGCGCTGGCGCTACTTGATGCCATCCTCGCCTCGGCGGACGGCGGAAGCAGCAGCGATACCCCCCCTGCCAGCACGCAGATGCCCGCCGCTCCAGCGGGCTGACTGCACCGCGGCGCAGCGCGCCTGGGCTACACTTTTTGGCCTTGCCGCAAACGCCCTGCAATGGTCCGGCCACACCACAGGCTGGTCCCGCAGGGCCCACGTTCTCATGCACCTGCCCAGCCCGCCATTGCCGCGCCTTTTCTTCGCACAGGCTCCCGTCCCACATGACCGCCAGCGAGGCCTGGCCTGCGCGCGCACAGCCACAGGGCCGCACAATGTCTGAAGCGCAACCCAACGCCTCTGCAGGCCTGTCGATGCCCTCGGGCAACCTGCGCGGCATCATCGCCATGGTGGCTGCGGTGGGTTTCTTTTCGCTGATGGATGCGCTGCTCAAGACGCTGAGCGCCCACTATCCCGCCATGCAGGTCGCGGCGCTGCGGGGCTGGGCTGCGCTGCCGCTGGTGGCGCTCTATGCGCTGTGGCGTGGCGAGGTGCCACGGTTGCTGAAGGTGCGCTGGCCCCTGCACTTGCTGCGTGGCGGACTCAACGTGGCCATGCTGGCACTGTTTGCATTTGCCATCCGCGAACTGGCACTGGTCGAGGCCTACACCCTGTTCTTCATTGCGCCGCTGCTCATCACTGCGCTGTCTACCGTGGTGCTGCGCGAGAAGGTGCGCGCTGCCCACTGGGTCGCCATTGCGCTGGGCATGGTGGGCGTGCTGGTGGCTCTGCGACCCAATCAGGAGGCGTTCTTTACTCTGGGAGCGCTGGCCGTGCTGGCGGCAGCCACCTGCTATGCGGTGTCGGCCATCACGGGCCGCATGCTCACCCGCACCGACTCCAGTGCCAGCCTGGTGTTCTGGACCACCACGCTGCTGGCACTGGGTGCAGGCGCGCTGGCCTGGCCGGACTGGGTGGGCGTGGCGCAGGTGCATTGGCCACTGGTGGCAGGGCTCGCCATCACAGGGTTTGCAGGCCAGTTGGCGATCACCGAAGCCTTTCGCCACGGGCAGGCTTCCGTGGTGGCGCCATTTGAATACACGGCGCTGGCCTGGGGCATGGGGCTGGATTGGGTGCTGTGGCAGACGGTCCCAGGCTACAGCACGCTGCTGGGCGGCGCCATCATCATTGGCAGCGGCCTGTACCTGGTGCGCCAGGAGCGCACGCAGGCAGTGGTGCCACCCTGACCGGCGCGAACCGGTGCGAGACCGGCCACTTGCCGTCGCTCCGGCGCGGCATGCGCTGACAGGGCAGTCAGGCAGTTCACCCTGTAATGAAGCGATGAACACAGCGGCACTGCCGCAAGGAAATCGCCATGACACAACACGCCACCGTCCACGGCCACGTGACCTACACACCGGGCGACGGCGCCCCGATCGCCATCCCCGAGGGCCCGATCGAGGTGACCACCAGCGCGGACAGCACCACGCTGAGCTGGTCGGTCGAAGAAGACATCGTCGGGTCCGCGGCACTGCCACCCGACCAGTTCAACCAGTACGTCAAGGACGGCAAGATCCGTTTCAAGAAATAGCCCGGGCGCCCATGCCCCGAACCTCCCTGCCGCCCCAGCCGGATCAGATCGGCCGCGTGAGGTACACCGCCTCGCGGCCCACGATGGGCTCGCGGGTGGGCATGAGGATGGTGCAGTCGTCGCACAGCGCGCGGATCTCGTGCGGCCCATCGGTGGCGATGAGGTCACCCTTGGCAAACACCTCAAACCCTTGCACGGGCTTTGTGAAGCGGAAGTCCGACGTGCGCACCATGCAGGTCTCCAGCAGCTCGTAGCGGCGCTGCTCGGCGGGCGCGGGCCGGTCGGCCACCGGTGCGATGAGGCCAAAGTGCGCCAGAAAGTCCAGCGCCACCGCCGTGGCCATGTCGGCCGCCGATTGGCGGAAGTGCTGGCCACATTCCACCACCAGTGCCACCCCATCTCCCTCGGCCTGCCCGTGGCGACCGTGCTGGATGAGCGGCGTGCCCGAACCCAGGCCGCTGGGCATCACCAGGTGCACCGGCGGGCGGCCGATGGCCAGCGCCACCTCCGCATTGCGCGGGTAGGCTGGGTACACCCAGAACGGCTGCACGTCTTGGCTGGTGGAGTGGATGTCGAGGATGTGATCGGCCGCAGCCACCACGGGGCGCAGGATGCGGGCACGCTGCAACTCGGGGCTGTCGGCCGTGCCGTCCAGCTCGGCCGCCGACCAGATGCGGTTGAGGTTGTGCACCAGCTGGCGACTCTCGAACGGACGGCTCTGGTCAAACGATTCGTAGGCGGCCACATTCGCAAAGCTGATGGTCAGCGTGCCGATGAGGGGGCGCACACCCGTGTCCAGCAGGTGGGTGGCAGCCACCATGCCGCAGATCTCGTTGCCGTGCGTGAGTGCATTGATGAGCACATGCGGGCCAGGCTTGCCCGACTCGAAGCGGTGCACATAGTCGATGCCGACATTGCCCTGGCGGTAGGCAGAGAGGTCGCGGGGGAGGACTTCAAAAACGGGGGGGTTCTGCGTCATGGCAATGAATTAATAAGATGACACATCATTGTCTGCGCAAAGCCGGATCATTGCTGGGCGCGGTGTACGATGCCCGCCGGTTGAGTCCCTCCTGCGTCCCTGCCTATGCCCACTGTCCGACTTTGCCCACTGGCCGATCTGGCCCACCGCATTCCCCCCGACTGCTGGATGGCCGAGCGTCTGGCGCAGGACCCCGAGGCCCTGGCCGATGAAACCGCGCTGTGGATCACCGGCGATGCGCACTGGCCTGCGCTGCACCTCGACGCCCCCCTGGCCCAGGGCAGCCGGCTGCGCCAATGGCTGCAAGAGCAACCCGACGGCCCCAATGAGGCCTCCGTACCCCGTGCGCCCTTTGTGATCGTGGTGGATGGAGACCTGCGCATCGACGGCGCCTTGACCAGCACCGACACCGATGGCACGACGCACCTTGTCGTCAACGGCAACCTGCATGTGCAGAACGCCGTGATCGGCGGACAGCTGGTGTGTGTGCAAGGTGCACTGCAAGTGCATGACCTGCTTTGGGGCCACTACAACCATGGCGAGCTGCGCGTGCGTGGTGGGCTGCAGGCCCGGGTGGCGCTGTTCACCGACGAGTACCACATAGACATCACAGGCCCAGAAAAGGTGGAGTTTTTGCTGAACGAGGTGCGCGGTGTGCCACACCGTGCGGAGTTCTCGGCCGAGATCGTGGGTGCCGTGTTCTCCCCCGAGTTCCACGAGGGCGTGGACGCAGGCGAAGACGGCCTGGCTGCCATGATCAGCCGCCGCCAGGTGCTGGCCGCCGTGCGGGCAGGCCAGAGCGCTGTGTGCAGCAGCGCAGACATCCACGCCGACCAGCCTGTGGCCGACGACCTTTGCGCCGACAACACCATCAGCATTGACAACATCCTGGCCGTGGTGCACACGCCAGTGATTGCACACAAGGAACACAAAGCCTACGGCTGGTTCCAGCAGACTGATTTTTCGCTGTGCCAACGGCATGTGGACGAAGAAGGCGACGCGCGCGACGACAACGTGTTCATCACGGTGTGGAAAACCTGGGACTTCTACCTGTCGGTGGAGCAGGTGCCCGCGCCCCGCAATTGGATGGAGCGCCTGGCCACCAAGCTGTGGCGCCATGCTGCCCCCACGGTAGCGCAGCGCACGCTGCTGTACCGCCGCTACACACAGGGCGAGCCTGGGGACTGGCAGGTGCTGGAGCCCCCCATGGAACCCGGTCACGACCCCGACGCCTGGAAGGCCTGCGAACACGCCTGGCGCGGTGTGCTGGACTACGTGCGCAAAGCCGTGGGCCAGCACCGCGCACGCTACCCGCTCTACCAGCGCCTGCAGGCCACATTGACGGCCGAGCACATCGAGGCCTTCACCAGCCTGCCCGTGTTCACCGAGCAGTACAACGACTGGTGGGATAGCGACCGCAACGGCTATTGGGAGGGCGAGGTCTGGGTGGGGGCGCGCCAGCCCTGCATGCACGACGGCGAACCCTGGGGCCGCGCGCTCAAATACAGCTGGCGCAACGGTGATGACGCGCCGGGCGATGACGAAGACAACGCCCACAGCGCCTACCAGATTGATGTGGACGAGGCGCGCGAGGGGCCGGCCGCTGTCGAGTTCAGCTACGCCCAGCGCCAGAGCGACAGCCGCGCCCCCCTGCCCCGATGCGCCGCCGACCACATTGCTCGCCTGCTGCGCTTTCACAGTCTGGTGCAGGCCCGCATCCGCGCGCGGCACGAAGAGGCGCAGGCCCAGCAGGCCGAGGCCCGCCGCATCGAAGCCGCCGTGCAACTGCTGACCACCCCACCCTTGCCGCCCGATCTGCCGGATGCCGCCGTGTTTCCCGTCGAACTCATGACGCTGTCGGAGCAGTGGCAGGCTGATGGGCAAGCCTACGTGGCGGCCATCCGCGAGCACCAGCTGGCCCACGATGCCCACCGCGCCGAGGCATCGGCAACAGCCGGTGGCGGCGATGAGGACAACGGCGCCGAAGAACACGACAACGCTCTGCCCGAAGACCCGCGCAAGGCCGATGCGCCCACCGTGCTG
>Ga0208123_100266_pt1 | contig 24721 bp, 26 predicted proteins | sample LakWasMe92_HOW11_2_FD_183914 | JGI IMG/M metagenome (GOLD analysis project Ga0208123, IMG submission 183914) | Freshwater sediment methanotrophic microbial communities from Lake Washington under simulated oxygen tension - Sediment Metagenome... | ecosystem: Environmental > Aquatic > Freshwater >... | reverse complement strand
CAATGCAAACCTGCGTCGCTGCGCTCCGACTGCCTGTCCAAATGGGCGTGGATCAGGTGTCCAAGTGAGCGTGGAACGAGTGTCCAAATGATCGTGGACTGGGTGTCCAAGTGTCGTGGAATCCGCACTCTATGCCTTGTGTGAGCAAATAGGCACGTAGCTGATCAGCTATGGGCTTGCTGACTAGCCAAAGCGCATCCTGAGCGAACCATCCGTCTGAGGGGCCTCCAGGATGGTTCAATTTGAATTTGTCTCGCACTATGTGCCTAAGGCCGTCTGCGAGCTGACGCTGAAGTGACTGCTTTGGTGCTGCGAGTGCTCGATCCGGGTTCCCCCCCAGCTCCTGCGCTACCGAGGCCTGGTCCGCTTTGACAACGATCTCGCCTAGAATGCCGGCATGCTCGTACTGGCCAGCGATTACATAAATCAACGGCTTCCACAGTTCGGAGAAACCACTGAGCCAATCGAGGATTTCCGGTGTCAGTATTTGCCCGTATATCAGTGCTGTAGCGGCTGCGTGAAGCTGGTACTCACGCCCCTTCACATACTTGAATCGGTAGTGAGTACTGATAGGACCATGCCACGGGTGCCAGGTCTTTCCTCCTTGGAGTTCGACGTGAATGTCGACTGCGATCTTTCCTAGGTCATGGATAAGAGCGCCATAGGCCGCAGCCGCCGACCAGGCTTCAGCTTGAGCTGATTGGGCTTCGGGAGGGGCTCCAATTGGTAGGAGGTATGTCTGGCGAATTTTTAGCGCATAGGCAACGATCTCAAGGCCGTGGTCTAGCATGCCGCCGCGATGGGAGTGGTGGTGATTTTCTGATGCAGGTAGAAGCTGAACTAGCTCTGCATATCGCTCCAATGGCCCCTGATACAAGAGCTTGAACTGCTGCCTGGACATGGAAGCCCTGTGCCAGATGTTTTCCAGCAGATGCTGGCGGCGAGGAGTATTTAACAGGTCCTGGCTGCGCGCTGGGGCCAAATAGCCCGCCGCGGAGGGTTGTTCTTGGGGCGTGCGCCTTCTGGTTAGCCATGACAGCATGGGGTGCTCCACGAATTGTTCATGGAGCGGGCTTTTCCTCTAAAGGCGGAATGCCATCAAGAGAAAAGCTGCACTGGCCGCGTAAGGTATTTTTGGGCGAAGTGCCACTATTGTGCTAGAAATCCGATTGGCGGGTAGGCAAGATGTCAGCGGTAGGCTAACCACTTTAAGGGTATGGGCATCAATGCATGTAATCAGATATCCAATCAGTAATACCTCCGAAAATACTCATGTGCTTTGTGAGCTTATTAGAGATCCAAGCTGTGTTCAGGTTCTTCTTTATGCAAGTGTAATAGATGAGACAGATACAGACGTACGGGACCAAAATCTCCCTCTCGTTGGGGCTTTGGCAAAATACGTTATTCCAAATGTCTCTGAAGTGTTTGTTTTGTTCGACGGCCTGTTTTTAACCGCCGCCCGTTATCCACGTTACTTGGATGTCCGAAACGTACTTGATCAAGCGTTAGAAACCGATAAGGTTTTCTATTGTGAGGAGCGTATGCCTCTGACTAACCACATGGATGCCTTGGATGCGGTAAATATTCTGAAAGCGCTGGGCCCGGTTAAGCCCTTAGATGTTAAAGGGCGAGCGAAGTATTTCTCTTTGTTGAGTGACTTTACCGAAGAAGAGTATGTGAAAATTTATAAAGATAACTGAATAGGGATAGAGCCGCCTTTTCTCCGCGATAGGCGGCCCTTTCTGGTAAGGCTTTTACCCTTCAATTCCATTCCATTATCCATTCAAACCCATTTCCCTTTTGAACCATTTATCCTGCTACTCCTCGGGTATATGGTTTCTAGTCTCCATCGCATCATGCAGGATGCGTACAACCTCGATCTCCTGATTCTCTGTCAATCTGTAGAAGATGATGTGACGGGGACGCTGTACCGTGCCATTAGATGTGGCAGCGCGCTTTCGAGAGTAGAAGAGGTGGTAGCTTCTTAGGCCGGTCGCCACCTCATCCCGAATATGGCTTCCTATCTTTTTAGGCACAGTTGCGAGATCCTCGATCGCAGTTCTGATGAGTTCTTGATATCTGAGCCGGGCGCTTGACCCAAATTGCAACTGTGAGTGCTTCAGTATGTCTGCAATGTCGGCGAGAGCGGAATCTGAAATTTTGTACTGCGTCATGCTTATCGGCTCTCGTTCACTGATCGTTCGGCTTGTTCTCCGATACCAGAAATCAGTTGTTCCAGGTCGTTACCTTCTACCTTAATGAAGCGACCCTGCTCCAGATCCATGATCCCCAGTGAGGTGGCGTGGCGTAGAGCCTCGAGCTTCGCATTCTCTTCGGCAACACGTTCTTCAAGCAGGCGAAGCCCGGCACGCAAAACTTCACTGGCGTTCTGAAAACGACCTGAGGCGACCAGGTCATTGACAACCTGGTCAAAGTGATCGGTGAGTACTATGTTACGAGTGGCCATCGATTTGCTCCGGTCTAGAAGGATCTTCGATTGGCATATTATGCCATTGAGCTTGCGATGGCACTTGTTTTGAGCTATATCTGGGAGCAGGTTGCCTCACTATCCAGAGGCCCACCGGGAGTAAACACAATGACAGCACATACCGCACAGGGAACTGCACAACGCTTGGGCCATGGCCTTGGGCGACTTGCGCGTGCTGCATTCACTGCGAAAACAACTAGAGTTCGCGTAGCGAAACGATTGGCAGTCATTGCTGCTTCAGCCGCTCTGTGCTGGCAGTTCGGAGGTTTGATCGTCGGTGTCTTTTTAACTCTGGGGACTGCTCTGGCGTTGGTCTTTACTCTTGGCTCGATTCGCCCTTCTTCAGCGACGGCTGAAGACCGGCTCGGTGGAAAGGATGTTTACGGCCGAGAGCTTGATAGTTGGGGGAATGTTGAAGGTGAATGGCCTGACCAACAAAACTAAGTGGGGGTAGCAAGCTGCTTCCCCCTTTGGTTACCCTCGTTTGACTGTATTTTCTACTGCCTGCCCCGCCTTACCACCTGCTTCTTTCACGGGCTGTCCACCCTTCTCAAGCCCGCTTAGAGCGCTTCCTACGCTTATTCCAGCCCATCCAAGCGCCCCTATCCAGAACATCGGCAAGATCAGGAACATTGCACCCATTACGAAGTTCAGGATCGCATCCTGAGTAGCTGTGTTCAGCCCCATCACTGGGTTGAAGGAAAGATGCGGTGACCCCGAACCGTAGAAGGCATCCATGATCGTGCTATCTACCCACCTTGCCAGCTGAAACCAGAAGTCCACAAACATCAGTGCGAAGAACACCACGGTGACAGTCATGGCCACCTTTAGCTGATAGGCCCCGAAGATGAGTACGATAGGGATGCAAATTACTATTGCCATCTTGAGAAACGACATCACCATGGGCAGTGCCTGGCGCATCATGTCCATCGCAGGGAAATAGGCCAGTGATCCGAGCGCGACACCAAACGTGCCACCTACCCGGGCGGCGCCGTTCCAGATGGTACCTCCGACCTGGCCCCCATAGTCCGAATAGACGTCACCTTGGACCTGGTTTGAAGGGGACACGAGCTGGCGAATCATCGAGTCTGTGACTTCTTCCTGAGACAGCCATTTCGCCCACCCGAGAAACTTGGTCAGTAGATCTGGATCTACCTGATCCTTGATTCGATCACGAAGTCCTATTCCTCCGTCTGACCACCATTGCTTGCACGTCGGGTATCCACCGCCGCCACTCACTTGAGGAAGACCCGCATCCCTGCTTTCGCTGTAAGGCCATGAGGCCCTAGGTGTTTTCGAGTAGTCAGTGTCGTAGTAGCCCGAAGTATTGAGGAAGAACTTAGAGCCAATCCAGCTCAGATCCTGGAGCTTTTTGGAGTCCTCTGCTGCTGATCCTAGATCTGGCTGCCTCATGAACAGGCGGGCCCGGGAGGGGCCGTAGCAGTCGTGTGTGAAGTCGGCTACCTCCTGAGACAGCAGGGGGTTGTTGATCTTGGAATTGTCGACGTCCATGCGCATTTGGCGTAGGTCTGTACCGCAAGGTATGGCTGCGATAGCACCGCTGGTGAAAGCCTTCGACATTGAGTGCATAAAGGCCCACCACACTGGCATTTGGGCGCTTTTACCTGCCAATGATGTGAATGATGTGTTCCAGCCTGTGTCGGTCGGTGCCGGCAGTTGGTATTGACATTGTTGTGCTCGGGTCTGGTCCAACTGGAGGGTGTCAAAGCTCACGTTTACTGCAGGTACTCCACAGAGTGCTACGACTACATAGCCGACGTAGATGTGGGTTTCGATGCGTGCCAATGATAAGACGCCCTTGTTGCCTTCGTCCGCGCCCTCACCGCGGACTTTTAACCATTCCCGAGCAGTAATGATGAAGAAGGGTAGAGCGAATAGTCCAGTGTCCGCAATCATCCCCCAGATGCCATTGTTAATAATCCAGCCGACGAGGGTTAGATAATATTCAAGATAATCGTTGGTGTAGACAGTCATAAAATGTCAGTCCACTTCAAAGGGGCCTTTGTCAGCTCAAGAAACACAATTAAGAGCACGGCCAATACTTCGATTTTGATTGCTTTTATACGGATGGCGCTTTGTTTAAATTCCGGTAACTTAGACTTAAGCTTTAGCCAGTAGATGATTAGAGTAGCGTAAAGGACCACTCTCCAGGAAAGCAGAAGCCAGTAGTTTGACTGACGCCAATCATGCAACTGATCAATGCTTCCAACATATGGCATCACCAAAGTAACAAGCATCAGCGCAAAGATAGTTATCAAAACCACCATGCCGATACCTACCAGTAAAACCATAGTTAGTTTGCGAGCGCTCTTGTGTTCACCCATGACCGGCGCTCCTTTACTTATTGGGCTTTTGAAGTTGGTCCAGGCGATTTGCATCGGGAGACCCTTGCAGAACCCCTCTGGAGCCTTCAGCGCGAGCTCGACTGCGTTCGATGATTGCCATCGGAGAGTTATTCGCCAGTTGCTGTCGCAGATCTAATTCGGTTTTCAGGTTGTTGATTTCCTGCTGCAGCGAGCTGCTCTCTTTGTTCACCGCCTCAACCGCCAGACCGTTGGCTGCGACGTTAGGCTCTTTGCTGCCTGCGAGCAGCGTGCGCTGCAAGAGCAGAGCCTTCTCAAGCACATCCGAAAGAGCTACCTCCGATGCAAGACGGCGAGCCAATATGTCCTGGTCTCTTTCGTCGCGCAGCGCCGCCACGACTCCACGGGTGATTGGGAGGGTGTTGCTACCGGCGGCCTCGAGCTTCTCGACCGTGATGGTGTTGCTGCTCAGCAGCTCCTGCAGGGCTTTGAGCTTGGTGTCGTACGTTTCCTGGATCAGTGGGGTGAGCCCGACACCAGCGGCGGTGACCGTTTTTGGACAGTTGTCGCAGGTCTGTTGCTGCTGTTCGCCGAGAACTCTGTTCGCAAACTCTGTAGCTTCTTTCGGAGATGACCAAGCGTTGCAAATCATTCCATTGTTGCAAGCCGATTTACTGATGGGCGTATTGTCCGCGACGTTTCGGCTTGCAAGCATGTTGTAGCCAGCTTTTGTGACGTCGCTAACCACCTTGATGGGCTGTTGACCGGATCCTCCAGCTCGCTGGCCTCCTACCCACGTAACCCCATCATTGCCACCTTTTTTCTCAACTTTGTCGATGGCCTCTACCGCGTCGGTTGTGTTGGTCAACGTACTACTCATCGCTTGACCTTCGGCAAGCTTCCCCCAGCCGACCTGGTCGCCAGCGACGTCAATCATCTTGTCTGCAATCGCTCGGCAAGTACCTTTAGATCTGTCGAAGTCCAACCGCGCTTGCAGGATGCCGTTCGTGAGTAAGTTATACAGCTGTGGGTTAGCTCGCTGGATAATCAGCGCCGGCAGAGACATCACAGCACTGGTCGCATTCTGCATCACCGAGCTCATGATGTTCTGAAATCCTTGGGTCGCACCGTTGAGCTGGTTCTGCAATGTGTTGCTCATGTCCATGTTTCCGCAGACCAAATTATTCTGCCAGCCGGCGCCGACGCTGATGCTGTCCATGTTGCCCGCGCTGCCCATAGTTACTGCGTTGCCCCCACCAATGCTGTACAGCACGTCATCACCGATGACGCTTCCAGATGATTCGGCCTTGATAGGGTCTGCGGCGAAGCTCAATGAGCTCACCAGGCTAAAAGCCATCCCCGCCATTAAGTTAATCACTTTCATTTGCTGCTCCAGTAGCAAGTCATTGGAAGTCAGTGCTGCCGAGGAAGGTCTGCCCGCGTCGTTCACAGCATGAGTACGGGCGCCAGAGGGCCCATGCATAGGCTTCATCTGTGGCCTGGGTATTGAAGAAACTGTTGTTTGGAAACACAGCACATGACTGGCTAAGGATCGGTGTAAGTTCTTGCCACTTACCTGTTGATGCGTCGCCTTCCTTCAGTTCTCCGGCGGGCCAGTAACCGGCTTGAGGTAGTGCCCGCATCGGTAAGTAGACGTGTATCTGGCCGTAGCGAGTCGTGATGTCGCCCGCCCGCTGTGTGATGACTGCAGCGGTTTTGTAGTCATCTGTCTGGTGTAGAGAACCACTGCGCGGATATATGTTTCCCCAGAGATCACCGGAAAAAAGCCCTCCGACTTCTCGCATCCCTGGGATCAGCGCTTCCGGGTAAACCGACTCAGGTATCCCGTATCGCCATGCGATCGTGTCGAGGGTGCTGAGCATGTAGGGCACTAAGGGGAGGGTGGCACCCTTGCATGCGTACCCGGATGCACTCGCAAACTGGCTGAACGTCGCACCACCTGGATGGCCAATTACGTCAGCCTCTTTGAATTTGGCGATGTTGTTTTCGCCGATGTGATTCGTCGTGCCATCGTTACCTGCTTGAGCGACAGCTGTAGGTGATCCCATTCCCGATACCTCGATCCATGGGTTCATACCGGTGTTCGCGTAGCTGGAAACTACCGCGTCGGGTACGTAATGACGGACCTTCGTGGAGGTTCGCACCTTGCAGCCATAGGGTGTGCAGAGTAGCCAGTAGCAGATACCTACCACCTGGTATTGAAGGCATTCAGGGGAGAGGGTGGAAGCGACAATCGCGGCTGAGTTGATAGCGGCTGATGCGGTAAATGATGCGCTGAACGTCAATGCCAAAGATGCAGCCCGTACACTTGGTCTCATCGCTGCGCTCCCCTGGACTTATTGATTAGCTCAACGGCCGCTGTTGCATCAGTAGCGCCATAGACCACGTACTTGCGATCGACGACCACTGCGGGGATCTTCTCTATGCGTAGACCCCAGGCGTCCGCAACGTCTTGCTGAGCTTTTGCGAGGGCTGCCTGAATGCGTGCGCCGGCTGGGGTAGCCATGTATTGCTGAAACTTCAACGCAGCTTGATGTGGATTGCTACCCATTGCCTGAGTTAGGTCATTCTCGAGGCGTAGTTGTTCATCCAGCATTATCACGCGCATGCCGGCTGATGCTTTAATGGGGTGAGCCTGGTCAGAAATAACCCAGGTCTCGGCATTAGCTGTGCTTGAAACCAGCGCGAAAAGAACTGCGTATTGCCGCAGTCGCAGGTGCGAAATAAGCTTGCTGATGGTCATATGGCTGCGCCTGAAGTGGTGTCAAGCACAGCAGACTGCAAACGATGTTAGTGCTGCAGTAGAAAATAGAACTCGGGAGAGTAGTGAATTTCTATCGAGACAATACAAGGATTTTTTCCGTGAACACCAGCTGCATCCACCCGGCTTGTTTCGAGCGGTGAAAATCAGGAACAGTTGACTCGCCAGAGCTGATCGAGCCTTGTGGTGTAGCTCTGGCTCATCATTTCCCGACGCATGCCCCATGAAGGATTAGTCGGCACGCTGGCCGATCGGAGCGTACCTCGACCCCAGCGCTGGTTAATCTGGTCCAGGACATTCATTACCCGCGAGGCGTCGGCCGGTTGTGACAGTGCAAACAGATCGTCGGTGTACTCGCCGGGTTGGCACAGGTCCATCAGCAGCACCTCGGCCTTGCTGTACCTGAACCCTGGGCGGAACACACGATCCAGGGCATCTACTGCGCTGCGCGTCAGCAATCGCACGTCGTCAGTAGGGTAGGGCAGCTGCACAAGGACGCCGTTTGCGTATTTCGCTTCCTCGGGACTGAACATGCCAGTCCGGATGCTAACCCGAACTTTCTTGCACAGTGAGCCCTGGGCACGGAGCTTTTCCGCGGCCCGCATCATGTACGTGGCCACCGCTTCTTTGATCGCCGGCAGTTCCTGCAGGCGCTTGCCGAACATGCGGCTGCAGCAGATTTCCTGCTTTGCTGGTGCCGCGTCCTCGAGTTCAAGGCATGGCGTGCCCGCCAACTCCCGGGCCGTCTTCTCGATCACCACACTGAAGTTCTTGCGGAGTGTCCAGGGATCGGCCTTGGCCAGGTCCATCGCAGTCTTGATGCCCATGGCGTCCAGGTGCGCTTTCATTTTCCGACCTACGCCCCAGACCTTTGCGACGTCGGTGTTGCGTAGTACCCAGTCGCGCTTGAACGTGTCGCAGATATCCACCACCCCGCCGGTCTGCATCTGCAGGCGCTTGGCTGTGTGGTTGGCCAGCTTGGCCAAGGTTTTGGTCCGGGCGATTCCGACCCCGACCGGAATCCCGGTGCTGCGCAGTACCTTAGTGCGGATTTGCCTGCCCAGTGCCTCTGGCCCGTGGATACCACTCAGGTCTGCCCAGGCCTCATCGATGTAAAGGAAAGATGTCAACCCATGGACATCGATTTGGATGAATATTTGTCAGGTTTGAATTAGGTATCCGATGTCCATAGACCACACGCACTTTTCACAGAAATGCATCAGGTGGTGTCCATGGCAAATACGCGAATTTTGTGGCGATGAACGCTAGCGTGATCAAGATGAGCCCGATCCAAAAGTCCGAAGCTCATCCAATCTGGTTGTATAACAGGGACTCTTAAGCTCTCTCCTCATACCCCATTAAGGTGATACAGGGGGCGCTGGCAGTCCGCAATGTACCTCTTCCCCACTTGGCATTTATCTCATCCAAACATTCATCACTCGCCCGCTTGCTTCTGGCTGTGATGGCGCAAATAGGTCGCCTGTGAAAGCATGAGCACTGTGCTGGAGGCGCTATCTGGACATCCTTACCCCGTAGCAGCTGTAAATTACGGGCAGCAATCGACCCAATGACGGTGGAGACAGCGAATTTGAGGGCGATTAACTAAACAAAAACAAGGCCGCAATCACGGCCTTGTTTTTTTTGGGTGTTACTCGTGTGAATGGCCGTGCTCGGCGCTCTCGGAGGTTGCGCCTTTCTCGCCACCGCCGCATGCCGTCATCAGTCCTAGGAAGCAGATCAGAAGCATCGAACGGATCAGAGTAGTTGGGGTTTTCATGGGAAGACTCTTCATAAAATAGGTTTAAACAAATGATCTGTAGTCAGGCTGAGCGCTGCATTTTCGGCAGCTGAACAGCCGTCATCGCTTCGGATTACTGTTTGACGCTCAAGTAATCGCCGGTTGTTTTCAGTGCGATGGTCACGTCGTTGTTGCTGCGATTACGCCAAAACCACCCATGGGTGCCGTCAAAAATGGCGGTAAATTCACCCTTGTCACTTTTGACCTGCTTGCCCTTGCTGTAGCTGTGGAAGTAACCCTTCTCACCGTTGTAGGGTTCGCCATGGGTATCGAAGTTCACAGGCCCACCAACCGCAGTCCATTCGTAGCTAACAGACTTGCCCTTCAAGACTTCGAGCTTTATTTCCGTCCCTTCACCTGGCTTGAGCGTGACGCTCATTTGATTAGTCTTCAAAGCTGAAGTGGGTGTGGGCGTCGGCTGAGCAACAGGTTTCGCAATAGGCTGGACTTGCGCAACCTGCGGAGCTGGAGCTGGAGCTGGAGCTGAAGCAGCTTGCGGTGGCGCGGCATCCGCCAAAGCTTCCTGAGCAAGGATGATCTTCAATTCGCCCATTTGGGTCAGTCCCAGTGCTCGGCCCACACCCGTTGGATCGACGGCATATTCCGAAGGCATAACCACTGTCACCAGCAGGCCGACCGCAGTCAGCAGGGCAACGACAGTGGAGCGCACCAGTTTGCGAGTGCTTGGCAATTCGTTAACAGTTGGAAGCGGGGTATTGAACATGGTCAGAATTCCTTACGCGGAGACAAACAGGCCGGTGATCTGGTAACCCATCAAGAGGAAACCGGCACTCATCATGGCGACGTTGGCGGTATAGGCGTGGCGCCAGAAACTGGCGGTTCGCCGCCAATACCCCATCAAAATGAGAATCGCGCTGAGGGCCAGTAACTGGCCGATCTCAACACCAACGTTGAAGGCGATCAGGTTCGGAATCAGGCCATCAGGTGAGATCTCGTACTCTTGGATCTTCGTCGCCAGACCAAAACCGTGGAGCAATCCGAAGATCAGCGTGGCCACTTTGGTGTTGGGTTGGAAACCGAACCAGCGCTGGAATGCGCCCAGGTTGTCGAGCGCCTTGTACACCACCGAGAAGCCGATGATGGCGTCGATGATGTACGAGCTGATGCTGACCTCTGTAAGTACGCCAAGCAGCAGCGTGACCGAATGGCCTACAGCGAACAGCGTGACATACAGCCCCACGTCTTTCAGGCGATAGAGGAAGAAGATCACCCCGAACAGAAACAGCAGGTGGTCGTATCCGGTCATCATGTGCTTGGCGCCCATGTAGATGAAGGGCAGCAACATGACGCCGGAGCTTTCCTGGATGAAGCCCTTGTCACCTTCCGCGACGGCGTGAGCCATCGCCTCGGGCATTCCCAGGAAAAGTGCAGCGACAAGTAAAAACAACAGCAATACGGGGCGGTGCAAAGGCGCAGTAAACGCGCCGATGCCGCTCATCGAGTACGAATGCATATATCAATCCTACGTTGCAGAGATCGAAGGCCGCAGTGCGACCAAGGTCAAGATGCGAACGAAGGACGGGGTGGACGCTCGATCAAGAATATCGGCGGCAGGGGAACAGAGTGTCGAAGCGCATCGACCCGGATGGATAGCATTGGGGATGTCGCCAGCATCAACGCCGCTGTGAGTTGCGGTGTTTCGTGCTGGTGATCAGGGGTCAATGGCGAATGGTAGTGATCTGAGAGACTCGAATAGCTGGATGAAGCCTCTTCTCCGTGGGAGTGATGGGCGTCTTGCGTGATCTCCCAGGCTGGCTGTTTCGACGCCACTGATAACGAATAGGTATGCCCGGCCCAAGCCACCAACATGGCGAGAGCAAGCGCGATTACCACCGTAGTTGTCAGTGTTCTGCTGAACATGGCGTTAGGGTTTCAATTCAGTTTATAGGGCTTTTACGCGTTTGACCGCATCCTCCTAGGGGGGATAGGATGCCAGCGTAATTCATTGAGGCCTGAGGCTCAAGTCATGAGTGAGCACGAACACGAACATAGCCATCCCCACACCCACCAGAGTCACGAGGCGATCATCAAACGTCTCAAACGGGCGGATGGGCATTTACGCGGCATCATCACCATGATCGAAGAGGGTCGTGAGTGCGTGGACATCGCCCAGCAGCTGCATGCGGTTGAAAAAGCAGTGTGTCAGGCCAAACGTACGCTCATCCAGGATCACATTGATCACTGCCTGGAGGACACCGTTTCGGCGCTAGGCAACGGCGAGCGCGCACCACTGGAAGCTTTCAAGCAAATCACCAAGTACCTCTAGGTCTGACATGCCCAATTTCGCTGAACTGCTGCAACAAGGCGGGGCTCACGCCTGGCTGTATTTCCCTAGCGCGATCCTGCTCGGCGCCTTGCATGGCCTGGAGCCGGGACATTCCAAAACCATGATGGCGGCCTTCATCGTGGCCATCCGTGGCTCGGTCAAACAGGCTGTTTTGTTAGGCTTGGCCGCGACGTTGTCGCATACCGCAGTGGTGTGGTTGGTCGCCATCGGCGGCATGTACCTGGGCAAAGGCCTGGATGCCCAAACCACGGAGCCGTACTTCCAGCTTGCCTCATCTGCGCTGATCATCGTGATTGCGTTGTGGATGCTATGGCGTACCTGGCGCGGCGAGCAGATGTTCAAGTTTGAGCAAGGTGATGATCATCACCACGGTGAGCATGACCATGGCCATGATGATGAAACCCACCGAATCGATACTGGCCATGGCCGTGTTGAGCTGTCGATCTTCGAAGAAGGCATGCCGCCGCACTGGCGCCTGAAGACACTGACCGGACACGCCTGGGCAGCCTCAGATGTTCGCCTGATGACTACTCGTCCGGACGGTCGCACCCAATCGTTCTCTTTCGTTGAGCGCGAAGGCTTCCTGGAGTCGGCGGTCGATATCCCTGAACCGCATGAGTTCAGTGCGCGCTTGAGTCTTGGGCATGCGGGCCACTCCCATGACTACGACCTGGAATACCAGGAACATGATCACGGGCACGCGCATTCCGAATTGGAAGGCTTAGAGTTGTCGATTGATGGCTACCAGGATGCGCATGAACGTGCGCATGCCAACGATATCCGCAAGCGCTTCACCAATCGCGAGGTCACCACGGGCCAGATCGTCATGTTCGGCCTGACTGGTGGTCTGATTCCTTGTCCGGCTGCCATTACCGTTCTGTTGCTATGTCTTCAGGTTAAAGAAGTCGCACTGGGGGGCATGCTTGTCCTGTGTTTCAGCATCGGATTGGCGCTCACCTTGGTCACTGTAGGTGCTGCGGCGGCCATTGGTGCTAAGCAGGCCTCCAACCGTTGGCCTTGGCTGGGCACCGTGGCTCGTCGTGCTCCGTACCTGTCCAGCGTGCTGATCATTGGTGTTGGTCTGTACGTGGGTTTCCATGGCTGGATCGGCCTGAACGCTTGAGGCAAGTCTTTCGTGTTTGAACTCACGAGCTACATTGGTCTGTTCGTGGCGGCATTCGGTGCCGCGACGTTATTGCCGATGCAGTCTGAAGCCGTGCTGGTCGGGATGTTGCTCTCCGACCGGTACGTCGTTTCTACGCTATTGGCGGTAGCCACTGTTGGCAATGTGCTTGGCTCCGCACTGAACTGGCTTCTGGGTCGTTCCGTTGAGCGATTCCGCCACAAGCGCTGGTTCCCCGTGAACGAGAGCAAGTTAGAAAAAGCCCAGCAGTCCTATCTGCGCTACGGGCGCTGGTCACTGTTGTTGAGCTGGGTGCCCATCATTGGCGACCCGCTGACAGTCGTCGCCGGAGTCATGCGCGAGCCACTCTGGAGTTTCCTGCTGATTGTCACCCTGGCCAAGGGCGTGCGTTATCTCGTGCTGACCGCCGTCACACTGGGGTGGGCATGACGATGCCTACTGTCCCGCTTTCCCCACTCAAGAGCCGAAGCAGTAGCCTGGATCTGATCAAGTGGCTAGCGATGTTGACCATGGTTATTGATCACTTGCGGTTGGTGTGGCCGGAGTTGAGCAACCTGTTCATTCCGGGGAGAGTTTCCTTTCCGTTGTTCTGTGTCGCTATTGCAGCCAACGTGGCGCGCTCCAAACAGGGTGAATTGCTGACGGCGGCGAACGGTCGTTACCTTGCCTTGATGCTGTTGTTCGCCGCCATTTCAGAGGTGCCTTATCGCTACATCAGCACCTCGGGATCATTCAACGTGTTGGTGACGCTGGCATTGGGGCTGGTGATTGCCTGGGGATGGCAACATCGCACTCTGTTGAGCAGCACTATGGCGTTATTGGCCGCCGCGATTGCCTACGTGCTGGATGATCCACTTATGTACGGCTTCTACGGTGCACTTGTTCCAGCGGCTGTCTTAATGGCAATTAGAGGCCCCGGTGTTCTTTGGCTGCTGCCTGCGGCTCTATGCTTGATGAGCAATACGCGAAGTAGCATCGTAACCAGGGCGCTGGACTTGGAAGTCTATTCATTGGTGGCGTTGAGCACCGCGTTCGCGGCGCCGCTGATCGGACTCTGGCTACTGCGTCAGACCTTCACCTTCAAGGTCTGGCCGGTGCGGCAATGGGGATACTGGTTCTATCCGGGCCACCTTGCCGCTTTGCAAGCGCTACGGTTGCTGGTCTGAATACCGGTCACCAGCTTTAGCAAGTCTTAGGAACTCGCGGTCATCTGTTGGGCCATCGGCGATGCTGATCATCGATCACGTATGGATGTTCGTGATCCACACCGTCCTGGCCGTCGATGTGCGCGTGATCGCCCGGCAGATTCTCATGGGTGTGTTTGATCGACTCCTGATCATGAGCTGGGCGCCAGATCACGATGCTGACCAGTAGTGCACTGCCTGCCACCACGGCGAGGCCAACAAACGACGCCGTGAGGCTGATGTTGGCTCCCAGCCATCCCGCCAGTGGATAAGTAATCAGCCAGCAAGCATGGGACAGCGCAAATTGGGCGGCAAACAACGCCGGGCGATCTTCGGCATGTGCCGAGCGACGCAACAGGCGACCGCTCGGAGTCTGAGCCAGCGAATAGCCCACCCCGAGCACCATCCACAACGGCAGCAGGAAGTTGTAGGTGGTCAGGTTGATGCCAACGGCCAAGCCTACGACCAGTATTCCTCCGCCAAACAACATGGCCGTTCGGTCGTTGATATTTTTCAGCAGGCGAGGCAAGACCAGGGCCGAGATCATGGAACCACCACCAAACGCAGCCAGCGCCAATGCCGTTGAGCTTTGGGGCAGAGCGAAGCGCGACTGAACCAGCACCACGGTGTTGACGATGACCATGGCACTGGCAGCCGCTACCGTAAGGTTGAGAGCCAGCAGCCCTCGCAGGCGGGGCGTCGCTAGGAATATGCGCATGCCACGGGTAGTTCTTTCATAGATGCTGCGTCGTGGTACTTGCTTCGCCTTTGGCAACAACACCGTGGCGACTAGGGTGGCAGAAGCGAGGAAGCCGATGACCGTGCCGGCGAAAAGGTTGTGGAAGCTGATCACCGTCAGGAGCGCGGCAGCAAGCATCGGGCTCGCGACACTTTCAAGATCGTAGGCCAGGCGCGATAACGACAGCGCACGCGTGTAGTCGTCTTCATCCGGCAGGATGTCTGGAATGGTCGCTTGGAACGTTGGAGTGAACGCTGCCGATGCGGACTGAAGGACGAAAATCAGCACGTAGATTTGCCAAACCTCGGTCACAAACGGGAGAGCCAGCGCGACCACGGCCCGCACCAGATCCAGAGAGACCAGCATGGCTCGGCGAGGCAGGCGCTCTGCAAAAGCCGCTGCAATGGGCGCTACGCCAATGTAGGCCGTCATTTTGATTGCCAACGCCGTGCCGAGAACGGCACCTGCTTGGGCGCCTGCTAGATCGAACGCCAGTAAACCGAGCGCGACGGTGGCCAGGCCAGTCCCTACGAGTGCAATCACTTGAGCCAGGAAAAGATGGCGATAGGTTCGGTTTGCTAGGATTTTCAGCATGAGAAATCTCAAAAGGAACGCGTGGCCTATCTGGTTACTGAGATTTCCCGAAGCTAAAAGAACTACGAGTTTCTCGTTTTCAGATGATTTTGTATCCCCCCTAGGGGGATATGAATTCATCCTAAACCAGAGCCAGAAGTAGCTCAAGAAATAAGCATTCGACCTTTGATCGAGTCTCCGGAGAAGTAGCTTGCTCTGTGAAGGCACTTAGCCATACGCTGCCGGACGTGAGACCTCTCACGGATATAAAAATATGAGCAAGGAGCAAGCCCTGATGAAATTGTCCGCCATTTTGATCGCCGCTTTACTTTCGATTACGTCCGTTGCTGCCTTCGCGCACAGCGGCGGTACTGATTCAAAAGGTTGCCATCGCAACCATAAAACCAACGACTACCATTGCCATTAAATGGCAAAAGCCCAGCGTCAGGCTGGGCTTTGGTGTGAGCAGGCCCCTTCAGATCTGAAGGGGCCTGGGTGTCTGACGGACGCTGTTACATCCGCTCGTGCCAGCTAGCGCAACAGATGTACTGCCAGACCGGCGAGCGCACAGGCCATCAGTACCTGAATGACGCCGCGCTTGAAGCGGAACAATGCTATTGCCGCTGCGATGGCGATCAATGCAGAGGGCCAGTCTAGGTTGCCGCTGAAGCCTTTCGGCCAAAGCACGTGATACCCGAAGAAGCACGCCAGATTGAGGATCACCCCAACTACGGCGGCAGTGATGGCGGTAAGCGGTGCAGTGAACTTGAGTTCGTTGTGGGTCGACTCAACCAGAGGGCCACCCGCAAGGATGAACAGGAACGAGGGTAAAAAGGTGAACCAGGTCACCAGGGCGGCTGCGACAGCTCCGGCCAGAAACACCTGATCAGCCCCGAACACTTGCGAGACATAGGCCCCGACGAAGCCGACGAAAGCCACCACCATGATCAGCGGCCCTGGCGTGGTTTCCCCCAGCGCAAGGCCGTCGATCATCTGTGTCGGGGTTAGCCAGCCATAGTGACCGACTGCGCCTTGATAGACATACGGCAGTACGGCATAAGCTCCGCCAAAGGTCAGCAATGCCGCTTTGGTAAAGGGGTCGCTTCAGAAAACGGAAAAAATCGTACGCTAAGACCCGGAGAACGGACGTAGTGGCCTGAACTTGCCCGCGTCTACCTTGGCGCTGCTGCGCCAGAGGTAATCGCCGGTCAAGTTGATGTGTTCCCAGCCCAGCGGCGACAGGTACTGCAACAGCGCCTCATCGACGGCATGGCCGTTGCCACGCAAGGCATGCGCTGCGCGCTCCAGGTAGACTGTGTTCCACAACACGACAGCCGCCGTCACCAGGTTGAGTCCACTGGCCCGATAGCGCTGCTGCTCGAAACTGCGGTCGCGGATTTCGCCCAGCCGGTTGAAGAACACCGCCCTGGCCAGCGCGTTGCGCGCTTCGCCCTTGTTCAACCCGGCATGCACGCGACGACGCAGTTCGACGCTTTGCAGCCAGTCCAGGATGAACAGCGTGCGCTCGATGCGGCCCAGCTCGCGCAGTGCCACGGCCAGGCCGTTTTGGCGTGGGTAGCTGCCGAGCTTGCGCAGCATCAGCGAGGCCGTGACGGTGCCCTGCTTGATCGAGGTGGCCAGTCGCAGGATTTCGTCCCAATGGGCGCGGACATGCTTGATGTTGAGCGTGCCGCCAATCATCGGCTTGAGGGCGTCATAGACGGTTTCGCCCTTGGGGATGTAGAGCTTGATGTCGCCCAAGTCGCGGATGCGAGGTGCGAATCGAAAGCCCAGCAGATGCATCAGCGCAAAAACGTGATCGGTGAAGCCCGCCGTGTCGGTGTAGTGCTCCTCGATACGCAAGTCGGACTCGTGGTACAGCAGGCCGTCGAGCACATAGGTCGAGTCGCGCACACCGACATTGACCACCTTGGTGTGGAACGGCGCGTACTGGTCGGAGATGTGGGTGTAGAACGTCCGTCCTGGGCTGCTGCCGTACTTCGGGTTGATGTGCCCCGTGCTCTCGGCCTTGCTGCCGGTTCGGAAATTCTGGCCGTCCGACGATGACGTGGTGCCGTCGCCCCAATGCCCGGCGAACGGATGCTGGAACTGGGCGTTGACCAATTCGGCCAGCGCCGCCCCGTAGGTTTCGTCGCGGGTATGCCAGGCTTGCAGCCAGGCGAGCTTGGCGTAGGTCGTGCCAGGGCACGACTCGGCCATCTTGGTCAGGCCCAGGTTGATCGCGTCGGCCAGGATCGTGGTCAGCAATAGGTTCTTGTCCTTGGCCAACTCGCCCGATTTCAGGTGCGCAAAGTGCCGGGTGAAGCCTGTCCATTCATCGACTTCGAGCAGCAGTTCGGTGATCTTGACGTGCGGCAGGATCATGGCCGTTTGGTCGATCAACGCCTGCGCGGTGTCGGGCACCGCCGCATCCAGCGGCGTGATCTTCAAGCCCGACTCCGTGATGATGGCGTCCGGCAGATCGTTCGTCGCCGCCATGCGGTTGACCGTGGCGAGCTGCGCATCCAGCAGCTCCAAGCGCTCGCTCAGGTACTGGTCGCAATCGGTGGCCACGGCCAACGGCAACTCGCTGGACTGCTTGAGGCTGGCGAACTTCTCGGGCGGCACCAGGTAGTCCTCGAAGTCCTTGAATTGGCGTGACCCTTGCACCCAGATGTCGCCCGAGCGCAGGGAGTTCTTCAACTCGGACAGCGCGCATAGTTCGTAGTAGCGCCGGTCTATACCGGCATCGGTCATCACCAGTTTCTGCCAGCGCGGCTTGATGAAGCCGGTCGGCGCATCGGCGGGCACCTTGCGGGCATTGTCGGTGTTCATGCCGCGCAGCACCTCAATGGCGTCGAGAACGTCCTTGGCTGCGGGCGCGGCCCGCAGCTTGAGCACGTCGAGGAATTCCGGCGCGTAGCGGCGCAAGGTGGCGTAACTCTCGCCGATGCGGTGCAGGAAATCGAAGTCATCGGGCTGCGCGAGCTTTTGCGCCTCGGTGACACTTTCGGCGAAGGCATCCCAGGACATGACGGCCTCGATGGCGGCGAATGGGTCGCCGCCCAATTGTTTGGCGTCGATCAGCGCCTGGCCGATGCGCCCGTACAGGCGCACCTTGGCGTTGATGGCTTTGCCCGATGCCTGGAACTGCTGCTGATGCTTGTTTTTGGCGGCGTTGAACAGCTTGCCCAGGATACGGTCGTGCAGGTCGATGATTTCGTCGGTGACGGTGGCCATGCCCTCGATGGCCAGCGCCACGAGGGTGGCGTAGCGCCGTTGCGGCTCGAACTTGGCCAGGTCGGCGGGCGTCATCTGTCCACCCTCGCGGGCTATCTTGAGAAGCCGATTCTGGTGAACCAGCCGCTCGATGCCGGTAGGCAGGTCGAGCGCCTGCCAGGCTTTGAGGCGTTCGATGTGTTCAAGCATGTGGCGGGAGTTCGGTTTGACAGGCGACTGTCGCAGCCAGGCCAGCCAGGTCGTCTTGCCGTTGTCTCGGCGTTTCAGCAGATCGTCGAGTCGGCGGCGATGCGTGTCCGCCAGTGATTCGGACAGGGCTTCGTAGATGCGCCGGTTGGCGCGGGTAATGGCCTCGGCGCAGACACGCTCAATGACATCCAGCGCCGGGATGATGATGTGCCGGTGGCGCAGCGTGTCGAGGACACTGACAGCCAACACGATGCCCTTGTCCGTCTGCAATGCCAATTCGGTGGTGGCATGGACGGCCTGCCGGTAGTGCGCCAAGCCGAATGGCTCCACGCCCAAATATGCACGCAGCTCAAGCAGATGCTCGCGCCGGGTTTCTTCCCTCTCTGCATACTGCGGCCAGCACGATGGGTCGATGCGCAGTTGTCGTCCGATCCATTGCAGCAGGGACATTGGCATGGAGGCATCGGGCAGCAAGCCTTGACCGGGGAGGCGCAGCAAGCACAACTGCGCGGCGACGCCCAGCCGATTGGCGTCGCCGCGCCGCTGGCGAATCAGCGACAGGTCGGTTTCACCGAAGGCATAGTGCCGGATGAGTTCATCTTCGGTGTCGGGTGGCAATAGTAGGCTTGCCCGCTCGGCGGCGGACAGAATCGAACGGCGTGGCATGCAGTCTCCTTCTTCTTGAAAACGAGGGATTGTGAGAGGCCGCACCAGACCACCGACGTGACACGCGAAATCAAGGCGTTGCGATTCTCGAAAATAGTTCTTGAAATGTTATTCTCGATCCCTTACCATTGCAATGAGTTTCGATAAGAATGGATGGCGTAATTTTCCAAGGCAAGGAGCAGTAGTCATGCTGATCGGCTATGCGCGTGTCTCGACGCAGGATCAGAACCTTGAGCTTCAGCGTGAAGCTTTGACCAAGGCTGGGTGCCAAAAGGTCTTTGAGGACAAAGTGAGCGGCACCCGCGCCAAACGACCTGGCTTGGACAAGGCGTTGGAAATGGTGCGTAGCGGCGATGTTCTTGTGGTGTGGAAACTCGATCGCCTGGGACGCAGCGTCAAACAACTAGTGGATCTGGTTGCCGAACTGCACAAACAGGGTGTTCAGTTCAATAGCCTGACCGATGCCATCGACACCGGCACACCATCTGGCCGCTTCTTCTTTCACGTCATGGCCAGCCTCGCCGAAATGGAGCGTGAGCTAATCATCGAGCGCACCCGCGCCGGGTTGGACGTGGCACGCCAATTGGGTCGCAAGGGTGGGCGTAAGCCCAAGATGACCGATAGCAAGATTGCTTCGGCCAAGAAGTTGCTGGCCGGCGGTGTTCCGGCCAGGGATGTGGCCAAGAACCTCGGTGTTTCCGTTCCAACCCTCTACCGCTGGGTGCCGGCTACAACCCACGTCTCATCGGCAGAGTTTTAATGTGCAAAGGGAGAATTGAAAATGGGTATTCTTGATCGGTTGTTTAGTGGTCATGGCGGTGGTCATGGCGGTGGTCATGGCGGCGGCTATGGCGTTCCTCCGGGAGGCTATGGCAATGTTCCGCCGCCGTCCGCAGGCGGCACGGTTGCGTGTCCTAGCTGTCGAGCCATCAATGCAGTCGGGGCTCGGTTTTGCCAGCAGTGCGGCACTTCTTTGACCCCCTCAGTTTGTGCGCAGTGTGGTACGACCTTGCAGGCTGGGGCCAAATTCTGCGGGCAATGCGGCAAAACCGTAGGCTAAACACAGAACCGCGCAGACCGCATGGCTACCCCGCATGAGCAAATCCTCGCGCTGACCCTCATTCCGGCGGCTGCCACCATCTTCGGCGGCGCAATCGCTGTGTGGCGAACACCCAGCGAGACCGTACGCAGCGTGATCCAGCACTTCGCCGCCGGTGTCGTGCTGGCGGCTGTTGCCGGCGAGTTGTTGCCAGAGATGACCAGGGAGCACCAACCACTCGGCGTCGTGATCGGCTTTATCTTGGGTGTTGCGTTGATGCTGTGCGTCAAGCTTGTTGCGGAACGTGTTGAGGCACGCGATGAGGCAACATCGGGCGGCAAGGTCGGCTTGCTGGCTGCCGTAGCCATCGATATCTTTATCGACGGCTTGCTGATCGGCGTGGGATTCGCCGCAGGTGCCCGAGTTGGAACGCTGCTTGTGATCGCGCTCACGCTTGAGTTACTGTTCCTTGGTCTCTCCGTGGCTACGAGCCTTGCTCAGGCCAACTGGGGGCGAGGACGCAACTTGCTCTGCATCGCAAGCCTGAGCGGCTTGGTCGTCGCGGGAGCTTCGTTGGGCAGTGCGTTGCTGGGCGGACTTTCAGGCGTCGCACTGGAAATCATGTTGTCATTCGGTGCCGCCGCCCTAATGTATTTGGTAGTGGAAGAACTACTGACCGAGGCGCACGAAGTCCAGGAAACCCCGCTCATCACCGTTGCTTTCTTTGCAGGCTTTGTCTCTCTGTACCTATTGGAATTGATGGCATGACAACGGTACGAACCTGTCAGTTAGGACGGAGGGCGGTGGCGCGTCCGCCTCCTACGCTGTACTGCTGGTGCGCGGCAACAACGCACGCTTAGCGTACGATTTTTTCCGTTTTCTGAGACGACCCCTAAAGAACCAGCTCATCTGGGTCAGGGTTCCTTCCCACCCGAAGAGCGCTGTCAAAACACCCATCGGCAAAGTCCATAGCACGGCACCAATCAGTGCGAGTGAGGCCAATTTCAACCAGCTGAACCGAGCATGTTCAGGGGACGGCGTGTCGTCATCGATTAAGGCCGGGCCGAAGGATTTTTTGGCGGCGCTATGGCCACCGGCTCTGAACTTCTCAGGTGCCAATCGCCCGCCGAAATAGCCAATCAATGCTGCCCCTAGGACGATCAGCGGGAACGGAACATTGAATGCAAAGATCGCGGAAAATGAAGCCGCCGCTACCGCCCACAGCCAATTATTCTTCAGTGCCCGAGAGCCGATTCTATGCGCCGCCTGCACCACGATGGCCGTCACGGCGGGCTTGATGCCGTAGAAAAGTCCGGCTACCACGGGTACTTCGCCGAACGCGATATACATCCACGACAGCGCGATCAGGATAAATAGTGAGGGCAGCACAAACAGCGCGCCGGCGATCACGCCTCCCCACGTTCGATGCATCAGCCAACCAATGTAAGTCGCCAATTGCTGAGCCTCGGGCCCTGGCAACAACATGCAGTAATTGAGGGCATGCAGAAATCTGCGCTCTGAAATCCAGCGTCGCCGCTCCACCAACTCCTGGTGCATGATCGAGATCTGGCCCGCAGGCCCGCCGAAGCTAATGAAACCGAGCTTCAACCAGAACCAGAACGCCTCACGCAAACTGATCGGTTCGGGCCTCAACAGATCCTCTTCAACCGCTGACGCCAAAACCTTACTCATTGGGTTGCTCCTCTTTCATGAACCCGGCGAGCAAGCCGTCGAAGATGGCGCTCGCGGCAGCCAGCAGATGGTCGTCGTTGGTAATGGTTTCGCGTAACCCTGCTAAAACCCGTTCGATACCAGCAGCCTCCACCGGCTGAATACCGCCGACATCGAGGTAGTGCACCAATGCGGCGATACGGTTTAGGCCGGGTTCTTCAAGCTCGAAACTGGCTTGCAATGTTTCGAACGTCACGCGGTTGCCGACATGGCTGAAGGTCGCGTCATCGAAATCAAAACCCAAGGCACCGACTGGACAGTCCTTCGGCTTGTCTAACCAGAGAATCTGCGCATTGGGGTCAATGAAACGGCGAATAAGCCAAGCACATGCCAGACGGTCTACCCAAGGGCGCTTACGGGTTGCCCAGACACGCCCCTGATAATCACCAAGGTTGAGTGCCGTTATTGGTTGGTCGCGGCTATGGGGCTCATCGGCAGACAGGGCCCTGCTGACCGCCGTTTCTAGCTCCTGCAACGCCGAATCCAGTTGTTGCTTAGGCTTGCCTGGGAAGTAATCGATGCTGATCAGTTGATCGTAGGTTTTGCGCAGCTTGCGAATTTGCTTGGTGGTGGCCAATGCGTTTTCAGGATTGAGCTGCCCACGGCACTCTTCGATCTCCGCACCAAGCTTGCCGTAGTCATCGCTACGGTCGAACAACTCGACAAAGCGCTCACCGTCAGGATCGACAACGGGCAGAGTGTAAGCGGTGCCATTGATGGCAAGGATGTCCCGCTCGATAGACGCCAGCACTTCACGACAGAAACCGGTGTCAGGCAACAGATAGGCCCCATCGCGCAATACCGCCGCACCTGAAGCTTTCAAAGCGCGCCAAGCCCGCATGCGTTCGGTGGCATTAGCGGTGGGTAAGCCAAGAATCAGAGTTAGCCAATTTTTCATGTAGAGATAGCTATTTAATATGTAGTCAGTATTACATTACTCTCGATCTTGGCGTTTGAAAAGCCACCCTATAGCGCTAGGGTTTTGGCGAGACCAACTGGAGAAAGGGTTGCGAAGGCAGGGTTAATAGGTGCTGTGCGTGTTGGCCAGTCAATCAGGCTTTCGAGCTTCAGACGTTCGTGATGAGCGTCCGGTTTTGGCCGATTCTGTTGAAAAAGTCGGTCTGCCCAAACTGCTTGGTCATTGACTGGTGAAAACGCCTTTTTTGTAACGCTGCTACGTGAAACTCGAGTCCGGAAGCCTCTGCCAAAAGTAAAGATTTCAACCTCGGACGCGTATTGTTCTGATGTGCAAACCATGGCCGACTGTTTTCAACAGAATCGGCCGATAGCTGCCTGTTTCCATCGCCGTATCGCAGCCAGTAGGCAGGAAGCATCTAGCCCGGAGCTGCCAGCTGGGATCCCTCAATCTAGCAGAACGCTCATCTCTTTCCGGCTCGCCGCATCAAGGTTGAGCAGCAGAGTGGTCGGAATAGACCAGCCCCTATACCCAGGCGACTAGCCGCACGCGCGCTGTGATCTCAAAGCTTTCTCGGCCCGCGCGGATCCATAGAAATTATATTTGACGCAGGCAACTGCCTCTCAAGCTCAGCGATACGGTCATACAGTTCAATGATTTTCGCATCCGCTTCGCTCAATAAACTGGCGAGTTGGTCGCGCTGCCGGGCAACCTGCTCAATCCGATCACGCAGGGCGCGGGTTTTCTGGCGTGCGAGAAGATTTACCTTGTTCAACGAAGGAGGTCGCTCCTCCGCATGTTGTTCCACGTAGGTTTTTATCTCTGCGATGAGACTGGGGAAACGAGTTTTCTTAAGCGCCGACGGATCGCTCCCGGCCTCTTTGGCCACGTTGTTCTGAGTGACCGGTGTCCCCTTCGGTAGAAGCTGTGGCCTATTGAGTTTCAGGCGCTCAAAAGCATCACGATATTGATCAGCCGCGCTGCGGCGAGCAGGGAGTTCAACGTCCATTTGCGCTCCCCACGACACGACGGAAACTCTCTACGCTTCGCTGTTGAGCCATCAACGATTCCATTAGCGGACTACCATCCTGAGCAGTAGCAAGCCGTTCTTTGAGTACATGTTCAACATCATCCACCGCACCCAATCGTTCTGAGTCATACAGCACATCAGGGCAAGGTTTTGCATCCACTGAATCACCGCCGCCGCAATGGGCAATGTTGTCAATTCCGCCGTACGGACAAGGCTCGCGACTCGAACAAACGCCAAGAATGATCGGGCGACAGGCGACTGCGCCTTTCTTTGCCAAACCAATCATCTTCTTCGCATCCTCTGGCGAAATCAGCCGAACGATTTCAGCCTTTCGTTTGTCTCCATGGGGACTGACAAAACGCTCACTCGTAAGCTGCTGCAACTCTCTTCCAAGCGTCTCGTACATTGTGCGAACGTACAGGGTGTGAGCCTTCTCCTCCAGATGGGCATTCCACGCCATCCGGCCACTCAGTCCACCAACATCCGGCCACCTATTCCACGGTCATCCGGCCGGGCAGTCGGAGCGCAGCGACGCAGGTTTGCATTGTTAGTCTGAAGTCTCTGTCGCCG
>Ga0208123_100260_pt1 | contig 25168 bp, 21 predicted proteins | sample LakWasMe92_HOW11_2_FD_183914 | JGI IMG/M metagenome (GOLD analysis project Ga0208123, IMG submission 183914) | Freshwater sediment methanotrophic microbial communities from Lake Washington under simulated oxygen tension - Sediment Metagenome... | ecosystem: Environmental > Aquatic > Freshwater >... | reverse complement strand
GCTTTGCCCAGCAATCCGGCGGCCACGTCACGATCCACAGCGAGCCGGGCCGCGGCACCTGTGTGCGCCTGTACCTGCCGCGCCTGCATGGCACCGCCCTGGAGAAAGTCCTGCCGCAGATCCCCGTGGAGGCCCCCGTGGCGCTGGATGGCGAAGCCGTGGTGGTGGTCGAGGACGATGCCGCCGTGCGCATGCTGGTGGTCAACCTGCTCGATGAACTGGGCTACACCGCCCACCAGGCCGCCGATGCGCGGGCGGCCCTGCCGTTGCTGGAATCTGACCTGCGGGTGGACTTGCTGGTGACCGATGTCGGCCTGCCTGGCATGAACGGTCGGCAACTGGCGGAAATCGCCCGCCAGCACCGCCCCGGGCTCAAGGTGCTGTTCATGACCGGCTACGCCGAGACCGCCGCCGAGCGTCAGGGTTTCCTGGATGAAGGCATGGACATGGTGGCCAAGCCGTTTTCCATCGACCAGTTGGCCACGAAAATCCGCAGCATGATCGGCGCCAAAGGCCAAGTTGATGCATAATCCCGCGCCTTCAAGCCCGACCGTTGCAAGGTAACTGCCCGATGAAAGCCCAAGCCCGCCATATCCTGGTTAAAACCAGCGAAGAAGCCGAACAGCTCAAGCAGCGTATTGCCAAGGGCGAAGCCTTTGATGTGCTGGCCAAGAAGTTCTCCACCTGCCCGTCCGGCAAGCGCGGCGGCGACCTGGGTGAAGTACGGCCGGGGCAGATGGTGGGGGTGATCGATGCGGTGATTTTCAAGAAACCGCTGCGGGTGGTGCATGGGCCGATCAAGAGCAAGTTTGGGTATCACCTGGTGCAGGTGTTCTACCGCGACTAAATCACCCTGATCGTTCCCACGCTCCGCGTGGGAATGCCTCACTGGACGCTCTGCGTCCGCTTCTGGGACGCGGAGCGTCCGTAGCTGCATTCCCACGCGGAGCGTGGGAACGATCACCCCCTGGGAATCAGCGCACCCGGAAGCTGGATCACCTGGCTCGCCAACCGATGCCCCGCCAAGGCTGCCTCCTGCGGCGAACCACCCCTGAGCCGGCTGGCCAGATACGCCGCACTGAACGAATCCCCCGCCGCCGTGGTGTCCACCACCTGCTCGACCACCCGCGCCGGCACCGCAAAACGCTCGCCACCGCAACGAATCAGGCAATCATCCGCCCCGCGCTTGAGCACCACCTCCTCGATCCCCGGATAGGCCGCCAACACCTGCTCGCTGTCGGCATAGCCAAACAACGCACGCTCGTCATCCTCTGTCAGCAAGGCCATATCCACCAGCGCCAACACCTGCTGATAGGCCTCGCGAGCAGCCTCGACACTGGCCCACAGACGCGCCCGGTAGTTGTTGTCGAACACCACCCGGGCGCCACGCTGGCGAGCCTCGACCAGGGCGGCCAGCAGGCGTACGCGCCCCACTTCGCCCAAGATCGCCAGGGTGATCCCACTGAAATACAGCACATCATAAGTCGGCAAGGCGGCCAGGACCGGCTCGGCCCCAGGCGTGGTAAAGCAATCGCGCACTGCCGCTTCGTTACGCCAGTAGAGGAATTTGCGCTCGCCCTGGGCATCGGTCTGGATGCAGTACAAACCCGGCAGGCGCCCCGGCAAGCGCTGGACCCTGTCCAGGCCCAGGCCTTCGGTGGCCCATTGCTGGCACATGGCATCGCTGAAACGGTCATCGCCCAGGGCGGTGACGTAATCCACCGTGCTGCTGGCCCCCAGTTCGCGGCGCAGGTAGACGGCGGTGTTCAGGGTGTCGCCGCCGAAGCTCTGTTGCAGGCTGCCGTCGGCGCGGTGTTGCAGTTCGATCATGCATTCGCCGATCAGGGCGATGCGCGGGTGTGGGTTCATGTTCGGATTCTCGGGTGAGTTTTAGGGCCTCATCGCCGGCAAGCCAGCTCCCACATTTGAATGTATTCACAAATCCAAATGTGGGAGCTGGCTTGCCGGCGATGGCCGCGACGCGGTCTAGAAACAGGTCTGCAATGCCTCGACCACCTGCAGCTGCTCATCCACCAGGCACCCCACCTGCCACTTGTCGAAGGTCAGGCATGGGTGCGAAGTGCCAAAGGCGATGATGTCGCCAATACGCAACTCAACCCCCGGCGCCACCGTCATAAATGCATGCTGGTCCATCACCGCCGTGACCTTGCAGCCACTCACATCCTCGCCCACCGCCGGCAGCACGCCGGCCTTGTAGCGCTTGAGTGGCACCGGCAAGCCGGCGTCGTAGGCCACGTCGCGCTTGCCCAGGGCGATCACCGCAAACCCCGGCTGCGGCAATGATTGCACATGGGCCCAGACTTCCAGGGCCGGGCGCAGGCCTTCGCTGAGGTCGCTGCGCCGGTCCAGCACGCAGCATTGCGCGTCCTTGTAGATACCATGGTCGTGGGCCACATAGCTGCCGGGGCGCAGTACGCTGAGGAAGCGCCCCTCGGCGTTTTGCGCGGCGAAAGACTCGGCGATCAAGTCATACCAGGCCGAACCCGAGGCAGTGATGATCGGCTTGCCCAGATCGAAGGCGCCACTGTCCTGCATCGCCACCGCCAGGCGCACCAGGGACGCGGCAAACTCGCGGATACCGCGGATGGCATGCTCACCGTGGATCACCCCTTCATAACCTTCGATCCCGGTAAGGACCAGGGCCGGCTGGGCCTTGATTGCCCGCGCCAGGTCCAGCACCTCCTGCTCGCTGCGGCAACCGCAGCGGCCGCCGACCACGCCGTATTCGATCATCACATTCAGACGCAGGCCACGGGCGGCGAAGAATGCGCCCAGGTCAGCGACGTTGTCCGGGTGATCAACCAGGCAATGGAAGTCAAACTCGGGGTCAGCCAGCAGCTCGGCGATCAGCGCCATGTTCGGCGCGCCCACCAGTTGGTTGGCCATCAACACCCGGCGCACGCCACCGGCGTAGGCCGCGCGGGTCTGCACTGCGGTGGCCAGGGTGATGCCCCAGGCGCCTTGCGCCAACTGACGCTGGAACAGCGCCGGCATCATGCTGGTCTTGCCATGGGGCGCCAGTTGCGCGCCGCTGTGGCTGACAAAATCCTGCATCCAGCGGATGTTGTGTTCCAGTGCCGCGCGGTGCAGCACCAGGGCGGGCAAGCTGACGTCGCGTACCAGGTGGGCACCGCTGGCGGCGGCGCCTTTTTCAACGGCATTGAAGGCAGGCATGGGATGACTCCATTTGACTATTCATTGATGCGACGGGCCAGGGTGTTGGCGCTTTCGATCAGCACCCGGCGGTAGTCGTTGTAGTTGTTCTTGGCGTCGGCCCGTGGGGCGACGATACACAGGGTCGCAATGGCGACGCCCTGGGCATCGCGCACCGGGGCGGCAAAGCAGTGGGTAAAGGTGTCGGCGACACTGTCGAAGGAAAAGAAACCATCGAGGCTGGCCTGGCGGATCTGCCCGAGGAAGGTCTCCAGGGGCAGGCGCTGGCCATCCGGCAGGATAAAGTCGTCGTGGTCGATCAGCTCGACGATCTGCTGGTCGCTCAAATGCCCCAGCAACAAGCGCCCGGAGGCCGTCCAGGGGATGGGCGCGTTTTCGCCGATATCCGAAGAGATGCGAAAATGCCGCTCGCCCTCGCGCATCAGCGCCACCGTGTACTTGCGCCCGTTGAGCAGGCACATTTGCGCGGTCTCGCGGGTTTGCCTGACGATCGCCTGCAAGGCGTGATCGGCCTCGCGGGTCAGGTCGAAATGGCGCAAGTGGGCCTGGCCGAGGAAGTACAGCTGACGCCCCAGGTACACGTGCCCGTCCTTGCCCACGGTTTCGAGAATCCGCCGCTCCAGCAGGGAGGCGACCAGTTCGTAGACCGTGGACTTGGGGCTGCCGATACCACTGGCAATATCGTTGGGGCGCAGGGGCTGGCCGACTTCCTTGAGAAAATCAAGGATATCGAACGCCCGGTCCAGGCCCTTTGCGCGGCGTTTGATGGTGTCTTCGGTCATGGCGGTCTTCATTAGCGTAAGAGGTCCATGTAAGAGCAGGGCTTTTGTGGGAGCGGGCTTGCCCGCGATAGCGGTGTATCAGCCAACTATTTAGCGACTGACACTATGCTATCGCGGGCAAGCCCGCTCCCACCCAAACCCAGTCCACATTGGATTTGTGTGGTCTTGAAGTCAGGCATTCAGCCTTTTTTCTTGTAGGCCACGCAATCGATCTCGACCTTGCAATCGACCATCATGTTCGCTTGCACACAGGCCCGCGCCGGGGCGTGTTCGGGGCTGAAGTATTCGCCAAACACCTTGTTGAAACTCCAGAAATCCCGGGGGTCTTCCAGCCATACACCGACCCGGACCACGTCTTTGAGCCCATAGCCGGCCTCCGCAAGGATCGCCACGACGTTCTTCATGGTCTGGTGGGTCTGCTCGACAATCCCGCCATTGATGATCTCACCGTCCACCGCCGGCACCTGGCCCGACACGTACAACCAGCCATCCGCCTCCACCGCACGGGCGAATGGGCGGGGTTGGCCACCACCGGCGGTGCTGCCGGCGCCGTAACGAGTAATGCTCATAAAGTTGCTCCTTGATTAAAACCGAATTTTTCAGAGATTCCGCCAAGCGCTGGGATTACGGGCACCCACGCTTGAGCTCGTCATCAAGCCTGCTGTCTGTCTGCACTTGGCTGGCGAGGGAAGCCGAGGCAGCGAAGAGAAAACACACGAGGTCGGCAATGCCTGGCAAGCACTCGAGAAACCTAAAATTCCACTATAGCGGAATGGTGCACGCAACAACGGAATAGGCAGCAGAAAGTGTGCCACAGCCACCACAGAAAAATATTCAAATGCTGAAGTTTTTTTAAATCATGCACATAAGAAAGGAGCCACTCACCGATGTCTTGCCCGTAACGACCCGCGCACTGCTACCGTGCCCGACAATCCGTTGCAATCCGACACATTGGGGTGCGTGCGCTACCTGTGAATTCTGACAGTAGACCGCCCGCCCCACCCGGCTTAGGGTTTGGCCACAGGCCTATAAGGAGAGTGTCATGGGGTTGATCAACACGGTGATCGACGACGCGGATGCGTATAGACGGGCGCTGCAGACACCCCGCACGGTGTTCATGCTCTTTGTATCGCCCCAGTGCCCGGCGTGCGGCGCGGCCAAGCCACTGTTCAGCAAAGTGGCCAGCCGTTATCGCCGCCAGGCAGCCCTTTATGTCCTCGATACGAGCCAGACCCCACGGCATCCCGAGGTCACCGGCACACCGACGCTGCTGATCCTGAAAAACGGCAGGCTGGTGGAGAAACTCAAGGGGTTCGGCCCCTGGGAGACCCAGGAGCAGACCCTGAAGAAAACCTTCGAGCGGCACACCCGGGGGGTGCCGACCAAAAGGGCCAGGCCCCGTTAATCCGCCGCGATGGGGGTCAACAGCACCTGCGTCACCCGGCGCTCCTCCACTGCCGCCACGGTCAAGCGCCAGCCTTCGTATTCCAGGCTGTCACCCACCGCCGGCAGGCGGTCCAGCAGGCTCATGACCAGCCCGGCAAGGGTCTGGTAATCCTCGGTGGCCACCGCCTGAAAGCCGGTACGCTGGCGAATCAGGTTCAGGTTCAACGCACCGTTGGCGCGGTAACCGCCCTGCTCCTCGACGATGTCCGGGCCTTCGACTTCGCTGGCGTCCGGCAACTCACCGGCGATGGACTCCAGGATGTCGGTCATGCTCAACACCCCCATGAAGTCGCCGAATTCGTTGATCACGAAGGCAATGTGCGTCGACTCCTGGCGCATCTGCTCCAGGGCGTTGAGGATCGAGAAGCTGTCGAGCAGGTTGATCGCCCGTCGCGCCAGGTGTTCCAGGTTCGGCTCATTGCCGGCCAGGTACTCCTTGAGCAGCTCCTTCTTGTGCACGAAGCCCAGGGGCTCATCCACCGCGCCATTACGGATCAGCGGCAAGCGCGAGTAGGACGAGTGCATCAGCTTCAGGCGAATCGTCTCCGGGTCGTCGGCCAAGTCGATACAGTCGACATTCGCCCGCGGGGTCATCAAGCTGCGGATCGGCCGTTCGGCCAACTGCAATACACCGCTGATCATCACGCGCTCACGCCGGTCGAACAGCGGGCCTTGCTGGCCCTGTGGGTCGCCCAACAGGTCGGTCACGTCTTCACCCACTTCCTCGACCGCCAGGCTGCGCCCACCCAACAGGCGCATCACCGCATGGGCGGTACGCTCACGGATCGGCCGCAGGCCCTGCGCCGACTTCTTGCGGCGCGCCCGGGCGATCTGGTTGAACACCTCGATCAAAATCGAGAAACCGATGGCCGCGTACAGGTAGCCTTTGGGGATATGGAAGCCCAGGCCTTCGGCGGTCAGGGCAAAACCGATCATCATCAAGAAGCCCAGGCACAGCATGATCACCGTCGGGTGCGCATTGACGAAACGGGTCAGCGGCTTACTGGCCACAATCATCACACCGATGGACACGACCACCGCAATCATCATGATCGCCAGTTCATCCACCATGCCGACCGCAGTAATCACCGCGTCCAGGGAGAACACCGCGTCCAGCACCACGATCTGCGCCACGATCGGCCAGAACATCGCGTAGGCCGCATTGCCGGTGCGTTCGGTAACGTGCCCTTCGAGCCGTTCATGCAATTCCATGGTGGCCTTGAACAACAGGAACACACCACCAAACAACATGATCAGGTCACGCCCGGAGAAGCTCTTGTCGAACACCTCGAACAACGGCTGGGTCAGGGTCACCAACCAGGAAATACTCGCCAACAGGCCCAGGCGCATCAGCAGTGCCAGGGACAAACCGATCAACCGCGCACGGTCGCGCTGCTCCGGTGGCAGCTTGTCCGCCAGGATCGCGATAAACACCAGGTTGTCGATACCCAGCACCAGTTCCAGCACAATCAAGGTCAACAGGCCGAGCCAGGCCGTTGGATCCGCTAACCATTCCATATAGAAGTCTCTGTCTCTTTATTGATGTTCAGAATGCCGGGCACAACAAGACGCGGTCGGGTGACCGGGAAAAGGTTAGCAGTCTGAATAGAGGATGTTTGAGCGGGAACGGCGGCAGTAGCGGTCTTGGGGAAAGACGACTGGGGGGCTCCGAGAGGGTGTTCATGCAAGTCCTGCAGTGAAAAAAGGACTTTAATCCTACAGTGGAAATACAAATTTCCTACAATTTAAAACTATTACAAGATCTGTAAAAGCAGATGCCCGAAAACATGTGCTGTGGGCTTGTGTGGGAGCTGGCTTGCCTGCGATAGCATCGCCTCGGTCTAACTGATGCACCGAGGTGTCTGCATCGCAGGCAAGCCAGCTCCCACACAAGCCAGCCCACACACAAACCAGTGTCCACATTTCGACCCGTGTTGGCTCAAGTTTTACGGGTAGCGTCGTCCAGCGCCAGGATGGTGTGGGCATTGGTCACCGTGGTCGCCAGGGTATTGATCACCCCCGAGCGCAACGCCCCCAGGGTCGCGGCGGCCTTGGTGTTTTCACTGGCAATCGCCACCACATCGGGAATGCGGAACAACTCCTGCACCGTCAAGCCGATCACCCGCCCCTGGATGGCGTTGACCGCCGGCTGGCCGTGGATGTCGATAAAGTCGTAGCCCATCATGTCGCCCACCGTGCCGGACAAGCGCGCCTGGGCGATTTCCTGGGGGGAGAACCAGCCCATGCGCACCATATTGCTGTTCTCGCTCATGTCGCCAATGCCGATCAGCGCCATATCGGCGCGCCGTGCACGGTCGAGGGTGGAGCGTACGGTGTCGTTGCTGATCAGCACGCTGCGCAGTTCCGGGTTGGCCACCAGCGCCGGGGCGTACAGGCTTTCGCTCTCGCCGCCAAAGCGCAGGGCCAGGCGGCGGCAGATATGGTCGGGGTTCATGTATTCGCCGGCCTTGAGCGAACCGCCGATGGCGCAGACAAACGTGCAGTTGCGCGTCACCGGCAAAAACACGTTATCGGCCACGGCCCCGACATTACGGCCCATGCCCACGGCGACAATCATGCCGTCGCCCAGGGTTTTGTTCAGGTAGTTGGCCACCAGGCTGGCCACGGCGGAGCGCTGGGTGTCGGCGTCGCTGTGGTCGACCGCGATCAACGCGCGATCCAACTGGAAACGCTCCACCAGCGCCTGTTCCAGTTCGTTGTTCATCGCCGGATGCTGCAACACCCGCACCTCGACAATCCCTTCATCACGCGCGCGCTTGAGCAGCCGACTGACTTTGGCCCGGGACAGGTCAAAGCGCTTGGCGATGGCTTCCTGAGTGACGTTCTCAAGGTAATAGAGCATCGCCACTTCGGTCATCAGATCGATATCGCTGGCGGTGCGCAGGGTACTGTCACTCATGGGGACGGGCTTCCGTTTCGGCGTCAAAGGCGCATTCTCCCGACTCTTGCCCCGCCACGTCCACTACTGATGCCCATCACGCTCAATGGCATTGATGCGCTCGACCTTGGCCCCGGAACGCGCCGCCTCGAACTCCGAGGCCAGAAACGCGGTGACGATGCTCTTGGCCAGCTCCGCCCCCACCACTCGCGCACCGATGGACAGGATCTGCGCATCGTTGCTCTTGCGCGCGCGCTCCGCCGAATAGGTGTCATGGGCCTGGGCCGCACGGATCCCCAACACTTTATTGGCCGAGATGGCCATGCCAATGCCCGTGCCACACACCAGCACCCCCAGGCGCTGTTGCCCGGCATTGATGGCCGTGGCCACCGCCAGCGCAATATCCGGGTAGAGCACCGGCGCCGTGGAATGGGTGCCAAAGTCGGTCACCGGATACCCCAGCGCCTCGATATGGCGCCTCAACAGCTCCTTGAGCTCAAAACCCGCTTCGTCGCATCCGATAGCCACCGGAAAAGGTGTGTTCATGGCATTAGGCTCCGCTGTCATGGTGACGCTTAAGACTGATCATATGATCACTCAATGAAATTTCTATCAGTCATTTCTCGGATATTCCTCCGCAACTGTCAAGCACGTTTTAACTGACCCACCAGTCAACCCCCTCTAAAACGCCACCCATCAATAAAATGCAGGCAACTACAAGTTTTCAGTGAAAGAGATTGACTGATCAGAATTTCATTTGGTACACATATGATCACGCAGCAACACGACTGTGTACCTAATAAGAACTCACAGCACGAGGACACGCCGATGGCCACGCCATTACTGCTCCAGGCTGAACACGTCGCCAAGGCCTACGCGGGCATTCCCGCCCTGCGTGACGGCCGCCTCTCGCTGCGGGCCGGCAGTGTGCATGCCCTGTGCGGCGGCAATGGCGCCGGCAAATCCACGTTCCTCAGTATCTTGATGGGCATCACCCAGCGTGACGCCGGCAGCATCCTGCTCAATGGCGCCCCCGTGCATTTCCATCGCCCCAGCGAAGCATTGGCGGCGGGGGTCGCGATGATCACCCAGGAGCTGGAACCAATCCCCTACATGAGCGTCGCCGAAAATATCTGGCTGGGCCGCGAACCACGGCGCGCCGGCTGCATCGTCGACAGCAAGGCACTACACCTACGCACCCGCGAACTCCTGGAAAGCCTGGAGTTCGACGTCGAAGCCACCACGCCCATGCATCGCTTGAGCGTGGCGCAGATCCAACTGGTGGAGATCGCCAAGGCGTTCAGCCATGACTGCCAGGTGATGATCATGGATGAACCCACGTCCGCCATCGGCGAGCGCGAAGCCGAAACCCTGTTCAAGGCCATCCGCCGCCTCACCGCCCGTGGCGCCGGGATCGTCTATGTGTCCCATCGCCTCAGCGAGCTTGCGCAGATTGCCGACGACTACAGCATCTTTCGCGATGGTGCCTTCGTCGAAAGCGGGCGCATGGCCGATATCGACCGCGCCCACCTGGTGCGCGGTATCGTCGGCCAGGAACTGACACGCATCGACCACAAGGTCGGCCGCGAAAGCGCCGCCGAGTGTTGCCTGGACGTCCAGGGCCTGAGCCGCAGCGGCGAGTTCCAGGACATCAGCCTGCAATTGCGCCAGGGCGAAATCCTCGGCATCTACGGCCTGATGGGTTCGGGGCGCAGCGAGTTCCTCAACTGCATCTACGGCCTGACCACCCCGGACGCCGGCAGCGTCACCCTGCAAGGCAAGCCGATGCCCATCGGCCTGCCCAAGGCGACCATCCGCGCCGGCATGTCCCTGGTCACCGAAGACCGCAAGGAAAGCGGCCTGGTGCTCAGCTCCAGCATCCTCTCGAACATCGCGTTGTCGGCGTACAAGCAACTGTCGAGTTGGTCGCTGATCAACGCGCGCAAGGAAAACCAACTGGCCGAGGACATGGTCACGCGCCTGCAAATCAAGACCACCTCCCTGGACCTGCCGGTGGCCTCCATGAGCGGCGGCAACCAGCAAAAGGTGGTGCTCGCCAAATGCCTGTCGACCCAACCGGTGTGCCTGCTGTGCGATGAGCCAACCCGGGGCATCGATGAAGGCGCCAAGCAGGAGATCTATCACTTGCTCGACCAGTTCGTGCGCGCCGGTGGCGCGGCCATCGTGGTGTCGTCCGAGGCCCCGGAACTGCTGCACCTGAGTGACCGTATCGCGGTCTTCAAGGGCGGCCGGCTGGTGACTATCAGCAGCGACACCGCCCTTTCCCAGGAAGCCTTGTTGAGTCTTGCCTCATGAATGCCAAAACCCTTGCCGCCCCGCTGACCACCCCTTCGCGCAGCCGCCTGCGGCTTTCCCTCGACCGCTTTGGCCTGCCGCTGGTGTTTATCCTGCTGTGCGTGGTCATGGCGTTTTCCAGCGAATACTTCATGACCTGGCGCAACTGGATGGACATCCTGCGCCAGACCTCGATCAACGGCATCCTGGCCGTGGGCATGACCTATGTGATCCTGACCAAGGGCATCGACCTCTCGGTGGGTTCGATCCTCGCCTTTGCCGGGCTGTGCAGCGCCCTGGTCGCGACCCAGGGCTACGGCCTGCTCGCTGCCGTCAGCGCCGGGATGTTTGCCGGGGCGATGCTGGGGATGGTGAACGGTTTTATGGTGGCCAACCTGTCGATCCCGCCCTTTGTCGCCACCCTCGGCATGCTCAGCATTGCCCGGGGCATGACCTTTATCCTCAACGACGGCAGCCCGGTCACCGACCTGCCGGACGCCTACCTGGCCCTGGGCATCGGCAAGCTTGGGCCGATTGGCGTACCGATCATCATCTTTGCCGTGGTCGCGCTGATTTTCTGGATGGTGCTGCGCTACACCACCTACGGGCGCTACGTGTACGCGGTGGGCGGCAACGAAAAAAGCGCGCGCACCTCGGGGATTGGCGTGCGCAAGGTGACGTTCTCGGTGTACGTGGTCTCGGGCCTGCTCGCCGGCCTGGCGGGTGTGGTGCTGTCGGCGCGCACCACCTCCGCCCTGCCCCAGGCCGGCATGTCCTATGAGCTGGATGCGATTGCCGCGGTGGTGATCGGCGGCACCAGTTTGTCCGGCGGCGTCGGCACCATCGTCGGCACGCTGTTCGGCGCCCTGCTGATCGGGGTGATCAACAACGGCCTGAACCTGCTCGGCGTGTCCTCCTATTACCAGCAGGTCGCCAAGGGCCTGATCATCGTGCTCGCGGTGTTGATTGACGTGTGGCGCAAGAAAAAACGCTAGTCGCTTTTGCTCTGATCCGAACTGAACGACCACAACAATAAACGGGGTTCTCATCATGAAATTCGCTACATCGTTTGCCGCCGTGGCGGCCCTCACCCTGCTCGCCAGCAGCATCACCCTGGCCGCCGATGGCAAGACCTACAAAGTCGGCGCCGCCGTGTACGGCCTCAAGGGCCAGTTCATGCAGAACTGGGTGCGCGAGCTCAAGGAACATCCGGCAGTCAAGGACGGCACCGTGCAGTTGACCGTGTTCGACGGCAACTATGACGCGCTGACCCAGAACAACCAGATCGAAAACATGGTCACCCAGCGCTACGACGCGATCCTCTTCGTGCCGATCGACACCAAGGCCGGGGTGGGCACGGTGAAGCAGGCGATGGCCAACGATGTGGTGGTGATCGCCTCCAACACCAAAGTCGCCGATGCCAACGTGCCGTACGTGGGTAACGATGATGTCGAGGGCGGGCGCCTGCAGGCCCAGGCCATGGTCGACAAGCTCCAGGGCAAGGGCAATGTGGTGATCATCCAGGGCCCGATTGGCCAGTCGGCACAGATCGACCGCGAAAAAGGCGAACTGGAAGTGCTGGGCAAGCACCCCGGGATCAAGATCATCGAGAAAAAGACCGCCAACTGGGACCGCGCCCAGGCCCTGAGCCTGACCGAGGACTGGCTCAACGCCCACCCCAAGGGCATCAACGGGGTGATCGCACAAAACGACGACATGGCTCTGGGCGCCGTGCAGGCCCTCAAATCCCATGGCCTGACCTCCAAAGAGGTGCCCGTCACCTCCATCGACGGCATGCCCGACGCCATTCAGGCAGCCAAAAGAGATGAAGTCACCACCTTCCTGCAAGACGCCCAGGCCCAGTCCCAGGGCGCACTGGACGTAGCCCTGCGGCAACTGGCGGGTGAAGACTACAAACCCAAGTCGGTGATCTGGGAGCGCTATGCCAAGGACGTAACCTGGGGCGACGGCACCGCGAAGAACTACATCCTGCCGTGGGTGCCGGTGACCAATGCCAATGCGGATGCGCTGTACCAGCAGGTCAGCGGTACTAAATAGCGGTTTCGACCTGTAAATACTATCCAAATGTGGGAGCGGGCTTGCTCGCGATGGCGGTGGGTCAGCCAACTGATGTGTCATCTGACATACCGCCATCGCGAGCAAGCCCGCTCCCACATTTGAATCTCCAGCGACTGAGAGAATGGAGTTAAACCAATGTCTGGATTCTGGAACCAAGCCTTCGACCTCACCGGTCGTTGCGCCGTGATCACCGGCGGGGCTGCGGGGATCGGTCTGGCGTGTGCCCACTTGCTGGTGGAGCGTGGCGCCCGCGTGGCCCTGCTCGACCGTGATCCGGCCGTGGTTGAAATCGCCGCCAGCCTGGGCAGCGGGCATCTGGGCCTGGCCGTCGACCTGCGCCAGCTCGACCAGGTGCAGAGCAGCATCGACTACGTGGTCGCGCACTTCAAGCGCCTGGACTGCCTGGTCAACAGCGCCGGCGTGGTGATGTTGGACAAGGCCATCGATGTCAGCGAAAACGCCTGGGACATCACCCTGGAGATCAACCTCAAGGCCAGCTTTTTCGTGGCCCAGGCCTGCGCCCGGCATATGCTCGCCCAGGGCAGCGGGCGCATCGTCAACCTGGCGTCCCAGGCGGCGGTGATCGGCCTGGATCGGCATGTGGCCTATTGCGCGAGCAAGGCTGCGATTGTCGGCATGACCAAGGTCCTGGCCATGGAATGGGCCCCGCACATCACGGTAAATGCCATCTCCCCCACCATCGTCGAGACCGCCCTGGGCAAGAAAGCCTGGGCCGGTGAAGTAGGCGAACGGGCCAAATTGCAGATCCCGGCGGGCCGTTTTGCCCAGCCGGATGAAATCGCCGGGCTGGCGTTGTACCTGCTCAGCGACGCAGCCCAGATGATCACCGGCGCCAACATGGTGATCGACGGCGGCTACAGCATTCAGTAACCCATCTATTCGTCGTGAGGTCTGTCATGTCCACCGCTACCGAACGTACCGCCGAACAACTCCACCCGGTAATCCCCAAGACCATGCAGGCCGTGGTCTGCCATGGCCCGGAAGACTATCGCCTGGAAACCGTCGATGTACCGACGCCCGGCCCCGACGAGATCCTGACCAAGGTCGAGCTGTGCGGCATCTGCATGGGCGATATCAAGACCTACCGCGGCGCGCCGTCGTTCTGGGGCGACGCTGAGCAGCCGCGCTACGTCAAGCCGCCGATGATTCCCGGGCATGAGTTTGTGTGCCGCGTGGTCGCCCTGGGCCCAGGCGCTGAAAAGCGCGGGGTGAAGGTCGGCGACCGGGTGATTTCCGAGCAGATCGTGCCGTGCTGGGGCTGCCGCTTCTGCAACCACGGCCAGTACTGGATGTGTCAGAAACACGACCTCTACGGCTTCCAGAACAACGTCCAGGGCGCCATGGCCCAGTACATGATTTTCACCAAGGAAGGCATCATCCACCAGGTGCCCGACTCCATCGCGCCAGACGAAGCGATCCTCATCGAACCCCTGGCCTGCTCACTGCACGCGGCGGAACGGGCCAATGTGGATTTCGACGATGTAGTAGTGGTAGCCGGCGCCGGCACCCTGGGCCTGGGGATCATCGGCGCGGTACGCATGCGCAACCCCAAACGCCTGATCGTGCTCGACATGAAACCCGAACGCGCCGAACTGGCCCTGCGCATGGGCGCCGATGAGGTCTGGAACCCGGCCGAGGTCGATGTACTGGCAAAAATCCGCGACATCACCGACGGCTATGGCTGCGATATCTATATTGAAGCCACCGGGCACCACAAGGCGGTGAACCAGGGCCTGGCGATGCTGCGCAAGCTGGGGCGTTTCGTCGAATTCAGCGTGTTCAACGACGAGGCCACGGTAGATTGGTCGATCATTGGCGACCGCAAGGAACTGGACGTGCTCGGCTCACACCTGGGCCCATACATGTACCCGCGGGCCATCGACTTTATCGGCAAGCGCAAGATCGACATGCGCGACGTAGTGACCCACAAGTTTGCGCTGGCGGATTTCAAGGAGGCGTTTGCGGTGATGGAGCGCGGGGACAAGTCCTTGAAGGTCGTGCTCGAACCCTGAACCCAACACACATCCAAATGTGGGAGCGGGCTTGCCCGCGATGGCAGTGGGTCAGCCAACTCATGTGTCTTCTGACACACCGCCATCGCGGGCAAGCCCGCTCCTACACTTGAATGACTGCGCCCAAGACAACAAGAACAGGAACCCGCGTTATGAATCGAGTCATCAACGATCCGGACCAAGTGGTCGAGGACATGCTGCGCGGCATTCTGGTCGCCCATCCCGAGCTGCGCCAAAGCGACAGCAACCCCCGTGTGATCAGCAAGGCCAAGCCCTCCGGCCCAGGCCGCGTGGGCATCGTCACTGGGGGCGGCTCCGGCCATGAGCCGGCCTTCCTCGGCTACGTCGGCCCCGGCCTGGTGGACGCGGTGGCCGTCGGCGAAATCTTCTCGTCGCCCACCGCCAAGAGTTTTTTCGATGCCTTCCGGGTCGCCGATCACGGTGCCGGCGTGGCCTGCCTGTATGGCAACTATGCCGGCGACAATATGAACGTGAAGCTGGCGATGAAAATGGCCGCCAGCAAGGACATGCGGATCCGCACCGTGGTCGCCAACGATGACGTGGCCTCGGCGCCCAAGGCCGAGATCGCCAAGCGGCGCGGGGTGGCCGGGGAAATCTTTATGTGGAAGATCGGCGGGGCCGCCGCCGCGCAGCACTATGACCTGGACGGGGTGATCCGCGTCGCGCAGAAGGCGGTCGATCACTGCCGCTCCATCGGCATCGGCCTGACGCCCTGCACCATTGCGGCGGTGGGCAAGCCGAACTTCCAGATCGCGGACGGCCAGATGGAACTGGGCATCGGCCATCATGGCGAACCGGGGATCGAGGTAATCCCGATCGAACCCGCCGCCGCCATGGCCGAACGCATGCTGGCACCGATCCTCGCCGACCGCGACTTCAGCCAGGATGACAGCGTGGTGGTGCTGGTCTCGGGCCTGGGCGCGACACCGGTGATGGAGCTGTACATCTTCTACGCCGAAGTCGAAAGCCAGCTCAAGGCCAAGGGCCTGAAGATTCATCGCTGCTATGTCGGCAACTACTTCACCTCCCTGGAAATGATGGGCGTGACCCTGACCCTGCTAGGCCTGGATGCCGAGCTGAAAACCCTGATCGACCAACCTTGCCGCTCCATCGGCATGACCCAGGCGGAATAAACCATGAGCCAGTCTTTCTCTACCCACGACGGCAGCGCGGTTGTCGCTGACCTGGTCAGCGTGATCGTCGCCAACCGTGAATACCTCAGCGAAGTCGACGGCGCGATTGGCGATGGCGACCATGGCATCAATATGGCCAAGGGCTTTGCCCATTGCGGCCGTACGATCGAAGGCCGGCAGTTGACCCTGGCCGAGGCCCTGGACGAACTGACCCTGAGCCTGATGGAAGGCATCGGCGGCTCCATGGGCCCGCTGTATGGCAGCCTGTTTATCGGCATGGCCGACGAGGTGCGCGGCAGCGAAGACATCGATGCGGCGACCTTCGCCCACTTGTTGCGCGGTGGCCTGACCTCGTTGCAGGACATCACCGAAGCCGGCGTCGGAGATAAGTGCCTGATGGACACCCTGATCCCGGCGGTGCAAGCATTTGAGCGGGCCCAGGCCAGTGGTGCGTCCTTCAGCGAAGCCCTGGAAGCAATGAAACGCGCGGCCTCCCAGGGCCGCGACTCAACCAGGGACCTGGTGGCCAGGATCGGCCGGGCCAGCCGCCTGGGTGAGCGCTCGCTGGGGGTACTGGATGCCGGGGCGGTGTCGTGCTGCCTGATCCTCACGCAGTTGGCGGACTCGATCCAACCCCGCCTGGCCCCGTAGGCACGAGCTTGTGCTTGACGTGCTGGATATACCGCGCCACCGCCGGAGCCTTTTCAAAGCGCCGGTAAATCAGCGACAGCCACGACGAGGCATCGCTGCCCTCGATGGTGCGGTAGTGCACACCCGGCAGGCTGACATGCCCCACCACCGACTCCGGCACCACCGCCACGCCCTGCCCCAGCGACACCAGGGCAATCACCGCCACCAGGCCGCCCGGCTGCGGCCCCAGGCGCGGGGCATAACCGCCTTGTGCGGCCACCTGCAAGGTGCCGCTGATTTGCTCGGGCAGGATGAAGGTCTCGTTCTGCAAATGCGCGCAGGTGATCGCCTTCAAGCCCAGCAACCACGAGCCCTGGGGCAGCGCCAGGACAAAACCTTCGCTGCCCAGGCGTAGCGCCTCCACGCCATCGGGCAAGGTCATGGGCGAGCGGATATAACCAATGTCGTAGCGCCCTTCGGCCACCAGCCCCGGCAGCAGGGCCATGGGGCTTTCCCGCACGCTGAGGCTGACATCGGCAAACTGCGCGCAGAACCCCTGTACCTGGCGTTGCAGCACCCCGGAATACACCGCCGACGCCACATAGCCCAATTCGATATGACCGATCTCGCCACGCCCGGCGCGCTGGGCATTGCGCTGGGCAAACTCGAACTGGCGCACGGTGGCTTCAGCTTCAGCCAACAGCGCAGTGCCCGCCTCCGTCAGGCTGACGTCACGCTGGCGCCGGATAAACAGGCGGGTGCCCAGGGTGCGCTCCATATCCTGGATCTGCCGGCTCAAGGTGGGCGGGGCAATATCCAGCTGCTCGGCGGCACGCGTGAAGTTGCGGTGCCGGGCAACGGCCAGGAAGTAGCGGAAATGACGTATTTCCATAACAGGATTAGCTCAAAGGTAATGAAGTGCCTCGCTTCGGCTAACAGAACTGATAAGCGCCGACGATAAGCTGACAGGACGCCCACAGTAGAGAGTCCTCGTGATGCCCGTCAAATCCAGCTTATCTGTTGCCTGCCAGGTAATCATGCCATGAGCCAGGTCAGCCCACGCCTTACCCTGTTGACCGCCTCCGGGGTTTGTTCACTGATTGTCCTCGACACCAATATCGTCGCCGTGACCCTGCCGACCATTGCCCGCGACCTGGGGGCCAATTTCGCCGATATCGAATGGGTCGTCAGCGCCTATATGCTGGCGTTTGCCGCCCTGCTGCTGCCGGCCGGGAGCATTGCCGACCGCTTCGGCCGCAAGAAAACCCTGGTGTGGGGCCTGGGTATTTTTATCCTCGCCTCCCTGGGCTGTGGCGCCGCGCCCAGCGTACTGCTGCTGGATATCGCCCGCGCCGTGAAGGGTGTCGGGGCCGCGTTGCTGTTGACTTCGGCCCTGGCCTCCATCGGCCATGCCTTTCATGATGAACTGGAACGGGCCAAGGCCTGGGCGTTCTGGGGCGCCTGCATGGGCGTGGCGATGACCGCTGCCCCGACCCTTGGCGGCCTGATTACCCACTACATGGGCTGGCGCTGGATTTTCTACCTCAACCTGCCGGTGGGCCTGGCCTTGCTGGCGCTGGTCCTGCACGCCATCCCGGAATCGCGCGACAGCCAAGCGGCGCGCCTCGACCCCTGGGGCAGCCTGGCCTTCAGCGCCAGCCTGCTCTGCCTGATCTGGGGCCTGATCGAAGCCAACCGGATCGGCTGGGACAACCCGTTGACCTATGCGCGGTTGCTCGGCGGCGCGTTCCTGCTGGGCCTGTTTGTGCTGGTGGAGCGTTTGCAACGCCGGCCCATGGTGGACCTGCAACTGTTCCAGTACCCGCGGTTTATCGGGGCCTTGCTGGGGATGTTTGCCTATGCCGGTTGTGCCCAGGTGATGATGACGCTGCTGCCGTTCTACCTGCAAAACGGCCTGGGGTTTTCCGCGATTGCCTCGGGCCTGGGGATGCTGCCGTTTGCCCTGACCATGCTGATCTGCCCGCGTATCGGCGCACGCCTGGCCAGCCGCTTCGCTCCTGCAACCATGATGGCGGCCGGCCTGGCCCTGGTGGGCAGCGGCAACCTGCTCAGCGCCTGGGCAGTGACTGCCGGCGGTTACCTGCCGTTCGCCCTGGCGATAGCCGTGACCGGTGCCGGTGCCGGCCTGCTCAATGGCGATACCCAGAAAAACATCATGGCCTGCGTGCCAAGGGACCGCGCGGGCATGGCGTCGGGCATGAGTACCACCATGCGTTTCAGCGCGATCATGTTGGCGGTCGGGGTATACGGGGCGCTGTTGGCCAGCCATAGCGAGCATCTGCTGCAAACCAGCCTTGGCACGCAATGGCAGGCCCAGGTGCCGGGGATTGCCTCGCGGGTGGTGGCTGGGGATATGCCTGCGGCCATGGCGCTGCTGCCGGAGTCAGCGCAGGGGCTGGTGCAACCCTTGGCGTGGCAGGCGTTTGTCGGTGGGTTTGCCAGGGTGTTGTGGGTGGCGGGGCTATTGGGGCTGCTGGGGGCGCTGGTGGTGGGCCTGCTGATGCGGCATCCGGTGCCGCTGCTGCCGGAGCAACGCAACCCCTTGTAGGCGCCGGCTTGCCAGCGATGGCGAGTAGAAGATCGTCATTGCCGGCAAGCCGTGCCCTACAGGGTGGGGGTTACCAGAAGCGCTGCTGGGTCAGGCGGCTCCACCAGGCCAGCAGCACTCGGTCCACCGAGCCGCTGGCCGCCAGGCCCACCCGCTCCTGCAGGCTTTTACGCTCGGCATAGTGCAGGTGGAACAGCTCGGCGGTCTTGGCCCTGGTGGCCAGGTATTCGTCACTGGTCTGCAGCGCGTCCACCAGTTGCTTGTCCAGCGCCGCGACGCCCAGCCAGACTTCACCGGTGGCCACTTCATCAATCGCCAGTTGCGGGCGATAGCGCGACACGAAGTTCTTGAACAACTGATGGGTGATATCCAGGTCTTCCTGGAACTTCTCCCGGCCCTTCTCGGTGTTTTCGCCAAACACGGTGAGGGTGCGCTTGTACTCGCCAGCCGTCAGCACTTCAAAGTCGATATCGTGTTTTTTCAGCAGGCGGTTGACGTTGGGCAACTGGGCCACCACGCCAATCGAGCCGAGGATGGCAAATGGCGCACTGATGATCTTCTCGCCGATGCACGCCATCATGTAGCCGCCGCTGGCCGCGACCTTGTCGATACACACCGTCAACGGCACACCCGCCTCGCGGATCCGCGCCAATTGCGACGACGCCAGGCCATAGCTGTGGACCATGCCACCGCCGCTTTCCAGGCGCAGCACCACTTCGTCCTTGGGTGTGGCCAGGCTCAGCAGCGCGGTGATTTCATGGCGCAGGCTGTCGGTGGCCGAGGCCTTGATGTCCCCGTCAAAATCCAGCACAAACACCCGCGGTTTGGCCTCGGGGGTTTTCTTCTGTTTTTTCTCGGATTTGCTTTGGGACTTGCGCAGCGCCTTGAGCTGGTCCTTGTCGAGCAGGGTCTGCTCCAGTCGCTCGCGCAGGCCCTTGTAGAAATCATTGAGCTTGCTGACCTGCAACTGCCCGGCCTGCTTGCGCCGGCCCTTGCTGCGCAACGCTGCAAAACTGATCAGCACCACCAGGATAGCGACGACCAACGTAACGGTTTTAGCCAGAAAACTTGCATACTCAGCCAGAAACTCCATGGGACTCCTTACAGAAACGGTGCGCCAGGCGCGGATTGCCCCAGCATACCGGCGGGACTGCCGGCGGGCCAGAGCTGAAACCCCTTGAAACGGGACTCTAAAGGATCATGCGCGCGTAATGATCCAACAAACACCGCTCGACAGCTCCCACAGGGATATCAGCCTCTAACGAGCTTTTAAAACAAGCGTATGTTTTTTCATTGACAGCTTCCCGGCATCCTCATAACCTCGCCAGACTTTCAACGTACCGGGTGAACGGACGTGGGCAGCATCTATTTGATTCGACATGGCCAGGCCTCCTTCGGTGCAGACGACTATGACGTCCTGTCGCCCGTCGGTGTGCAGCAGGCCCAGGTACTGGGCAGCCACCTGGCCGACCTGGGCCTGACGTTCGACCGTTGTGTGTCGGGCGACCTGCGGCGCCAGCAGCACACGGCCAACGCCACGTTCGAGTCCATCGGCGCCCAGGGCCTGCCGGTGCCGCCCCTGGAAATCGACAGCGCCTTCAACGAATTCGACGCCGACGCGATCATCCGCGCCCTGCTCCCGGACCTGCTCGGCAGCGAGCCGCAAGCCCTGGAAACCCTGCGCAACGCCCCGCAGAACCGGGGTGAGTTCCAGCGTATCTTTGCCCTGATCATCGAGCGCTGGCTGAGCGGCACCTACGACCCCCCCGGCCTGGAAAGCTGGCTGGGGTTTGTCGAGCGCGTCCAGGGTGGCTTGCAGCGCCTGCTGGAGACTGCCGACAATGCCCACAAGATCGCGGTATTTACCTCCGGCGGCACCATCACCGCCCTGCTCCACCTGATTACCCGCATGCCTGCCACCCAGGCTTTCGAGCTGAACTGGCAGATTGTCAACACCTCGCTCAACCACTTGAAGTTCCGTGGTCGCGAAGTGGCACTGGCTTCCTTCAACAGCCATACCCACTTGCAACTGTTGAAGGCGCCGCAGCTCATCACTTTCCGATGAATTGCGGCCAACCGTGACCCCAAGGTCACTGGCACCACCCATAAAAGGATCGAACCATGACTGACGTAGCTAAAGCCGTAGAAGCAATGAAAGCCAAATTCAACCCAGGCGCTGCCGACGGCCTGGACCTGGTGTTCGGTTTCCGTATCGACGACACCAAAAACTTCTCGCTGGTGGTTAAGAACAACACCTGCGAACTGCTGGAAGGCGAAAACCCTGACGCCCAAGTGACCCTGGTCATGGACGGCGACACCATGCAAGGTATCGTCGACGGTTCCACCGACGGCATGCAGGCCTTCATGGGCGGCAAGCTGCGCACCGAAGGCGACATGATGCTGGCGATGAAACTCAGCGAGCTGTTCCCGGCCTGATCCAGGGCAATCTGGATTGACCAATCCCGCCTACCCAGGCGGGATTTTTGTATGTGCCGGTGGCGCTCATTCATTTGCAGAATGAAGTCCAGAGGAATCTTCATTTGCGCCCACGGGCCACGCCCAACAAAATCTGGCTCACGGCCCACACCACCGTTATCGCCGCCAGGAATTTTCTATGCCGACCCCGCGCTTTATCAGCCCCGATGCCATCCGCAAAGACTTCTCCCGGGCCATGTCCGACATGTACCGCGAGGAAGTGCCGCTGTATGGCGCGCTGCTGGAACTGGTGGCCGACACCAATGCCCGGGCGCTGGCAAGCGACCCCGCCCTGGCGCGGCAACTACAACGCACCGGCGAAATCCAGCGCCTGGACAGGGAACGCCACGGTGCCATCCGCCTGGGCAGCGCCTATGAACTGGCAACCATCCGCCGCCTGTTTGCGGTGATGGGCATGCAGCCGGTGGGCTACTACGACCTCACCCCGGCCGGCGTGCCGGTGCATGCCACGGCCTTTCGCGCCGTGCATGAAAGCGCCTTGCAGACCAGCCCGTTCCGGGTCTTCACCTCGCTGCTGCGCCTGGAACTGATCGAAAACCTTGAACTGCGGGCCTTTGCCGAAGCCGCCCTGGCCAAGCGTTCGATCTTCACCCCACGCGCCCTGGCCCTGATCGAGCAGGCCGAAGCCGACGGCGGCCTCAATACCAGCGATGCCCAGGCCTTTATTCAACAAGCCCTGGAAACCTTTCGCTGGCACCACACCGCCACGGTCAGCGCGGCCCAGTACCAACAACTCAGCGACCAGCACCGGTTGATTGCCGACGTGGTGGCCTTCAAGGGCCCGCACATCAATCACCTGACCCCACGCACCCTGGACATCGACCGCGTACAAGCCGACATGCCCGGCAAAGGCATCACCCCCAAAGCCGTGATCGAAGGCCCACCCCGCCGCCAATGCCCGATCCTGCTGCGCCAGACCAGCTTCAAGGCCCTCGACGAAGCCATTGCCTTTACCGATGCCAAGGGCAGCCACAGCGCACGCTTTGGCGAGATCGAACAACGCGGCGTGGCCCTGACCCCCAAGGGCCGGGCGCTCTATGATCAGTTGCTCAACGCCGCCCGGGACGAACTGGGCGCCTTTCCCAATGAAGCCAACGCCCAGCGCTACACCGACCTGATGGAGCAACACTTCCAGGCCTTCCCGGATAATCACCGGGCCATGCGCGAGCAAGGGTTGGCGTTCTTTCGCTACGGGGTGACCGACAAGGGCCGCGCCGCCGGGAAGGGCGCGCCACAGAGCCTGGACGCATTGGTCGAGGCGGGTTACGTCGATATCGAACCGTTGGTGTATGAGGATTTCCTGCCGGTCAGCGCGGCGGGGATTTTCCAGTCGAACCTGGGCGATGCCGCGCAGAATCACTACACGGCCAACGCCAACCAGGCTGAGTTTGAACAGGCCCTGGGCCGCCAGACCCTGGATGAGTTGCAGCTGTATGCAGACACCCAGCAGCGCTCGATCGACACCTGCCTACAGGCGCTGCGCACCTAGAAAAAGAGTTCGCCCGACACCACAACGCATTCCATGCGTAGTCAACTTGCCCCAGGGCCGGGCGAACGGTTGGGATAATAGGCAGTGGCGAGGCGGCTGTCCTTGGGGCAATTCTGAAGAAATATGGAGCCTTCTCTTATCGACTCTGCCCCCTTGCCCGCGTCAGGCAGCCTCCTGCACTTTGGAATGTTTTGGGACTGCTGCGCAGCGCGAGCAAGCTTTCCCGCAACGAGGGAAACCTTATAGAAATCTATACCTCATCGTACGCAGACAACACTCCGCAAGACGGTAATGGTTATAATCGCCTGCTAATTCGCCATGTATTAAAACGATCATATACGCGACCGGAAAAGTACTACAACGATTTAGGACGCTTTTGATTTGATATAAATCCAATCCGAGACGATGCTCATCAAACCAGCTAGTACATAGAGGCTCTTATTCACTACCGGAGGCTTTTATGAACACACCATCAAAGATAAGCATCGTAATCGTAGGAGCAGGACACATGGGGAGTGCACTCGCACTCGGACTAAAAAATTCCAACCTCAATATCTCTATAATCGTAATCGAGCCCAACCCCATTCGGCGCGCCAGTATTACTGCTAATGGAATATGCACACAAGAGAGCATGCCAGAACTAAAAAACACAAAAATCTTATTGTTAGCTATTCCTCCTCAAGCATTTTTTTCTTTTACAGAAAACTGTGAAAAAATTAAAAATTATTCAGGCTTGGTAATTTCAGTTATGGCTGGACTTACCATATCAACACTAAAAAAGGCTACTTACACAACACAAATTTGTCGTGCCATGCCAAACATCTCCTGCGCAAAACTAGATGGAATGACTGTTCTTTACTACTCAAAGAAAACCACAAATACAAACAGAGCATTGACCAACCAATTATTTTCCAGCCTTGGAAAATGTCTCCTGTTAAAGAAAGAATATTTAATTGATAGTGCCACGGCATTAGTCGGTGGAGGCCCTGCTTACGTCGCCTATTTCGCAACTTCCTTATTAAATTTTGCAACAAGCAATGGTTTCGATAAAAAAAGCGCATCACTTATAACCACTCAAATAATTCGAGGCACCACCACTCTACTAGCTGAAAACAAAAATTCCCCTCTGAACATTTGCAAGCTTGTAATGACAGCCAAAGGTACAACCGAGCAAGCAATTAAATACTTTGACAAAAATAAATTAAGCAATCTTGTCATCGAAGGTCTAAACAAGGCTTGTGCACAGTCCAAAAAAATAGGCGAAGGGAGATAAAACACATGTTGGGACTTATTGATCACGGTGTACCTGGATGGTCTCAACCCAGTGACGGATTTCACTATTTAAACAGCCAGCCTTCCACTTACGAAGTCTATTTTGGCCTTGGACAAAGACTAATTTTTTTAAACACTCTCAACGTATTTAAAATAAGCTTAGCCGGCTTAAAACTTGGTGACTATCTGGTTCGCACATCAGATGCTATTACTTTGAATGGTAGCTTTCTAGATATTGGAACGGGAAGTGGCGCACATGCATTACTGATGAGAAAACTCGGCAACAAAAAAATTATTGCAACGGACATATGCAAGGCATCTATTAATCAAGCAAAAACACATGAAAAAATTAATTTTAAAACCAGCGAAATTACATTCCACATAAGTAATCTTTTTGAAAAAATCCCGCAACAGAAATTTCAAACTATTGCCTTTAACCCTCCAGGTTGGCGTACACCATCCACCTCACTAATCAAGATTCTAGAGGGTTTGGAGCGCAAAGGAGAGCTCTCTGCTCGCGCAATGTTTTATGGCGATGACGTCATAACACGCTTCCTCGAAGACCTCCCGAGATACCTTAGCATTGGCGGCAGAGCCATTATCGGTCTCAACTCTCTAGTAGGAATAGATGACATATTTAAAAAATACAATGACAAAAACAACAAAACTCCATTGTTACAATACAAACTAATTGAACGATACACACGGCGGCCGCGAAAACTGAGTGCAACACCTGACCTTTCCGGTACGGTGCTGCCCCTATGTCCTATTCCGAACTCAGCGTCGAAGAGCGCGCCATCATTCAACTCAGTCAAGCTCAAGGCTTCAG